>ENA-OQEX01000098-OQEX01000098.1-human-gut-metagenome-genome-assembly--contig:-NODE-98-length-51579-cov-13.027735_pt1 | contig 51579 bp, 50 predicted proteins | sample MGYA00242802_ERZ504649 | MGnify/ENA primary metagenome ERZ504649 (study PRJEB26092, sample SAMD00036194) | human gut metagenome | host: Homo sapiens | study: EMG produced TPA metagenomics assembly of...
AGGACCTGGGTGGACGAACCTCTGGTATGCCGGTTGTCGCGCCAGCGGCACGGCCGGTTGGCTACGTTCGGGAGGGATAACCGCTGAAAGCATCTAAGCGGGAAGCCTGCTCCAAGATTAGGATTCCGTACGGTCTTGAACCGTTGTAGCCCGCATGTTGAACACGTGTTTGATAGGCCGGAGGTGGAAGCCCCGTGAGGGGTGGAGCCGACCGGTACTAACGGGCGACGGCGACATAACATTCCAACCGTTTTTTTGTGGTTGGTTCCGCGTCTTTCCTGTGCTGGATCGTCCTGGACGGCAATATGCGTTGGGATGGTCACGAATACGATTCAAACGATAGGCGTTTGCCTCGCGTCCGCTAGCCGGTTCCCAAACCGCCACGGTTCATAACATAATGGCCGGAATGGCCGCCATGTGTTTTGGCTGTCGTTCCGTGATCGCGGTTTTGCGGTGGTCATAGCCCTGGTGAGACGCCCGGTCCCATTCCGAACCCGGTAGCTAAGGCCAGGCGCGGCGATGGTACTGCACTCGAGAGGGTGTGGGAGAGTAGCACGCCGCCGCTTCAAACGTATCGGGCCTCCCGGTCGAGCCTTTGGCTCCCGGGAGGCCCCTTTTTTATGCTCTTTTTCCGGGCTTCCCGGCGGGCGTCGCTCCAGGAACCCCCGTTTTTTCATCACCTCCCGGACCTCCCGGCAACGCCTTTCGGGCTCGTCGAAGGTCCTTATCCGGAGTCTCCACCGGATGTCCGCTTTGAGAACCACTTTTCTCTTTGATGTTTTTGATTTGAGATTGTGCTGTGGCACCATGGATACACCATAGGAATCATGTGCCAAGGGGATAGCTATGTTTCTTCTTCCAGATCAGCAACTCAGACGTGCCGATCGAGTGATGCGGCAACGACTTGTGCCATATGTGCACGAAACATTATCGCATTGTCAGTTACGCGCTTTTCGCCAATGAAGGCGAACCCGAACAGAGCGCCGACTTTCTTGCCCGTGTCAGGGAAAACAAAGTGGATTTTCTCGACTTCATGGTTCCTGGTGCCTGGGGCACGATATGGGGTACCACATGGTTCGAGGTTCGTGGACGTATCGACCGTGAGTCGGTCAAAGGCAGAGCCGTCGAACTGGTTGTAGATCTGGGATGGAAACGACATCGTGGCCCGGGCTTCCAAGCGGAAGGATTATGCTATCGCCCTGACGGCAGCGTCATCAAAGCGGTGAATCCAGACAATTGCTGGATTCCGCTTATCGATGCCAATGGCGTGGCGAATGTGGAGCTTGACGATGCCGGTCGTTTCACGGTATATGTCGAGGCCGCATCGAATCCACCGGTCGAAGCTGACCTGCCATTCGCGCCGATGAATCTGGGGGAGCGTGCCGACGGTCGTCCATCCGACTATGTGCTCACCACAATGGACGTGTGCGCTTTCAACCAAAACGTGTTCGACTATCTGATGGACTTGGAAACCGTCACCTCGCTGATGAGGGAACTCAAGGATGATGATCCTCGATATTGGCAGCTGGCCAAAGCGCTGCAACGATCACTCAACACATATGACGAGCGTGATATCGCCGGAACTCTGGAGCCAGCCAAGGAAAAGCTTGCCGGGGTATTATCCGAACCCGCATATTCCAGCGTCATCCATCATGTCGCGGTCGGCCATGCGCATATCGATTCCGCATGGCTGTGACCCGTGCGCGAAACCCACCGTAAAGTGGCCCGCACGGTGTCCAACGTGCTTGCCCTGATGGACGAGGATCCGGATTTCACGTACGCGATGAGTTCCGCCCAACAGTATGCGTGGATGGAACAGGAACATCCAGACCTGTTCGCGCGCATGCTGCAGCGCATCAAGGAAGGACGATTCATTCCCGTCGGCGGAATGTGGGTCGAATCCGATAACATGCTGCCCACAGGTGAGTCGCTGATCCGCCAGATCACGTTCGGCATGCGTTACTTCCGTGAGCATCTTGGCGTGGAACCAAAAGGACTGTGGCTTCCCGACAGTTTCGGTTATTGCGGGGCATGGCCGCAAATCGCACGTCGTGCCGGTTTCGAATGGTTCCTCACACAGAAGATCTCATGGAACGACACCACGAAATTCCCCACCATCCTTCGAATGGGGCTGAACCAATTCCACGACATTCTTCCCGGATCGGCGATCGCATGGGTGCATCGGCAGGCGCGTGCGGACTACGTGCGCGACATCGCAAGACTGCGTGATATCGCCGCTGAAGCGGGTGCTTCCATCGCATCGGTGCGGGATGATGCCGACATGCGATCGAACGCGGCCATCGTCCCATATACGGCAAAGAATGGCGATTCGTGGATTGCTCGCACCGCGGCAGTGGGAACGCAGGATGATGACGCGAACGGCACCGACGCGGTCGCCGATGAATCCACCATCGCAACGACATGCGACGACGGTCGAATCATACTTGACAACGGTTTGCTACGTGCCATCATCGCACCAGACGGTACGGTCCGTTCACTGATCGACCTTGATAATGGACACGAACTGGTGCCCGACGGCAGTGGAATCGGGCATTACGAGCTTCTCCGCGACGAGCCATACGAGTGGGACGCATGGGACATCCAGCGCGATGCCTTCCTCAGCGCCGAAGGCATCGATGACTCGCATGTGGAACGAGTGACGGAGACAAAACGCGGCGGAGCCACCGTGCACGTGTCCAGCACCACCGACGGGGTGTCCATCAATACCTGCATCACATTGCGGGCAAAGTCGAAAAGCCTTGAATTCCGGACCAAAGTGGATTGGCGGGCATCCGAACGATTCCTCAAAGTCGACATTCCCATGGCTATCCAGGCCGACCGGGCGCAGTACGAATGCCAGTACGGCATGGTGGAACGGCCCATTCAGAAGAACACACGTTCCGACGAGGCGAAATACGAAAGCTGCACGCACCGGTTCGTACGCGTCGCCGATGCCGGCTATGCGGCTGCGGTCGTCAACGCCAGCACCTACGGTTCCGACGTTTCGCCGATTCACCGGAACACGGCTTCCGGGCCGGTGCGTGGCACGATGATTCGACTTTCGTTGCTGTCGTCCCCGCTATACCCCGATCCGAACACTGACAAGGGCGTGCATGAGTTCGCGTGGAACGTTGTGGCGGATGCCAGTATGCCGGCTGTGCTTGACGAGGCGAACCGTCTCAACGCGGCCGTGCTGCCTGCCATGCCGGCGTTCGATCCGCTGGCGCAGCTCAACCCGGTGGATGGCGTCATGGTGCTTGACTGGGTCAAGCTTGCCGATGACGGTTCCGGAGATCTGATACTGCGCGTCTATGAGGCGGTCGGCGGCGAAGCCATGCGAGACTTGCCGTCAACGCCGCTTTGGGGAAGGCCACGGTACGCGAGTGTTCCATTATGGAGGATGCGCGGCTGGATGCCGAATTGCCCGCGGCTTTTGCCGACGGTGATCCGTCCGTGGCAAGAACGGCGCAAGGAGCGATGCTGAGCCTGCATCCGTTCCAATTGGCCACGTTGCGCGTCAGTTGTGGAAGCGATGGTGGAAATACTGATGGGAATGAGAGCAGAAGCCTGCGATAGATGAGGAACTGGCGGCGGATGCGCTGAGCCGTGCGCCGCCTATTCCTTGGCTTGAGTCCACGCCTGAAGCTTCATACGATTGAGCTCGGTGTTGGGATCGTACGTGTCATCCAACCGCTCCTGATACATCGCGACCAGTTCTCCGCCGCGGCCCAACGCCTCCAAAGCGGCCTCACGAATCGACTCCCATTCGTACGGCACCACTTCCTCGGGGAACATGACCGTGCACTGGTTCGGTGCGTCACGCTTCACCAGATCGACGAAATTCAGCAGATCCTGCCACCGTTCGGCAGCGATCAGCCGCGCCGCGTACGCGTCGGCAAGCGGCTCGGACGTATGGTTGTCGCGCAGGAAACGATCGGCCTCCTCGGCATCGCCACTGATCCGCATCAGATCGTGCCGCAGGAACTGCACGGCATGGTCGAACTGGTTTTGCGCGGTCTGCGCAAGCTGCTGTTTGGACAGGAATGATGGGTCAAGCATGGCGAGATCGTTCAGTTCCTCGGGGGAGAGGGTGGGCGAACCGCCGGTAGTGGAATCGCCGGCAGCGCCCGTGGAATGCGTGATCGAGTTCGCGGTATCCGCGCCGTCTGCAGCGTCTGTACTATTCGTGCTATGCGCACTGTCCGCGTCAGAGGACGTATCACGAAGGTCATGCGATTGCGTTGCGGTGGCGTCGCGTGCACCCGTATCGCCCGTAACATCACTGTCGATACTGCCGACGCTGTTCATAGTGTCGCCAGTCGTGCTGCTTGCATCGCCATTACCGGACTTCGCTGCGAAATCACGCATCGCGGCAATGCCCTTGTTCAACGCGTCATAGGCGAACATGCGCGTATCATCATTGCGCGAACGACAGTCCGCAAGACAGCAGCTCCACCATCTGCATGGCGTTGAGCCGGAAATCCTCATTGCACGCCACCTGCGTGATCATGCGCAACGCCTGCTCGCCCGTCATCGGATCGGCGTTGCAGGCCACGGCATCCATGTACACGCGTACGGTCTGAATCAGATCTTTCAGGTAGTCGAAACCCTCGTTGTCACGGTCGGCCACATTGCCGACGAACCTTGCGGTCATCTCCACAGCTTTGGCGAGATTGCCGACCGCGTCAAGCCATCGCGTGCTGATCACCGCGTTGCCGACCACCGCGTCCACGCCGGACAGCGCCTGCGAATCGATCGAAAACGTCGGCATATCGATGCGTGGAATCTCCACGCCCGTATCGGTGCGTTCCGCGGTGGGCACCATGGATGCGAGGGCGTCGAAATACCATTGCATGGGCATATTGATGACCGTGTCCGCGTCGGAAAGATTGGCGACCGGCACATCGTTACGTTGGTCGGAGCTTCTCGACTGGCTTCGCGTATCATGTGGTTCCACAGGAAGGTCGGTCCGTCGAATTCGTTGGAACTGAGCCATCCGTTGTTGACGTAATCGGTGAGATCGTCGGCATCCTGCCTGCGATTGAAGCTGCCCTGTCCAGAATCCATTGCATGCCTTTCCATTGCGCATCTAGGTGAGGCGGTGTTGCTGGTTGAATATGTCTTATCAGTTCGCTACTGACGCCCAAGCCTATAGCATGATATGGCGCTTGTGCCGAAAGTTCCAGTTTCGATGCATGAAACATTCTGTGAAACACTTCTGCGCGCTTATTATGAGCTCTTGGTCGTGATTGCGATTCATGCCGTTGCCGCTGTCTCCGTGATTCGAGATAAGTTGGGTGTCCTGGCCGGTAGAATTGCGATTGTTGTTGCATACGTCACGTAGTCGCGGCGTATTCCGTGGACTTAGACGGGGCCATAAAGTCCCGTTATGGTCAGGTAAGAAAGAGAACTACCTATGAAGGTTGCAAGTGGCAATGTCCTGTGGCGGCAGCGTAAGCGTAATTGGTGCCGTACGCCATTCACATTTACCGTATACACGCTTACCGATCGGGAATTGAGCGTCAAAACCGGTATCTTGAATGAGAGATTCAACCTGATCAAGCTGTTTCGTATCGTTGACATCAGTGTGGAGCGTACGTTCCTGCAGCGTATCTTCGGTATGAGCACGCTTGTGCTGGATACGCGTGACCAGTCGTCTGGCAACGGCGTGGTGGCACTGAAGAACGTGATTAACGGTTTCGAGGTGCGTCAGGTGCTGCAGGAGGCTGTGGATGCGTCCCGGAAGGAGAATGGCATGTCCGCTCGTGAGTTCCTCGGAGGCCCGGGTGGACGGGAATTTGGTCCTGGTTCAGATGGTCTGGATGTCGACGGTTTTGATGCGGGTGCCTATGCGGACGGTCAGTAAGCTGTAGCGGCGCGAAATGAGTCGATGAAGGTGGTTTGCGCATATGTCCGATATATGTGCAAACCACCTTGTTGTTTGGGCTGTCTGTTTCGGAATGGTTTTGTGCGCGAGAACTATTCGGGCGATCCCGATCAGTACTTGTTGGCGCCGGAGCCGATGAAGTTCACTTGGAAGCCACGGTGGTAGTGCAGGAACATATCCGCGCCGTAGCGATCGACCGGACGATGCGTGAATAGCATGCGGATGGCGAAGGCGGTCTGCACGTCTTCGGGCAGATTCATGAATTCCTTATGCGCGTCCCAATAGGGATTCATGGTGATGGCTGCGTCCGGTACGTAGGCGTAGCCGTAGCCGTCCTCGTTCACGTAGCCCATGAACGGCAGATCCCAAGCGTTATGCTCGGTAAGCGCTTGTTTGAAGTCTTCGACTTTGGCGAGTGCCTCGTCGCTGATGCGAGGCTCTTGGCGACTTTGTTGGCTTCGGTGGTCTTCGCCTCGGCGTCTTGGCTGAACATGTTGAGGTCTACGGTGATGATGGGGTTCTTATCGGCCATGGCTTTGTCCTTTTACCTTGTATCTGTGAACATGGGTAATGTTTGTTTTCGTGTTCTCTTTAGATGAAAAGTGAACATGTGTGGTGGATAGTTTTTCTGTCCATGAATAACGATATCACGATTAATGGGCGTTGAAATCGCTGAAGATAAGCCATATTTGTGGTTGTGTGCGTTAATTCGTTGCAATATAGCAATCTGCCATGGGGTAAAAGAAATGGAAAAAGATAACATTGAGCGTGTTCTTTTTATTTTGGAAATTCGTGTTGCTCTAGTGTTCATATGAACATGTGTAGTTGATTATGGTCTGTGTGAATGCGTCTGATTTTGATAAGTCGTGTTTCTGACGCCGATGATGGACGACTCACTTGTGCCTGGCGTATCCGACTCGAGATAGGCAAAAGGAATTGCAAAACGACCGCGGATTACAGCGCGGACTTGCCGGTGAGGTGGCGGTAGAGTTCCGGATCGACCGGTTTGCCGAGCTTGAGTGTGGAAATGACTACCTTTGACTCGCTGCCATCCTCGCCGGGGTTCGCCGACGCGTGCACATCGTCCAATGCGACCGCGCTGCCGACGAAGTAATAGGATTTCTCCTGTTCTTCGGCTTTGCGACGGATGAAAATCGGCACAAAATGGCGATTCTGCCATTCCGGAGTACGTTCCGTTCCGTCCAGCAGCCACCGGAATTCGTTTGATTTAAGCGAGCGATTGTTCTTGCTGAACCATTCGATCTCGCCGGGATTAAGGAACCGGTCGCCATACTGGCTCGCCTCATATTTAATGAAAATCGGAAGCGAGCCGCTTTCGGTGTCCAATTTGTATCCGCCGACATTCTGCGGCACCTGTTCCGCAGGCCAACCACACAGTCGCATCACATCGAACACACTGTACTTTTCTCCATACAGGAACCCATGATTCTGGCGGATATGATGCTTGCGGGACGATTCCGCCAACGCCAACGCGTTGAACAGACCGGCTTCGACGGTATCCGTGAAGAACGTGCGGAAAGTGGTCTGTTCAAGCATCGAGCGGAACTCGTCGGTCAACCGATAAGCCCCATCATCGCAGAGGCGCACCAAAGGAGTCTGCCCGAAACGTTTGCTGTTCGCGGCGATGAAATAGGAATAATCCAACGTGGCGAACGCGGAACGGCATTGCAACTCGTTACTGTCCGCATCGGGGAACAGCGCAGTCAACAACGTCTGCAAATCGACGATCGTGATCGCATGCTGTGAAGCGACCTCACGAAGCGCAGTCAGCGCATCCTCGGAACAATCCGGATCGATCCGCTGCCAATCCATACCGCACAATGCCGCCAAAACCAACAATTCGTGCGGACGCAAGCCGCGCAATTGCGTGGCGGTCAACATTTTCAGCACACCATTGTGCGCATCCGAAGTCGATTCAAGCTGTTCAAGATACGAAACGGTTGCGTTCTTGCCACGCGACAGGCTCTTCTCACGGGAACGCACGAACGACAGATAATCGTCATTCTTCGCAGCCATCGTGAACACGAGCGACGCGTCACGGCGCGCGAAATCCATCAGCATCGGGATGTGTCCCAATTCGTACCGCATCTGCTGGTACTGCTGGCTCAGCAATTTCATATTCGACAAATCGGCGGTGTCAAGCGAGGCAAGCACGCGCTCGCGGGCGATTTTGTCGAAGCTGATGGACGAGACGCCGATGGTTTCGCGTTGCAGATTCTTACGGGCTACGTCGCGGTCGCCGGTATTGCCGTACAGTGCGATCGGAATCAGATAATTATTCGCGTAATTGCCGATGAAATCAATGACGACCACGCAATCCTTGCCGCTTGCCTTGCGCAAACCACGGCCGAGCTGCTGCGTGAAAATGATGCTCGACTTCGTTTGACGCAACATCACGATCTGATTGACGTGTGGAATATCCACGCCTTCATTGAACAGGTCGACGGTGAAAATATAGTCCAATTCGCCGTTCTCCAACTGTGCCACGGCAGTGTCGCGTTCCATCTGCGAATTTTCGCCGGTGATGGCTTTCGTGCGGTATGGCCGTTCCGCCTGCTGGTTCATCTGCTGGTTGAACAGGTCGGACAGTCGTTTCGCTTCCTCGCGTCGGCTGCAGAACACCAGACCTTGCACGGGTGTTCCGGCCTCGCTGTAGATCTGTATCTTGTCGATGATGTAGCGCACGCGGTTCGGGTCGGCGAGTTCTTCAAGCCAACGGCTTAGCTCGTTACGTTCCTGGTCGGTCATTGACTCGACCTTGACGTCTTTGCCGGCGATCTTCTCGTCGGGCGCGTCCTGAATGTATTCGTGCACCCCGTAATAGTGGAACGGGCAGAGCATGTCCTCTTCAAGCGCCTTCTGCAGGCGGATTTCGTAGGCCACGTTGTTGCCGAATAATTCGAAGATGTTCGCACCGTCCGTACGTTCCGGCGTCGCGGTCATGCCGAGCATGAAATTCGGCTGGAAATGGTCGATGACGCGTTTATACGATTCGGCGGCCGCATGATGCACTTCGTCGACGAGAATGTAATCGAACTCGTCTGCGTCGAATTGTGCAAGCGTTTCCGGACGCGACATCGTCTGCACGGTGGCGAACACGTATTTGCGATCCGATTCCTTGCTGCCACCCGAAAACAGGCCGAGTTCGCTTTTCGGGCATCCAAGCACTTTTTGGAACGATTCTTCAGCTTTCTTGAGGATCTGCTCCTGTTGCGCGATGTACAGCATGCGATTCGGTTTGACCTGCCGCACGTCGAACGCTGACAGATACGTTTTGCCGGTGCCGGTAGCGGAAACGATGATCGCACGGCTTTCGCCCTGCTTGCGTAGCTGTGCGAGATTCATCAGCGCTTCCACCTGCATGGCGTTCGGCTGAATGGTTTGCGATTGGCTTGTTTTTTCGATCGGCTTGCGATTCGGCCGTTGCGGCGCGTACTTTTTGAAGTCTTCCTCGTACAGTTTCAGCCAAGCGTCGGTGAGCGGCTTCGATTCGCTGATTTGCGATTCGATTTCCTCGCTAAGCTGTTCGGCAAGACCGCTGGTATCGGTGGTGGCGACTTTGAGATTCCACTCGCGATTGGAATTCAGCGCGTTGATGGTGAGATTCGAACTGCCGACATACGTGGAATACAGCGGCTCGTCGCCTTGCGCATGATGGAAAACATAGCCTTTGGGATGATAAGGGTAGGCAGCTGTGGCATCGTCATCGTTTCGGCTGGACCGCTCCGGCTGCCAAACTTGCACTTGAATGCCGGTTTCCCGCTGAAGTTTCAGCAGTTCCCTGAATGCTTTGGGAGAGTTGAAATAATTGAACGTCGACGTGATGATTCGACCGGCCTGATGGTCATTGTTGTCGGCGAAATCAAGGAAATACTGCTTAAGCACCTGCAACGCGCCCTGGCTGACGAATGCGACGGACATGTCGAAATCCTGACTGCGTTGCAGTTCGTCCTTGATGGCGTATTCCATGGTCCGACCGTCATGGTTGGCGATCAACGTCGGCTCGTACTGTGCGTCGACATTGTCCTTTTTGTTGACGAAACCGGATAGCAGCGCCTCAACAAGGGAGGAATGGTCATGGTCGTCCATATTGCGCATCGTCAGTCGTCGCTTCCGTGCTCGTCCGTCGAAAAAGCTGGAAAATCCATGACGGAGATCAATCGCACCGCTTCTCGGTCGGCGGGCGCCCAGTCCAAAGTGGGCATTTCGGCGGGCGTCACCCAACGAATCTCATGATGCTCGGTCAGATGGGGTGCGCCGCTTATCAAATGGCACACGAACGACGTGAGCACGACGGTGCCGAAATCGTAATCGTAAGAAGACGTGCACACTTCGTTGGCAACTTCGACCTCGCACAGCAACTCTTCTTCGATTTCGCGATGCAATGCCTGACGCGCCGTTTCATGCGGTTCGATCTTGCCGCCCGGAAACTCCCAGAAACCAGCCAGTGATCGGCCTTCTCCGCGTTGCGCGCACAGCACCTTGCCGTCTTTGACGATAGCCGCGCCGACGACGTTAATGGTTTTGCGCGGTGTCGGTTGCGCTGACTGTTGCGGATTCTGGTCGGTTGCCGTCATTGCTTTCTCCTGACTAATGAACAGGTCCAGGATACAACGGGGGAGATTGCGCCAGGCCCGAATGGGGAGCAACTTACGCGATGGAAATCAGTCCCAATGGTGTCACTTGCATGGCCTGGTGTATCGGCAGTTGGGGAAACCGGTGCACCCGTAAAACGCGCGGAACGGGTCGGAGCCGGTGTGCCGCAATCGCAATGCCTCACCGCAATTCGGGCATTGCGCCGGCAGCTTCACGCCGCGGAAGATGTTCGGGCAGATCTTGTCGTGCAATTCGTACATGAAACGCGACGGACGCGACTGGTCCACCACGAAAAACAGCTTCTTTTTGCAACGCGTCATCGCCACGTAAAACAGCCGGCGTTCCTCCGCGTGCGGCATGCGTTCCACTTCCGGCAGCAGCAGGCCGAGCAGCGGCTCTTCCGGAATCGCGCTTGGGAAACCCTTCAAACCGCCGGAACAGCACAGCAGAAAAACGAAATCGCGTTGCAGACCCTTGGAAGCGTGCGCGGTCATGAATTTGATGTCCATGTCCGGTTTTTCCGGAAAACGATGCCGCCGGTATGCTCGTCGATTTGGAACAGCCCGTCGCGGTCGTTGCGTGACAGCAGGTTCAGGTCGCTTCGGTAGCGTCCCAGCATCAGCACCGACGCGGCTTTCGGCAGTTTGCGCAGCTGCTCGACGATCGCATCGAACCGTTCCTCCTGCGTTGCGCCGCCAAGCGCCTTCAGCGAATAATCCTTCTTGTCGCTCGGATTGCGCAATTGCTTGGCGTACAGGCTTTTGTCCTGCATGACGAACGCGCCGCTCGCATCGATGAGGCTCTGCCGGAACCGTCGCGTCGTCGTGATCTGGAACATGCGTGTCGGCCCCCAATCGCGCCAAATATCGGCGAAATCGAGAATCAGATGAATGTCGCTGCCGGCGAAACGGTAGATCGACTGCCAGTCGTCGCCCACGCAGAACAGCGTGAAATCGCTCTGCTCACGCAATGCGCGGATCAGCTCGTAACGTGGCCGCGACATGTCTTGGTATTCGTCGATGAGCACGTATTTGTACGGGTGGCGGTATGCGCCGCGCCTTACGCAGCGAATGGCGTCGGTGATCATGCCGGGAAAATCGATGCCCTGGGTCGCGCGGAAATTGCCGACATACGCGTTGTACAGCGGCCCGACGAGCTGCAGCATCTCACGATTACGGCCGATATGTTTGCCGCCGCGCCTCTCATTGAGCTCGCGCATGCCGTCGATGCCGATATTGTTCTGCCGCATGTGCTGGATGATGGTCTGCGCGTTCTCGACAAGGCTTTGCCTGTACTGGTTGAAAGCGTAATCATCCGTCGGCAGTTGGAAATCCTCACGTTTCGCGGCGGCGCCATACTTGCCGAACAGCTCCTTCGACATGAGCTTGAATGCGAGCAGACGGTAGGGGATGTTCTGTGCGAGCAGCCGGTCAAACGTGTCTCGTACCACGGCGTTCGACGCATGGCCGTCGATGATGGGACGGTTGGCGATGGTGGCCGCACGGCAGATTTCCAGGCCGAGACTGTGGAACGTGCATGCGCGGATCCTTTTGCCGGTGCTTGCCATGATGCGTTGCGACATTTCGTCCGCGGACGCCTTGGTGAACGACAATACGAGAATCTCTTCGGGGGTGGCGCGTTTTGTGGCAAGCAGCCATGCGATATATCCGACGATGGTAGTGGTTTTGCCGGTTCCCGCGCCCGCAAGCACGAGGGTGTTGTGACCTGCGCCGGCGATCGCGCTGATCTGCTCGTCGCTCAATTCGTGCTTTTCGATATTGCCGATGATGCCACGCGCCTTGTCGATGCGGTCGGCTGGCAACAGCGGTTGCGGGGTGAGCTTTGCAGGCCGTTGCGATTGGTGTTGCTGCGATTGACGGCGTTGCGATTGACGGCGTTGCGATTGACGTTGCGGCGTGGCATGCGGTTGCAGTTGCGGTTGCGTGACTCGTCGCGCAACCTGTCCCGTCTGCTTGGTCTGTCCGGTCCGCGCAGACTTGGCGTTGTTGGCATTCTTGGCAGAGGATTGCGTTTGCCGGGGCTGCTGCGTCTCATCTTCCGTGCCCAGCACGTACTTCAGCATCCTCAGCAATCCCATGACGCTCCTTCCATGCGTTTCCAAATCGCCGCAAGGGGCAATTATAACGTGGGCGGAGCGCGTCACGCCCACGTCATCGATCGCATCGCTACGCTTCGAACGGGTACTTAAGACCCCAATCCGCACGCAGCGAATCCATGCATTCCATGATGCGCAACGTGTCGGAATGCGGCATCTCATCGCATTCGGTACGCCCGTCCAGCATGGCCTGTGCGGCCGATGCCACCTCATACTCGTAGCCGGTCAACTGTTCGGGAACGTCATAATGCGCGGTGACGGCATGCGAGCCGTCGAACACGTCAATCGCCTCGACATTGTTGATGTTCTGGCACGTGAGATACCCCTCCGTGCCCCACACCGCGCCCATACGGTCCGAATGGCACAGAATCGAGCTTTGCGCGGTGGCCATCACACCATTCTGGTAATAGAACGTCATCGAATTGTGCGCGTCCACGCCGGTTTCATACGGTTGCATCGACGATTCAACACGTGCGATCGGCGCATTATGCATGATCATGTCGATGAAATTGATTGGATACACGCCGACGTCCAGCAGCGCGCCGCCAGCCAGCGCAGGATCGGTGATACGCGCCTTCGCCGTGGTCGGATAGCACAGATTCGCGTCGATCGCCTGCACCTCGCCGATCACGCCGGACGCGATGATATCGTCGATCATGCCACGCGACGGCATATACCGCGTCCAAATCGCCTCCGTGCACAGCATGCCGGTCTCATCCGAAACGTCCAATATCTCACGCGCCTGCTGCGTGTTCGCGCCGAACGCCTTCTCCACCAGCACGCCCTTGCCGGCGCGCATGCACAAAATCGCCTGCTCGGCATGGAAGTTATGCGGAGTGGCGATATACACAAGATTCACGTTCGGATCGGCGACAAGCTCCTCATACGATCCGTACGACACCGGAAAACCATATTTCGCCGCGAACGCCGCTGCGCGCTCGCCGTCGCGGGCCGCCACCGCGTACGGTGCGACCAGATCACGGTACCGGTCATCCGCCGCCATTTTCACCAACGTTTCGGCCATGCTCTGCGCGATACGGCCCGCGCCGAGAATCGCCACATTGATCTGTGCCATGAAATCTCCTTGTTTTGAACTGCCTGTTTGCTACGTTGCAATGACCAGCGTACGCCACATGCGACGGCGGCACGCGTTATGCGAAAACGATTGATCGGCCTTTTGCCATAATGGGAACCGTGACGGCAGAGCATCGCAGGCAGACAGCCAAACCCGGAAAAACCGGCAAACCCAAGAAAACCGGCAAACCTAGAAAAACCGGCAAACCCGAAAAATACGAGCGGGGCACGCGCAGCTACACCATGTCCCACATCCGCGGCAAAGACACATCCATCGAACGATGTACGTAGCTTTCTGTTTGCCAAAGGCTTGCGATTCCGCAAAAACGACAAGCGATACCCAGGCCACCCGGACGTGTACTACCGAAATACCGTACGATCATATTCGTCAACGGCTGCTTCTGGCACATGCACGAAGGCTGTCCGAAAGCCACACGCGTGCCCAAATCGAACGTCGAATTCTGGACCGCGAAACTGCTGCGCAATCACGAACGAGACGTGAGGCAGCACGCCGAACTTGAAGCGGACGGCTGGAAAGTCATCGTGGTGTGGGAATGCGAGCTCGGTAAGAAGGTGCGCGACGAACGGTTGGAACGGCTTTACCGCGAAATCGTGGACGATTCCGGAAAGGCGGACGATTCCGGGGAATGACAGTCGGCAGGCGGCGTTGTGCGAAACGTGGTAAAAACAGGAATATGGGAAATGTTGAGAATGGCGCGCAGCCGCAGTTGTCGAAGCGCGCGCAGATTGCCAATCCATTCCGTGCCATGGTGTTCGGAGCCATGGCCGATGAGATGATCGCCGACGGCACCGACGTGGTCAAACTAAGCCTCGGCGAGCCGGACTTCGGCGCGCCGCCGGCCGTGCGTGACGCCATGCGCGAACAGTATGACGGCCGTCCGCTGCCGTACACCGCGGCGATGGGCCTGCCGGAACTGTGCCAGGCGATTTCCGATTTCTATAAGGAACGTCACCACGTCGACGTCGACCCGAAACGCATCGCGATTACCGCAGGCGGTTCGACGGCACTGCTGCTGTCCGCCGCGCTGACGGTCAACGATGACGACGAAGTGCTCATCGCAGACCCGTCCTACCCGTGCAACCGCGAGCTGGTACGCGCGTTCGGCGGCAAAGTCGTGGACGTGCCGACGTCCGCCGCCACCCGATTCCACCTGACGCCGGAACTGTGCAAAGAATACTGGACGGACCGCACCAAGCCGTCATGATCACTTCGCCGTCCAACCCGACCGGCACCACCATCGCCTTCGACACCCTGAAAGCCGTGTGCGACCTAGCCCGTGAGCGTGGCGCATGGCGCATCGTCGACGAAACCTACCTCGACCTGGCCGACCGCGAACCGGACGGATCCGACGTGAAATCCGTGCTGGCCTGCGATCCGGACGCCATCGTCTGCTCCAGCTTCTCCAAGTTCTTCGGCATGACCGGCTGGAGGCTCGGCTGGATGGTCGTGCCCGAATACGCGCTCGAAGCCATGGACGACCTCGCCACCAACTTCTTCCTGTGCGCGCACACGCCGACCCAGCATGCGGCGCTCGCCTGCTTCACGCCGGAAACGCTGGCCGTGTGCGAGGAACGCCGTCAGGAACTGCTGGAGCGCCGCCGCATTGTGGTGGACGGTCTGGCCGAGATCGGTCTACCGCTGGAAGTCGAACCGAACGGCGCGTTCTACGCGTATTTCAACATTTCCAGCACCGGTTTGGACGCGTGGACGTTCTGCGAGCGTGCGCTGAAGGAAGCGCATATCGCGTTGACGCCTGGCCGCGATTTCGGCGAGGCCACCGCGGACACGCACGTGCGCCTGTCGTACGCGGCTTCCCGCGAAGCCCTGCGCGAAGGATTGAAGCGACTTGGCGATTTCGTAGCCAAGGCGCGCGGTTGAGCGGTTCCTGCTTCGCGTTTTTCGTGCTGCTGCAATCGTCGTTTGTATTGCGATTATTGCGATTCGTATTGCAATGAATAGTGCCCATCCTCCATTTTTGAGGATGGGCATCTGCATTTTTGGCGGCGGATTTCAGCCTTCCGTCTGCTGCAATTCCTCCAACTGGTTTTTCGTTTTGTGTAGCTTTGCGTAGATCTCATTGCGCTGTTCGGGATTCTTGGCACGCTGATGGTCGCGGGTGAGCTTGTCGACCTGCGCGGTGAGCTGTGCAATCTGCATGCGTCGGGCAAGACGCGTGTTCACGTCGATGGGGGAGGGGTCGTCCAGAATCACCTGCGAGCATAGCGACTCCCACAAGGCGTCCATGGAATCGACCGCCGGATCCGTGGCGTTCAGCGTGGCCTCGCCGGCCGGCTGCCAATCGGAAGCGAACACCTTGGATGTGGTCGTGTGCCCGGCACGTGCCGGCAGCGCTCGACGGACGGCGAACGCGCATTCCTGACGTGTCGTACCTTCGAAATCGGCATCGCGTACGCAGACAAACAACATTCCCGACTTGCGCTGCATCGCAATCAATTCGACGATGTCCGTCGGAACGGCGGCGTTTGGTTCGTGCAAACGCAGGCCGATCACCAGTATTTCCGGCACGCGCGTACCGGCGGCAAGCTTCGTATTGCGCGACTGCAGCAGCGACAGCATGGTGATTGATTCGATGTCGTTCGCCAATCGCTGCTTTGTTTTGGCGGAAACCGGAATCTTCGCCACGAACAGGCCTTTCGGCAGCCTCGCCTTCTCGGCGGGAATCGCAGTGGAATTTGGCAGACCCAAAGTGGTCGCGGAAACGGAACCGCAGGAGGCGATCGTCATTGCTGGCCTTCTTTCGTAAGCACGCCGCAATTGTTGCGGCATTGCTTCGACTGTAGCGCATATGCATTGCGATTGCCGGCATTCGCGCGATTACTGGCGATCATTGGCGATTGGGGAACGCGATTGCAGTGCGCGACACGCCGAAGTTTGCCGATTGCCGCATGTTCGCGTATTGTTTCCTCTTGCGGTGATCATAGCCTAGGTGAGACGCCCGGTCCCATTCCGAACCCGGAAGCTAAGGCCTAGCACGGCGATGGTACTGCACTCGAGAGGGTGTGGGAGAGTAGCAAGTCGCCGCGTTTACTCTTTTCGAATCCCGAGTTGAGCTGAGCTCCTCGGGATTTTTCGTTATCTGTCAAAGCAACTGACAAGAGTGCGTCGCCACTATCTTTTACATTGCCAATGCCGTTACGCCGTCAGCGTGACTGTCGTCTATCCAATATATAAAAAGTATATACGTCTTATATAAATTGATTGTCGAAGCGGAGGAACCTTCATGATCATCTCGGTCATCAACCTCAAGGGCGGCAGCGGCAAAACCACCACCGCCATGGCGTTGGCCACCGCGGCCGCACGGCACAACCGCAACGTGTCCGTGCTGGACACCGATCCGCAAGGCGATGCCACCACATGGGCGGGCGACGCCGAAGACGCCGGCGAAACCCTGCCGTTCACCGTGGACTCCGCCAATATCGGCAAACTGAAACGACTGCGCAAAACCATGGCGGATGACGAACTCGTCATCATCGACTGCCCGCCGGCCGGCAACGTGGTGGACGTGGCCTGCGATGTGGCCGATTTCGTCATCGTTCCGGCCACCCAGGGGCCATTCGAACTGAGCCATGCGCTCGAAACCGCGGAAAGCCTCGACGCGGCCGGCAAACCGTACGCGCTGCTGCTGCTCAAAGTGGAAAACAACAAGCTGGCCGGCAACGCGGTCAATCTCATCCGCGAACGCGGCGCCAGCGTCTTCGACGCGTCCGTACCAAGCGCGTGGGCATGCAGAAAGTCATTGGCCACGCATTTCCCAGCAATCTCAATGGGTATGAAGACGTGTATCTCGAACTTGAGGAGCGATCGCCTGATGGCCATTAGAAAACCGAACGGTGGTGCGAAGGCAGTGTCCACCGCTCCGCTGACCAGCGTGCAGGACACCCGCAGCCGTGGCAATGGCAACGGCAACGGCGAACGTGTGCTCATGAGTTTCAAAATTCCATCCGATCTGAAAATGATGCTGCAGGAAAACGCGCGTGAACGCGGCACCACCGCCAGCCGCATCATCATCGACGGCATCCGCCACGAGCTCGGCCTCGACGACTAAGCCGAAGGCGTGAAGGAAACCGTCGGAACATCAACGGAACGGACATAAACGGACACGGGCGGACATGGATGGTCGCGGACGTGCGTTCCGAAAAAAACAAGGGAATGGTATGGCTCAGGCAAAAACACGCCAGCCGCAAGGGCCGGCAACGGGCAAATCGCAAGCGTCGGCCAAAGCGAATCGGGCTAAGGCAAAACCGGCCGCAACGAGACCGGTCAAGCCGCTACGCACGCTGAATAAGACGAAAACGCATCGCGTACGCAACTTCATCTGCGCGGTGATTGCCTTCATATTCGCGCTCGCCGCGCTGCTGGGCACTGTCACGCACATTCTGCCGGAAGAACTGCAGGCGTTGCCGTATATGCCGATCGTCGTCTCCCTAGTGCCATGGTTCACGCTGCTCGCCGTAATCGCGCTCGTCTGCGCCATCGTCTCCAAACGTACGGTGTCCATCGTGATGGCCGTTCTGGCGATTGCGTTGCAGGCGTTCTGGCAGTATCCGTTCTTCTACCAGCCTTCGAAACTGCCACGTGCCGCAGTCGCGGCGGCGTCCGGCGAAACCGTCAACACGGATGACGGCTACGCGCGGCTGATGACGTGCAATGTGTACAAAGGGCGCGCCGATGCGCGTGAGATCGTGGATCTGGTGCGCAGCGAACACGTCGAGGTGCTTGCGTTGCAGGAGACGACCGACGCTTTCGTGGACGATCTGAACCGTGCCGGCATCGCCTCGTATCTGCCCTATGCGCAGGTGTCGAGTTCGGACGGCGTGTACGGCAACGGCCTTTGGTCGGCGAGTCCGCTTGACGACCCTTCCGATGACGATGTCGATTCGAGCGCGTCGTTCATGCCGGGCGGCACCGTTTCGTTCAATGGGGGAGCCACGCAGGTGCGTTTCGTATCCGTGCATACCACGTCGCCGACGAACGATTACTGGCAGCAGTGGAAGCGGTCGCTCGACGAACTGGCGAAACTACGTTTCGACACTAGCCGACGGTACGTTTTCATGGGTGATTTCAACGCGACGTACGACCATACGCCGTTCCGCAACATTCTGGGAAACCGTTTCTCCGACGCCTCCCGTCAGGCCGGCGAGGGATTGAAATTCTCATGGCCTGCGAATGTCGATTACGTGCCGTCGTTCGCCGGAATCGACCATATCGTACTGGATTCCGGCATGCAGGCCGGACAGGTGCGCACAGTCAAAGTGGACGGCAGCGACCACAAAGCGCTGCTGGCGATTGTGCGGGTCGGCTAAGTCCGTGGCTAGACGGTGACGACCGGCATGTTATTCGAATATCGGATGCAGGCGATGACGTTCGTGCATTGCGGTTCTGTGGGCAGCATCGGCATGGTGAACTGGTCGAGCAGCTTGTAGGAGAGCGGTCCGGGCAACTGTCCTACCGGATTCGTGTGCGTCAGCCGTTCCACAATAGAGGAATGTGGTATGTCTTGCATGCTGATCCCTTGGTCTTCCAAAGGTGATGTATGGGTTGTGCGGTTGCTTTCCGATGCTTCCATAGCAGAAGGGGGACCTTTTGGATACATTCACTCAACCGCTTAAGTATCCGTTTGCCACTATAATAGAGGGAGGCTCATTGTGCCTGTGCTGGAGGGTGGCGGTGAGATGGTGTTGTCCGGATTGCGGACGTGCGATTGATCTTGGATGCTGCCGATGGCGATGCGCGCCGACAATGTACGGGGATATGAAAAAGTGCCCCAGATAGGAATCGAACCTACGACACCTTCTTTAGGAGAGAAGTGCTCTATCCACTGAGCTACTGAGGCAACGAGTCACCATTGTACACACAATATGGACTCGACATGACGGGTAATCGGACCTGATTGTTCGGGCTCAAGCCGTTTGACGGACGTTCCGGTGGAACGTCCGTAGGTGAGGGGAGCGGCTGTGCCGCGACGGATGCTCAGGCCAGATTGTCTTGCGTGCCTGCGGTGTTGGCCGCGGTGGCCTGCTCTGCCTGCGCGGCGTCGAGCTTGGCTCGGACCTCGCCAAGCAGGCTCTGCGCGCGCTTGGCCAACGCCTCGCCGATCTCCCACTGCCGCATGGACTGGTCGAGGTTCAGGCCGCCCGCCTCCAACGCCTGCACGGCCTGGATGAGCTTGTCGCGCGCCTCCTCGTATGGCATCTGCGCGATTGCTTCGCGTTCCTTGTCGGTCAGGCTGGATGCCGGTGCTGCTTCGTTGCTCATGTGCTACTCCTTCGTTACGGTTTTCACTTCAGACACGACGATGCCGTGCTTCAAGGTCATGGTCAGCTGGTCGCCCGTCTTCACCTTGTCCGCGTCGTCAAGCACATGCCCGTCGGCGCATTGCACCACGCGTACCCGCGGTCAAGCGTGGATTGCGGACTCAGCGCGGTCAGCGACGCGTGCGCTTTCTCGATGGTCAGGCTCGCGTCGTCAAGAATACGGGTCAGACCGATCCGCATTCTTGTGCGTGCGTCATCAAGGAAACGCTGATGCGGTTCCAACATGGTGAGCGGCTGGGTGAGGCTTGGACGGTTCGCGTAGCCTTCGATAAGCCTGGTCTCGTTGGAGACGGTGGCGTCGATGCGCACGCGCATGCGGTCCAGGTTCACCTGAATCAGCTGCATCTGCTCATGCACGTCCGGCACGACCTTCTTCGCTGCGTCGGTCGGCGTGGAGGCCCTGAGGTCGGCCACCAAATCCAGCAGGGTCCAATCGTCCTCATGCCCGATGGCGGAAATCAGGGGAGTGTGGGCCGCCGCCGCGGCGCGCACCACGTTCTCATCGGAAAAGCCAATCAGATCTTCGAAAGCGCCGCCGCCACGCGCCACGATGATCACATCCACATCTGGATCGGCATCCAGCTGCCGGATGGCCGCTACCACGTCCGACGGGCACTGCTCGCCCTGCACGTGCACATGCGTCACCTTGAAGCCGACGACGGGCCAACGCAGACGCACGTTGGTGATGACGTCGCCTTCCGCACGTGCCTGCGGCGCGCAGATCAAGCCGATGCAATGCGGAAATTCCGGCAACGGCTTCTTGCGATCGGCGTCGAACAGACCTTCTCCCTTAAGCTTCTTGCGTAGCTCGTCGATCATGGCCTTCAGACTGCCGCCCGCGCCGGCCGCGATGATCGCGTCGCCGCGCAACGACAGCGACGTGCGCTTCATCCACACGTTCGGCTTGCCGTGGATGATGACACGGTCGCCCTGCACAAACGGCGCCGCCGCCGCGGCGAACCGTCCGAAGCCGTTGACTTCCATAGCGATGTCCTGCTGGTCGTCGCGCAGCGTGATGTAGGCGCTTCCCTGACGACGCGTGTTGATCTGCGTGATCTGCCCGGCCACCCATACGGAGGGCCAACGTTCGACCGCCGTGTAGAACTTCTCGCTGAGCAGGCTCACCGGCCAAGGGTTGTCGGCGGTGGTTTCCGACGCCAGACGGGGCAGCGGCTTCGACGTCTGCTGTGCCGTCGGTGGGTTGTAATCCGGGTTCCAAGTCATAAGTCAAGATTCCATCATCTTGCGGACAAATGGAACATATGTTCGAGTGTCGCGAATGCTCCGTGCGTGAAGATAGTACGGTGTGTGGGGCTGTGTCAAAACGACACTCCGAGATGAAATCGTTACTTTTGTCACACAAGGCAAAAAATGGCGAAATCTCGCCAAAAGTAGAATATATAGTTTCTCTAGCGGCGTGGTGACACTACATTTAGTGCCGACCTTGGCGTAGAGTGTGCATCTGTAGGTACGAACGGGCATGCGGACGAAGCATGAAACCTGGCCGGATGGGTCCGGCCCGGAAAGGAAATATACATGGAAACCCAGACTCTGGAAGGCGTTGCGACCGAAACCGAGAACGCGCCGGAAATGGTCAAGGTGCTTGTCGAGAAGCGCGACGGGCGTGTGGTCGATTTTGATCCGATCAACATCATCAGCGCGGTGAAATCGGCTTTCGCCGACCTCGACAAGAAAATCGGTCCTCAGGAGGAACGGCTGATTCGCGACATCGCCAATCAGGTCGAGGCCGAAATCAAGGACCGTTACAACGGTCCGGCGAAGATCGAGGACATCCAGAACCTCGTGGAGCATGGCTCATCGAGGACCATCTGTACGACGTGGCCCGCACCTACACCAACTACCGTCTGAACAAGGACATCGAGCGCGCTAAGGCCACGGACATCAACGAGGCCGTGCGCCGCTTGGTGGACCGCGACGAGGCGCTGGTGCGTGAGAACGCCAACAAGGACTCCAACGTCTACTCCACCCAGCGTGACCTGCTGGCCGGCGCGGTGTCCAAGGCATCCGCCTTCTCCATGCTGCCGGACGCGGTGTCCAACGCCCACATGAAGGGCGACATCCACTTCCACGACGCCGATTACTCGCCGTTCACCGCGCAGTCCAACTGCTCGCTGCCGAACTACTGGGATATGCTCGCCAACGGCTTCACCCTCGGCAACGCGCCGATGGGTTCGCCGAACAGCATCTCCATCGCCGCCACGCAGATCACCCAGATCATGAAGGACGTGGCCTCCAGCCAGTACGGCGGACAGACCGCCAACCGCGCCGACGAGCATTTCGCCGAATACGCCAAGAAGGATTACGACAAGTTCCTTGAGCAGGCCCACGAGATCATGCCCGACGATCTGCCGATCGAGATCGCCGAACGTCAGGTGCGCATGGCCAAGGCCGTCGAGCCGAAGCGCCTGCATTTCGAAAAGGACCGTCCGGCACTGCCGATGGACGAGCCGTTCGACAAGACGTCCGACCGTCTGCAGCAGCTGCGTGAGATCTGGGCGAAGATCCAGACCCGCAAGGCCATCTACGACGCCATGCAGACCATGGAATACCAGATCAATTCCAACCGTGTGTCCAACGGCCAGACCCCGTTCGTGACCGTCGGCTTCGGTCTCGGCACCGACTGGTTCGCGCGCGAAATCCAGCGCGCCATCTTCCTCAACCGCATCCGCGGCCTTGGTTCCGAGCATCACACCGCCATCTTCCCGAAGCTCGTCTTCACCATCAAGCACGGTGTGAACGCCGATCCGGGCGACCCGAACTACGACCTGAAGCAGTTGGCCCTCGAATGCGCCACCAAGCGCATGTACCCGGACGTCATCTTCTACGAGAACATCGTGAATATCACCGGCTCTTTCAAAGCGCCGATGGGCTGCCGTTCCTTCCTGCAGGCTGGATCGACCCGAAGACCGGCAAGGATGTCGAGGACGGCCGCATGAACCTCGGCGTGGTCACCGTGAACATTCCGCGCATCGCATTGGAATCCCACGGAGACAAGGACCGCTTCTGGAAGATCTTCGACGAGCGTATGGCCGTCGCCCATCAGGCGTTGCAGTTCCGCATCATGCGTTGCAAGCAGGCCACTCCGGTCAACGCCCCGACCCTGTTCCGCTTCGGCGCATTCGGCCGTCTCGGCGCCAACGACAGCGTTGATCAGCTGTTCCGCAACGAACGCGCCACCGTGTCCCTCGGCTACATCGGCCTGTATGAGGCGACCAGCGTGTTCTATGGCAAGGACTGGATGCGCGACCACGACTGGGATCCGGAAGGCAAGGAATTCGCACTGTCCATCGTCAAGCGCATGAACGAGCTGTGCAAGGATTGGAGCACCGCGGAAGGCTACCACTACTCCGTGTACTCCACGCCGGCCGAATCGCTCACCGACCGCTTCAACCGCATGGACCGCGAGAAGTTCGGCGAAGTGGACGGCGTCACCGACCACGACTTCTACACCAACTCCTTCCACTACCCGGTGTGGCTGCAGCCCACGCCGATGGAGAAGCTCGACTATGAGAAGGACTTCCCGTACTACGCTTCCGGCGGCTTCATCAACTACTGCGAATTCCCGTGCCTGCAGGCCAATCCGAAGGCGCTCGAAGCGGTGTGGGACTACGCCTACACCATCGGCATCGGCTATCTCGCACGAACACGCCAATCGACCGTTGCTACGAATGCGGTTTCGAAGGTGACTTCGAACCGACCGAAGAAGGCTTCAAGTGCCCCGAATGCGGCAACTCCGACCCGGACCGCTGCAACGTGACCAAGCGCACCTGCGCTACCTCGGCAATCCGGTGCAGCGCCCGATGGTGCACGGCCGACACGAGGAAATCGCGCACCGCGTCAAGCACATGAGCGGCGAAACCGGCCATGTCACCCTTGACGACGGTTCCGAACGCGAATGGTTCGAGGAAGCCAAGTAATCAATCGCAATAATCGCAAAACAACAGGCAATTCAGGAGCAACGTATGGTAAGCAGCGCCGATCCCGCTGTGTCTCGCCGTGATTTCGCGGCCGGCGAAACCGGCCGCGGGCCGTTCATTCCGACAAACCGCGCCAGCAACCCGCGCGCCGGACAATGGACGAACGCGATGAGCCACAACATGATCGCCGACTACAAGCGGTTCCTCATGACCGATGGCGAGGGAATCCGCTGCTCGCTGTACGTCTCCGGCTGCCCATTCCACTGCGAAGGCTGCTACAACTCGTCGATCTGGGATTTCCGCGCCGGCCACGAATACAACGACCGGCTCGAAGCTCAGATCATGGCCGATCTGAGCCTGCCGTACGTGCAGGGCATCACCTTCCTCGGGGGCGAGCCGCTGCTCAACACCGGCGTGCTGCTGCCGCTTTCACGCAAGATCCGTGAGCGGTTCGGCCGCACCAAGGACATCTGGTGCTGGACGGGCTACACGTGGAGGAGCTCATGCGCGAAGGCGAAAGCCCCGACAAGCGTGAACTGCTCGAACAGATCGATATCCTCGTGGATGGCCGGTATATCAAGGATCTGCACGATTCGCTGCTGCAGTTCCGGGGCAGCTCCAACCAGCGCATCATCGATGTGCCCAAGTCGTTGGAAAGCGGGCAGGTGGTGCTGTGGTCGAAACTACACGATCAGACGCGGTTCATTCCCGAAATCTACGGCAAGGACCGCGTCGCAGGGGAGGGGGCGGCTTCCTGAATGGTTTCGAACGGTTCGTGTACGGACGGTTGGAATTAGGCAAGCTGACTATATTCGTTGTCTAATTATGCGTCGTGTCGTGCACTTTATGCGATACCGTGCCGAATTAGGCAGGGGCACAGACTACCATTACATACTTGGATAACCGGGGCAGGGCGTTCGTGTTGGCACGGACGCAACCCGGCGGATGAGAACGATAGAGGTACAGTACATGGTCGAAGCAGCAGTTACCGCAGACAACACCTGCGATACGAAGCCGTTGCGCGTAGGTCTTGACATCGGTTCCACCACGGTGAAGGCCGTGGTGCTCGATCAGACCGATTCGCTCGACGCGGTGCTCTTCTCCGATTACCGTCGCCACCACGCCAACGTGCGTGCCACCGTGGCGGGCCTGCTGGAGGACATCCACAAAGAACTTGAGGCCCGTGGCCGCGGCAACGAGCCGATTCGTCTGGCCATCACCGGTTCCGGCGGCCTTGCCTTGGCCGATAATCTCCATGTGCCGTTCGTGCAGGAGGTCATCGCCGAGACCCGCGCCATCGACGAGGAATATCCGCAAGCCGACGTCATTATCGAACTTGGCGGTGAGGACGCCAAGATCACATATCTGAAGCCGACTCCGGAACAGCGCATGAACGGTTCCTGCGCAGGCGGCACCGGCGCGTTCATCGACCAGATGGCCACCCTGCTCGACACCGACGCGGCTGGCCTCAACGACATGGCCAAGCATTACGAGACGCTCTATCCGATCGCCTCCCGTTGCGGCGTGTTCGCCAAAACCGATCTTCAGCCGCTCATCAACGACGGCGCGGCCAAGCCCGATCTGGCCGCATCCATCTTCACGGCGGTCGCCACGCAGACCATCGCAGGTCTGGCGTCCGGCCGACCAATCCACGGCACCGTCATCTTCCTGGGCGGTCCGCTGTTCTTCATGTCCGAACTGCGCGAGGCGTTCCACCGCGCGCTCGAAGACAAAGTCGACGAATTCATCGTGCCGACCGACGCGCACCTGTACGTGGCGTTCGGCTCCGCGCTGCTCGCCGGCGAACCGGACCAGCTTGAGGAGGGCCAGCATTTCGAAGCACGCACCTGCGCCGATATTCTGAAAAGCCTTGAAGACCTGAAGAATCTGCCGGCCAACACCCCCACCATGCCTCCGCTGTTCCCGACCGAAGCGGACCGTGAGGCGTTCAACAAGCGCCACCACCGCGAGCATGTGCACATCGGCACGCTGGAAGGCGCGCAAGGCCCGCACTTCCTCGGCATCGACGCCGGATCGACCACCATCAAAGCGACGCTCGTCAACGACGACCGCGAAATCGTATGGTCGTCGTACGCCACCAACGAAGGCAGCCCGCTGACGGCCGCTGTCAACATCGTCAAGCAGATTCAAAGCCAGCTGCCGGAAGGCGCGTGGATAGCACGCTCCTGCGCCACCGGATACGGCGAGGGACTGATCACCACCGGCCTGCATCTGGACGAGGGCGTGGTGGAGACCATGGCCCATTATCGCGGTGCGGAAATGGTCTCGCCGGGCGTTACCGCCGTCATCGACATCGGCGGCCAGGACATGAAATACTTGGCGATCTCCAACGGTGTGATCGACTCGATCGCCGTCAACGAGGCCTGTTCGTCCGGCTGCGGTTCGTTCCTGCAGACCTTTGCACAGTCCATGGGATTGACGATCCAGGAGTTCACGCAGGCCGCGCTCAACTCCACACATCCCGTCGACCTGGGCTCGCGCTGCACCGTGTTCATGAACTCCTCCGTCAAGCAGGCGCAGAAGGAAGGCGCCTCGATGGAGGACATCGCGGCCGGCCTGTGCTATTCCGTGGTGCGCAACGCGCTGTATAAGGTGATCAAGCTGCGCGATTCCGGCGAGCTGGGCGACACCGTGGTGGTGCAGGGCGGTACGTTCCTCAACGACGCCGTGCTGCGCGCCTTCGAGCTGCTCACCGAACGTGAGGTGACCCGACCGAACATCGCCGGCCTGATGGGCGCATACGGTGCCGCGCTGACCGCGCGCATGCATTACACCGACATCGCCGACGGACTCGACGATGGTGACGCGGACGCCGACGGAGGCAAGACCGTCGACATCGACGGCGTCACGCATACCGCGTCCAGCATCGTGTCCGGCAGCGAGCTCGACAACCTGTCCATGACCACCGAACGCGACGTGTGCAAGCTATGCCAGAACCACTGCAAGCTCACCATCACCACGTTCCAGGATGGCTCCCGCTACGTGACCGGCAACCGTTGCGAACGCGGCGGCGATTCCAAGAAGCAGCGTTCCGACAGGCCCAACCTGTACGACTACAAATACAAGCGTTGCTTCGCCTACCGTCGTCTGACCGACAAGAAGGCCACCCGCGGCGAAATCGGCATTCCACGCGTGCTCAACATGTACGAGAACTACCCGTTCTGGTTCACGCTGCTCACCTCGCTCGGCTTCAAGGTGATGATCTCCGGCCGCAGCTCGCACGAACTGTTCGAAACCGGCATCGAATCGATCGCCTCCGAGAACATCTGCTATCCGGCCAAACTCGTGCACGGCCACATCAAGTGGCTGCTCAACAAGGGCATCAAGACGATCTTCTACCCGTGCGTGAGCTATGAGGAGAACTTCGTTCCCAACACCGACAACCACTACAACTGCCCGGTCGTGGCCAACTATCCGGTGGTCATCGGCGCGAACATGCCCGAACTGCGCGAGGAAGGCGTGCGCTACATGCGCCCGTACTTCAACATGGCCAACCATGAGCTCATGGTGGACCGCATCGTCGAGGAATTCGCCTGGGCCAACGTGACCCGCGAGGAAGCCGAGACCGCGGTCAAGGCCGCCTACGCCGAAAACGAGGTGTTCAAGCACGACGTGCAGATGGAAGGCCTCAAGGCCCTCGCCTACATGAAGGAACACGACTGCAAGGGCATCGTGCTCGCCGGCCGCCCATACCACGTCGACCCGGAAATCAACCACGGCATTCCGGAAACCATCTGCGCGCTCGGCATGGTGGTGCTGTCCGAAGACTCCATCTGCGAACTGCAGCCGGGGGAGAAGCTCAACCTGAGCGAATTCCTCGCCGAAGGCGAAGAGGATCCCCGCAAGAAGAACGCGAACGGCTTCCGCCACGTCGACGACCGCAAGGTCACCAAGATGCCGCTGCGCGTCACCAACCAGTGGGCCTACCATGCGCGTCTGTACGCGGCGGCCCATTTCGTGGCCTCCTATCCGGGACTCGAGCTCGTGCAGCTCAACTCCTTCGGCTGCGGCCTCGACGCCATCACCACCGACCAGGTGTCCGAGATCCTGGCGGACAAGGCCGACGTGTACACCATGCTCAAAATCGACGAGGTCTCCAACCTGGGTGCGGCGAAAATCCGTCTGCGCTCGCTTAAGGCGGCCGTCGAAGAGCGTGAACGCAACAAGAAGAACGACGGATTCCGCAAGACCGGCACCGAAGCGCCGACCCCCGGTCGCCAGGTCATGCTCGACACCGTCATGAAAGCCAATCCGAAACTCACCGAAGCCGTCACGGCCGCATCCAAGCGCGCGGCGGAAAACGGCAAGGGCGAATCGCAAGAAACCGCCAAAACGCAGACAAATGGCAAGGGCGCGTCCGCACACAACTCGGCGACCCTGTCCAAGTACGCGAACCGCATCCCGTTCGGCAAGAACATGAAGGACTACACCATCGTGGCTCCGCAGATGAGCCCGATCCACTTCTCTCTGGTGGAATCCGTCATCCGCTCCGGCGGCTACAAGTTCGACATTCTGGAGCACGCCAGCCGTGAGGACGTCGAAACCGGCCTGAAATACGTCAACAACGACGCCTGCTATCCGGCCATCATGGTCATCGGCCAGCTCGTGGACGCGATTCTGGAAGGCAAATACGATCCGGACCACACCGCGCTCGCCATCACGCAGACCGGCGGCATGTGCCGTGCCACCAACTACTTCGGCCTGATTCGCAAGGCGCTGGTGGACGCCGGTTATCCGCAGATTCCGGTGATCGCCATCTCCACGCAGGGCATCGAGGACAACCCGGGCTTCACCGCCACGCCGGCTTTGCTGCATCGTGCCATCAAGGCGCTTATCGTTGGCGATCTGCTGATGAAGTGCCTGTACCGCGTGCGTCCGTACGAAGTGACACCCGGCAGCGCGAACCAGCTGTACAAGACGTGGGACACCATCGTGCGCGAGACGCTCGAGAACCACGGTCGTTCCAAGACGGCACGCAAGTTCATAGGCAAGGAATACCTGCCGTATCCGACGCTCGTCAAGGAGATCGTCAAGTCGTTCGACTCGTTGCCGTTGAAGGACGAGCCGCGCAAGGTGCGCGTCGGCGTGGTCGGCGAGATCCTCGTCAAGTACCAGCCGGACGCCAACAACCATGTGGTCGACGTCATCGAATCGCAGGATTGCGAGGCCGTGGTGCCGGGCATCATGGAATTCATGACCACCCGACCGTACATTTCCGACTGGAACGAGCATTACCTCGGCATGGGCGGCAGCAAGATCGGCTATGCGCTGATGCGCAAGGGCCTCGACCTGTACAACGCTCCGGTACGCGAGGCGATCGATCTGGCTCACGGCAAGTTCTCGCAGGATCTGCCGATGCCTGAACTGGTCAAGAAGGCCGACGAGGTCACGTCCGTGGGCGTGCAGGCCGGCGAAGGCTGGCTGCTGACCGCGGAAATCCTGGAACTCATCGAATCGGGATGCCCGAACGTGGTGTGCGCGCAGCCGTTCGCCTGCCTGCCGAACCACGTGACAGGCCGAGGCATGTTCGGCAAGATCCGCCGACTGCATCCGGAAGCCAACATCGTGTCCATCGATTACGATCCGGGCGCTTCGGAAGCCAACCAGCTCAACCGCATCAAGCTGATGATCTCCGCTGCCAAGAAGGCGCACCGCGCAGCCGAAGAGGCGCGCAACAGCGAGAAGGCCGCTTGAATCGCCATTCTTATTTCCGTCGAACCGACGTTGGGAAACTTTCCGACGTCGGTTCGACGGTATCTGAGCCGCCAAATCGACGGCTGATTCGGCGATCGTAAAATCGATGGTCGTCGAATCGGCATTCAAATCGCCAGCCAAATCGATGGGGAATGATGGTCGGTTATCGATTTTCCGTATAGCGTAGCCTGCGTTGCGAATGGCGCTTTTCGTTAGGATGGCCACTATGACAACGCCAAAGATCACGTACGCGCACCTGCTGACCGAGCCGAATCCGAAGCATGTGGAAAGCCTTATCAAATTCTTCGAATCCGGCTGCCAACAGCGCGGCACCGGCGGTTTTGGCGTGGAAATCGAACACCTGCCGGTACATAACAGCGACGATACCGCGGTGACCTACTACGAAAGCAACGGCATTGAAGCGTTGCTCAACCGCATCCGCCCGTATTACGACGAAAACAAGGAATACTGGGAAAACGGGCGACTGGTCGGACTCGCCCGTGACGGCATCTCCGTATCTTTGGAACCGGGCGGACAGTTGGAAACGTCCATCGGCATCCTGCACAAGCCGGAGGAGCTCGCCACATTGTACGGCGCGTTCCGCCGCGAAGTCGACCCCATCCTCGAAGAACTTGGTTTCCGACTCGTCAACTATGGTTACCAACCGAAATCCAGTTACGCCGACATTCCCGTCAATCCGAGGCCGATACAAGGCGATGACCGCTACCTGGGACGTGTCGGACAGTTCGGTCCGTGCATGATGCGTTGCTCCGCTTCGACACAGGTCAGCATCGACTACGTTTCGGAACAGGACGCGATCGCCAAACTGCGGTTGGGTACGGTGATCGGCCCGATTCTGGCATGGTTCTTCCGCAACACCCCGTATTTCGAAGGCCGTGAGAACCCGTATCCGCTGCTGCGCCAGCGCATGTGGGATTATCTGGACTTCCAGCGCACGAACGTCATCCCCGGTCTGTTCGACCCGCGCTTCGGTTGGGAGGATTACGCGGTGGACGTGCTGTCCACGCCGATGATGTTCGCCGACCTGACCCACACCCCGGAGGCGCTGGCGGTGCCCGGCACCGATCTGCACCATCCGGCGTTCTACGAGAACGCGAACGACGTGTACCCGGACCGCGAGCTCAACGCGTACGAGATCAACCATGTGATCTCCACGCACTTCAACGACGTGCGTTTGAAGAACTTCATCGAATTCCGCCACTGGGATTCGCTGCCGGTGGCCCGCGCCGAGCGGCTTACCGAGATCATCGGCTCGCTGTTCTACGATCCGACGAATCTCGACCGACTGGAAAGCTACTTCGACGGCATCCGCGAGGAGGATGTGTTCGAAGCCAAGGCGAACCTGCAGGCGCGCGGAAGCCAGGCCATCCCATACGGCAACTCGCTGGAATTCTGGCAGGAGTTTCTCGGCCTTGAGGGTGTGCTCGCCGACGAACCGGGCGATCCGAAGCATCCGGACGTCTTCCAGGCGTGACCGGCCGAGGGCCCGTCCGATGGTACGCTGTTCCATATGGTTACCGAGGGGAAAAAACGGTTCGTAAATCGCCCGAAGAGCGCAAACGCGAAATCATCGCGGCGGCGGGCAAGCTGATCGGCGAGAAGGGGTATTACGGCACGTCGCTCAAGGACATCGCCGACGCCATCGGCATGAGCCAGCCCGGACTGCTGCACTACATCGGCAACAAGGAGCGGCTGCTGTCGCTGCTGGTCACCGATAACTACGACCAGCAGGGCACACCCGCCGACTTCGCCAAGTCGGGATTGCCCGGCAGCGATTCTGACGGCATGCTGTTTCCCGCATATCTGCGGTTTCTGGTCCGCTACAATGCGCAACGCCGCAGTCTGCTGCAGCTGTACATGGTTTTGGAAACCGAATCGTTCAACGCGGACCATCCACTGCACGAGTATTTCGAAAACCGACCGGATCTGACGTGGGAGCATTATTCGCGGTTCGCATGGAAGTTGCCGCCGCAGATCGGCGGATGGGACAATATGCGGCCGATCGTACGGCAATGCATCGAGGCGATGGATGGCATCCAGTTGCGGTGGACGCGCAAGCCGCCGATCGACCTGTACGACGAGTGGCTCGTCTTCGAGCGGATGATCTTCCCCTCGCCGGTGTGGGACGGATATCGGTAAGCCTTCCGAAGACATATATCTAATGGTTGTTAGTTAAGAAACGCCTGAAAATCTGCGACAGTTGACGATTTGTTTCGGAAGATATATAGTTCTTATATCTAATAACCGTTAGATATAAAAGTCGACGAGGACGATGGAGGAGTCATGGGCCGTTACGAAGCAGACCACATTCTGTTCGGCGCCGCATACTACGACGAATATCTCATGATGAAGGTATTGACCGCATCGATGAGGACATGGCGATGATGAAGGACGCGGGGCTGAACGTCATCCGCATCGCCGAATCCACATGGAGCACCTGCGAACCGCAACCGGGTGTATTCGACTTCACCTATGTGGACCGTGCGCTCGACGCCGCGCAGCGTGCCGGCATCGATGTCATCGTCGGCACGCCGACCTACGCGGTGCCCAGCTGGCTCGTCAAGCTCGACCCGAGCGTGCTCGCGGTCACGCCGAACGGACAGGGCAAGTATGGCGCGCGCCAGATCATGGACATCGTCAACGCCACCTACCGCTTCTACGGCGAACGTGTGATCCGCAAGCTCATCTCCCACGTCGCCGACCATCCGGCCGTCATCGGCTACCAGGTGGACAACGAGACGAAATACTACGATTCCGTCTCCGAGGACATGCAGCGCCTGTTCGTCAAGTATCTGCGCGAGAAGTTCCACGGCGATCTGGACGAGCTCAACCACCACTTCGGCCTCGACTACTGGTCCAACCGCATCGACTCCTGGGAGGACTTCCCGGACGTGACCGCCACCATCAACGAGTCCCTGGGCGGCGAATTCGACAAGTTCCGCCGCGACCAGGTGCGCGCCTTCCTGCAGTGGCAGGCCGACATCGTGCGCGAATACGCGCATGACGACCAGTTCATCACCCACAACTTCGATTTCGAATGGCGCGGATACTCCTACGGCGTGCAGCCGGCCGTCGACCACTTCAAGGCCTCGACCGCCGTGGACATCACCGGCGTGGACATCTACCACCCCACCGAGGACGACCTGACCGGCAGGGAGATCGCCTTCGGTGGCGACATGACCCGCTCCACCAAGGACGGCAGGAACTACCTGGTGCTCGAAACGGAGGCCCAGGGCCAGCACGGCTGGGTGCCGTTCCCGGGCCAGCTGCGCCTGCAGGCCTACTCCCACCTCGCCTCCGGCGCCGACATGGTGGAATATTGGCACTGGCACTCCATCCACAATTCCTTTGAAACATATTGGAAGGGCCTGCTGAGCCACGACCTCGAACCGAATCCCACCTACCGCGAGGCGGGCGTGTTCGGCCGCGAGATCGCCAAACCGGAAGTGGGGGAGCGGCTCGTCCACCTGAAGAAGCACAACAAGGTGGCCATCATGGTCAGCAACGAATCGCTGACCGCGCTCGACTGGTTCCTCATCGAAGCCGGCTTCCCGTTCGGCGGCACCCTCAAGTACAACGACGTGGTGCGCAACATCTACGACGCGCTGTTCGAACTCAACGTGGAATGCGATTTCATCCCGTCCGACGCGCCGGCCGAACGCCTGGCCAAATACGAGATGATCGTGACCCCGGCACTGTACTGCACTCCGCAGGAAACAACCGACCGTCTGCGCGAATTCGTCTCCAGCGGCGGCCACCTTGTCTCCACCATGCGCTCCTTCGTAACCGACGACGAGGTGACCGTATGGCACGACCGCGCGCCGCACAACCTCACCGACGTGTTCGGCATGACCTACAACCAATTCACTCGCCCGAACGGCCACGTATCCGTGGAATTCGCCGGAACGCTCGCCAAAACCCCGGCAAGCGACGCGCAGGCGCTCATCGAACTGGTCACCCCATTCGACGGCACCGACGTGCTCGCCAGCTACGGCCACTACGCGTGGAAGGATTACGCCGCGGTGACCCGACATGGCTTCGGCAAGGGCGACGCCGAATGGATCGCCACCCTGCTCGACGCCGACACCATCCGCGCCGTCCTGCGTGAAGCCGTGGAACACGCGGGCATCGCCGATGCCGGCACCGCGCTCGCCGGACAGGTGACGGTGCGCCGCGGAACGAACGCCCGCGGCGAGCAGGTGACGTATCTGCTCAACTACTCCGCCGACGAGGTCACCATCGACAGCCCGGTGTCGGGCGATGTGGTGGTCGCTCCGGTGGTGGTGGGCACCGACGGCACCGTCGATGAATCCGCCACCGCGGCGATCGCTCTGAAGGAGGGCTCGAAGGTCGAGGTGGGCGACAGGCTGACGATCGGCCGCTGGAATGTGGTCGTCATCGCCGGCTGAGCCGCAAAGCGGTGGCGGTGCGTCGGCCCACTGGGTCAGGGGATGAGCAGGTCGATGATGGCCTTCCATTCCCCGACGAAGTTGACGTCATGCGATCCGTTGAGCCAGCGCAGCTGCAGACCCTCCATCGCGGACAGGACCTGCAGCGCGGTGCGCTCCGGATCGGCGACACCGTCGCGCTCGGCCGCGAACGCGTATTCCTTCAGCAGATTGATTTCGCGCTGTTCGAAATACTCGTGCACGGGATGGTCCTTGCTTAACGCCTCGCTTTCCAGCAAGGTGTAGAGACGGACCATCTCCGGACGGTCGGCGTTGGTCTCCACGGTTCCCGTGGAAATGGCCTTCAGCCCCAGATCGCAGTGGTATGCGATGCCGTCGTCAAGGACTTCGCCGGTCACGCCCTGCACGCCAAGATGCTCGGCGATGGCGATCTGATTGGTCCGATCGGCGTATTTGAGGGTTTCCTCAAGCAGTTGTTCTTTGGATTTGAAGTAGTAAAGGAGGCCGGCTTCGGTGATGTTCTGAGCCTGGGCCACATCGCGTATGGTGAAGCCCCAGAAACCGAACTGGGAGATGAATGAGACCGTGGTTTCGAGAATCGCCTTCCTGCGATCCTCGGCGCTCATTCGCTTTCTGGGTTTGTTTTCGGTGCGGCGACGCATATGCTCTCCTTCATCTGGTGCTTACTAAGGTACAAGAAGGGGGAGAAGAAGACGATGGAAACCCTTGGAACACGCCGGATTATCGCAGACAAACGATTTGTTATATGCTTTAACTAAGCAGTTACTAGGTAATAAAAACCGGTGACTGTGAAGCTGAATGGAACAGTGTCCGACCGGTTTTGCAAACGCTTTGAGACGGCGATGACATGACGTCGACTTGTGCCTTTGCGAAAGATGGTTTACACTGAAAACACGTTAGTTACCACATGGTAGTTAACAGATGGGGCAAGGCCGTCCCACCACCACATACACCGCTAAGGTGCGGAATCGCACACAACATAAGTTCACTACTGAAGCATGATTCGAAGGAGAGAGTTTCATGAGTGAAGCAATCGCCAGCAAGGCGGAGCGCCTTGCCGCTTACAACGCCAACATCGCCGCGGCGGAAAAGGATCCGTCGCTGTCCCCGGAAACCGGCAAGCCGCTGTCCAAGATGAACGCCGCACGTTTCGGCGCAGGCTTCCTGGTATTCGGAGTGCTGTGGATGTCCGGTCTGGGCATCGTTTCCGCAGTGCTGCTGCCCATGCACTACAAGACCATCCCGGGCGTCAACGCCGATGCGTTGGTCGGCATCGTCAACGCGTTCACCGCGGTCGCATCCCTGGTCGCCAACCTGATGTTCGGCAACTTCTCCGATCGCTCCCGTTCCCGCTTCGGCCGCCGTACCCCGTGGATCCTCTTCGGAGCCGTGCTCGGTGGCGTCACCCTGTTCCTGACCGGCACCACGCATAACGCCGTGCTGCTGACCATCTTCTACTGCGCCTGCATGTTCGGTCTGAACTGCATGATCGCGCCGATGGTCGCCATCCTGTCCGACCGCGTGCCTTCCAAGATCCGTGGCACCATGTCCGCCTTCTACGGCGCCGGCTCCACCATCGGCGCTCCGATCGGCACCATGCTCGGCGCACTGTTCATCGAAAACCTGATTCCGGGCTTCGCCGTCGCCGGCGTGCTCATGTTCCTCGGTGGCGTGGTCGCGTGATCATCATCCCGAAGGAGCAGTCCGCAGACTTCCTGCCGAAGGACGAAGGCTCCGCCAAGGACATCCTCTCCTCCTTCCGCCCGCCGAAGTTCTCCACCGCGCATGACTTCTACAAGGCGTTCGCCGGCCGCTTCTGCATGCTCATGGCCTACCAGATGATCAACGTCTACCAGCTGTACATCATCCAGAACTACATCGGCCAGTCCGTCAAGGATCCGCCGTCACCGTGTCCGTCGTGTCCATGATCATGATGGTCATGTCCCTGGTTGGCTCCTTCATCTCCGGCCCGGTCTCCGATCTCATCGCCGCCGCAAGGTCCCGGTCGTCGTCGCCTCCGTGCTGTTCGCCGTCGGCATCGCCATGCCGTGGATCTTCAAGTCCACCATGGGCATGTACCTGTTCGCCGGCATCGCAGGCCTCGGCTACGCCGTCTACTCCGCCGTCGACCAGGCGCTGCTGGTGGACGTGCTGCCGAACAAGGAAGAGGCCGGCAAGGATCTGGGCATCCTGAACATGGCCACCACCCTCGGCCAGATGTGCGGCCCGGTCGTCATGTCCGCCATCGTGGTCAACCTCGGCTACAACTTCGCGTTCCCGACGTCCATCGCGCTGGCCATCATCGGCTGCTTCTTCATCATGGCCATCAAGAAGGTCAAGTAAGGCAGCTGCTGTAAACCGGGGGAGACGGTCGTGCCATAGGCCGTCTCCCCTCCGCGGGACCGAATCGCCCCGCCTCCCATCCATACCAACCATCAACGCATATCCGAATTATCAACGACGATACCAAGGAACATCATGACCACCTGGATTGCAACGACGCAAGACGACAAGCTTGCCGACCGAACCTCCGACATCGAATCCACCAACGCCACCACCGCGGCCGACCTGCAGCTCGACGGCAACGAATACCAGGCCCTGCGCGGCTTCGGCGGCTGCTTCAACGAACTCGGCTGGCTGCCGCTGCAGAACGTCAGCGAAGCCGAACGCGACCAGATCATCAAGGAGCTGTTCAGCCCCGACGAAATGAACTTCACCTTCAACCGCGCCCCCGTCGGAGCCAATGATTTCGCCGACCACTGGTACAGCTACGACGAGGTAGACGGCGACTACGAGATGGAGCATTTCTCCGTCGAACACGACGAACAGACCCTGATCCCGTACATCCACCGCGCGCAGGAATGGCAGCCGAACATGCAACTGTTCTCCAGCCCGTGGAGCCCGCCGACGTGGATGAAGCGCCCGAAGGCCTACAACTACGGCCGTCTCGTGCAGACCCCGGAGAACCTCAAGGCCTACGCCAAGTACTTCGTCAAGTACATTCAGGCCTACGCCGAGCATGGCATCACTGTGAACCAGCTGCACGTGCAGAACGAGGTGTTCGCCGACCAGAAGTTCCCGAGCGCCCTGTGGGATTCCGAAGCGCTCAAGGTGTTCATCCGCGACTACCTCGGACCGGCGTTCGACGAGGCCGGACTCAGCACCGACATCTGGCTTGGCACGCTCAACGGCCCGGAAGACATGGCCTGGACCGGCGGCGGCTACGGCATGACGCTCAACAACTACAACCGCTTCGTCGACAACATCCTCTTCGACGACGGCGCGCGCAAGTACATCAAGGGCATCGCCTACCAGTGGGCCGGCCAGAACTGCATCGCCCGCACGCACGAATCATGGCCGGAGATCGAGCTGATCCAGTCGGAGTCCGAATGCGGCACCGGCGACAACAGCTGGGAGTACGCGGAGTACATCTTCCATCTGATCAACCACTACTTCCGCAACGGCGCCACCGCATACACCTACTGGAACATGATCCTCGACGACCAGGATTCCACATGGGCTGGTGGCAGAACTCCCTGTTCACCATCACCGCCGACAAGCATGAGGTGCGCCGCAATCCGGAATACTACGTGATGCGCCACTTCTCGCACTACGTCAGGCCCGGCGCGAAGGTGCTCGGCACCACCGGCCACTTCAACTCGATGGCCATCGCCTTCCGCAACCCGGACGGCACGGTGGTGGTCGTGGCGCAGAACGCCCTCGACGAGGAACGTCCGTTCGCATTCGCCGATCCCGATGCCGCCGAACGCGGCTTCAAGGTAACGCTTGCTCCGCGTTCGTTCAACACCTTCGTGCTGGACTGAGCCGGAGTGATACGGCGTCGGCTCGCGCGTAATGCCGGTTTTTCCCTTTTTCCCGGCGATATGCCGATCGCCGGCGCCCTGCCCATGAGGTGCCCGCCGCGATGGATCCCCTCCATGCGCGGCGGGCACCTTTGTTTGTATTGGTGGTTTTTCTCATCCGAGCAGTCCTTCGCCGTGGGATGCCGACGAGATTGGGTTGCGTGTGGAACGGAAATGTATTACGATATAACTAAGTAGTTACTAAGTAATAGAAACTGCATGACGTACGAAGGAGTGCATATGGATCTTGATTACATCAAGGGCGTGAACCTGGGTAACTGGCTGGTTCTGGAAAAGTGGATGAACCCGGCATTATTCGATGGAACCACTGCCGATGACGAATACTATCTGCCGACGCAACTCGATCCGGCCGTCTACGAGGCCCGCATCAGGACCCACCGCGCCGAATACATCAACGAGCGCGACTTTGCCACCATCAAATCGTGGGGACTGAACTCCGTGCGCATCCCCGTGCCGTACTTCATCTTCGGCGACCGCGCGCCGTTCATCGGCTGCATCGACGAACTCGACAAGGCCTTCAACTGGCCGAGAAATACGGTCTGACCATCCTCATCGACCTGCACACCGCGCCGATGAGCCAGAACGGCTTCGACAACGGCGGCATCTCCGGCGTGTGCAAGTGGGCGCAGCTGCCCGACGAGGTCGAATTCGTGCTGTCCGTGCTCGAACGCCTCGCCAGGCGGTACGGCCATCGTCGGGCGCTGATGGGCATCGAAATCATCAACGAGCCGAACACCACCACCTGCTGGCCGATGGCGAACGTGACCGAACGCTACAAGGCGGTCGATCCGGAACTCGCCGAAGGCACCGGCCCGATCGCATTCGACTGGCTCAAGAACTTCTACATCACCGCCTACCACCGTCTGCGCGATGCCGACAAGGGCGCGCTGCCGGCGGACAAGGCCGTGGTGTTCCACGACGGCTTCGACATCGAACAGTGGAAGGACTTCATGCGCGGGGATGACGGCAAGCTCGCGCCGGAATTCGAGAACGTGGTCCTCGACACCCACCAGTACCTCATGACCGCCGAAATGATGGGCTGCCCGCAGACCGTGGAAGGCTACGACGACTTCGTGAGGAACACCTACGCGCCGATGATCGCCGAGATGAGCGAATACTTCCCGGTGATCGTGGGGGAGTGGTGCCTGTTCAACTCCGTCGGCTGCGGCGTGGACACCCACGGCGGCCAAAGCGTGCTCAACGGCGAGGAAGGCGCGCAGGCCGAGACCCTGACCGCCGAACAGAAGCGCTCGCTGTACCAGGGCGTGGCCGAATCCCAGCTCGCCGCATGGAGCAAGGGCAGCGGCTTCTACTACTGGAACTACAAGCTGCTCACCGACACCGTCAACACCCCTGGCTGGATCGGCTGGGACGCATGGGACCTCGGCGCTGCATCGCCCAAGATTGGTTCCCCGTCCAAAAGTGATTCCGTCGGACGCAAGAATCGTACAAAGCAACGCGTGATATCAAGAACATTAAGGAACGACAATGCTGCATAATCCGATCTTCAAAGGCTTCAATCCCGATCCGGCCATCTGCCGCAAAGGCGACGACTACTACGTGGCCGTCTCCACCTTCGAATGGTTTCCGGGCATTCCGATTTACCATTCGAAGGATATGAAGCATTGGGAGCTGCTCACCCACGTGCTCACCGACGACACCAACCCGAACCTCACCAAGCTGCCAAGCGCGAAGGCATCTGGGCGCCATGCCTCACCTACAACGAGTCCGAGGACATGTTCTACGTGATCTACGGCGTGATGAACTCCATGAACGCCCGCTATTTCGACGTGAACAACTACCTCATCAGGTCGAAGAGCATCGAGGGACCGTGGAGCGAGCCGGTCTACCTCACCTCCTCCGGCTTCGACGCATCCATCCTGCATGACGACGACGGCAGGAAGTACATCGTCAGCCTCGAATGGGAGACGCGCGAAGGCTACGAGAAGCCGGGAGTGATCTGCTGCGTGGAATACGATCCGGAAGCCAAGCATGTGGTCAGCTACCCGAAGCGCATCTGGCGCGGAGCCACCGACCGAGGCTGCATCGAGGCTCCGCACCTGACCAAACGCGACGGCTGGTACTATCTCATGTGCGCCGAGGGCGGCACCGGCTACAACCACGCCGTGACCATGGGCCGTTCGCGCAACGTGTGGGGGCCGTACGAGCCCGATCCCAACGGCCCGCTCGTCACCTCACAGCCCAAGGAATCCAACGAACGCGCCGACGCCGACCATCTCAAGCCGCGCTACTTCAACCCGGATTCCGTGCTGCAGAAGTCCGGCCACGGCTCCTACGTGGACCTGCCGAACGGCGAGACGTATCTCGTGCACCTGACCAGCCGGCCGTTCGTGCCGGAACTGCGCTGCACGCTCGGCCGTGAAACCGCCATCCAGAAGATGACGTGGACGAATGACGGCTGGCTGCGCATGGCGGACGGCTCCAACCTGGCCAAACTCGAGGTCGAGGAGCCGGATCTGCCGGATGTGCCGATGCCGGAGATCCCGCGGCACGACGACTTCGACGGCGGCACGATCGGCAACTGGTACTATTCACCGCGGCAGATGCCGACCACCTTCGCCAACGTGACGGAACGCCCCGGCTGGCTGCGCGTGCGCGGCGAGGAATCGCTGGCATCGCTCAACCGCACGAGCCTGATCGCACGCAAACTCACCAGTGTGTACGCCACCGTCACCACGAAGATGGAGTTCGAACCGGAGGTCTACCAGCATTCCGCGGGCCTGACCATCTACTACGACAACATGAACAACATCTTCCTGCGCAAGTACTACTCCGAAACGCTCGGCGGTCCCGCGATCTCCATCATCCGTCTCGAGAACGGCGAGAAGACGGAGATGCTCGACACCCGCATGGCCGTGGAGGACAGGCCGATCTACCTCCGTCTCACCATCGAAGGCCGCCGCATCTGGTTTGAATGGAGCTACGACGGCGAGATCTGGACCAAGATCGGACCCGACTTCGACACCACCACCTTCTCCGACGAATACTGCAAGTACGGCGAATTCACCGGCACCATGGTCGGCATCGCCGTCACCGACGCCGCGCTGCATGAGAAGACCGCCGACTTCGACTTCTTCGACTACGAGGCGGACGAGATGAAGCCGGTCGACTGATCCCGCCCATCCGGCCACGATCATTCCGAAACCCCAATCCGGCCGTGGTCCGATTCCAACCGGCCGCGTGGCTGATTGCGGGACGCATACAATGGGCCAAGGAACGTTGCGAACGGTGCGTTCCTTGGCCCATTGGGCTGAAATAGGGGTTTGGTTTTTGAATAGGCGGAAACGGCAAGCCGGGCGAAACCCCGCACAGAAAGGCGGTGGGATGCATGGTGCTGGGCATCGACGAGCGAATCAACGGCGTAAACCTCGGCAACTGGCTGGTGCTGGAGAAATGGATGGACCCGGAACCATTCGCTCGCAGTGCCGAGGATGATGAGATTTGGATGCATCGCACGCACGGCGCCCTCTGGTCCGAACGGAATCTCGCCGAGGAACTGCGCCGGCACCGCGACGCCTACATCACCCTGGAGGATTTCCGCATCATCGCCGACCATGGGCTCAATCTCGTGCGCATTCCCATACCATATTTCATCTTCGGCGACTGGCCCGGGCATCCGGGCTGCATCGCATACCTCGACCGCGCGTTCCGTTGGGCGCGGGAGACGGGACTGAAGATCATGATCGACCTGCATACCGTGCCCGGCTCACAGAATGGTTTCGACAACGGCGGCCTGACGGGCGTGTGCAAATGGGCGCAGAATCCGGACTTGGTGGAATACGCGCTGAATGTGCTGGAACGATTGGCCCGCCGATATCGTGACGAGCCGACCCTACACAGCATCGAAGTGCTCAACGAACCGGTGAGCTGGTCGGTGTTCCATGGCACGTCGAATACGGCGAAGGACGTCCGCGAGGCTCCGGCAGCACGCATGTCCCACTGCGCTTTCTGAAGCGCTTCTACCGCGAAGCCTACGCTCGGTTGCGCGCCATACTGCGCCCGGAAACCATAATCGTATTCCATGACGGCTTCCGACTGCTCCGCTGGGGCGACTGGTTCCGTCGCGCCGGCATGCGCAACGTCATGCTCGACACCCACCAATATCTCATCGCCATGGAGGAACCGTTGTTCGCGGGACCGGCACGCCGACTGTACCTGCAATCGCGGCACCTGCCATGGCTGTACCGAATGCTGGTGGGTGCGCGCGAAATCGCCATCCGTTCGGCGGCCCGCCATATCCCTGTACTTGTGGGCGAGTGGTGCGTGGAGAACCGGTGGGCCCTGCACAGCCGAAACCGGGCGGACGCATACCGCCAAGTATCGCGATTGCAACGCGCGGCATGGGATGCGTCGGCGGGGCAGGTCTATTGGAGCTACCAGCTTGCGCGTTCCGCGAAACCAGGCAGCGGCGAAGGAAAACCGCCGCGGGACCCTCGCAACGGCGGCAATCTCGAAGCATGGGATCTGACTCGCGTATGGCGTCATGGATGGATTCGGACGGATGTCCTCATGATGACGTGATATAGGCAGTCAATCAACGGCAATCGACGCAAGGTGCATTAGACTCGGAACCATGGCAGAGGAAGAGACTTCGAAACGTACCCGCAAATCGCCACAAGAGCGTCGTGCGGAAGTGCTGGATGCGGCGGTGCAGCTCATCAGCGAACGCGGATTCAACGGCATCTCCATCCAGGACGTGGCCGATCGGGTCGGCATTTCCAAACAAGGCGTGCTGCGATACGTCGAAAACAAAGACAAGATGCTGGCGCTGGTATATGACGAATACTACGGGCAGACCGGCACTCCGGAAGACTTCTTCGCTTCCGGCATGCCCGGCAGCAATCCGACCGCGCCGTTATTTCCCGCCTACCTGCGTTATCTGGTGAAGCACAATTCCCGCCGGCGCATGATGGTGCAGCTGTTCACCGTACTGTCGGCCGAATCCCTGAACCCGGACCATCCGCTGCATGATGAATTCATGGAACGAATGGACAACATCTGGGCACATTATTCCCGTTATCCATGGTTGGTTCCGCCGCAACTCGGCTCATGGGAGGAAAGCATGCGGCCGGTGGTGCGCAAGGCCATGGAAATCATGGATGGCATCCAGCTGTGGTGGCTGCGCGAACCGGAAGTCGACCTATGCGCAGAATGGGCTGAAATGGAAAACCTGCTGTTCCCCGAGCCCCTGTGGGACGCCTACCGCTGATTCGGATTTATTGATTTGGTCGTGTCCGTTCCGCCGGTTGGTTGCGATTGCGTGATTCTGATGATTGTCTATCTGCTTTCGTTTTTCGACCTGCGGTTTTTGGACTTGCGGTTTGGTTTGCGGTTTGCGGTTTGGTTTGCGTGAAGCACCCTTTTGCTCACGGATTGCGATTTGCGATTTGATTGGTGGTTTGTGGCTTGCACGAGTCCAATCGCAAGCCACCCTTTTGCTCACGGATTGCGGAAACGTGCGTTTTTGCGCATACGTGCGCTGAATTATCTGATTTTAGAAATAGGAAACGTTGGAATTCCGCCATTTGCGATTTTGCATAATGGCATACGATTACCCCTTTTCGCTCACATACGTATATTGACGGCTTGATTTACTTTGCGTGAGCGAAAGGGGGTATTGAATAGTGCGATTACGCAATGTGGTTACGCAACGCAATCGCACTATCGCATACAACTACGCCACAGTGAACGTGGTGCGCTTCAAATCGCGACGACGGCTCGAATGGCCGATCAACACCTCGAACTCGCCCGGCTCGACGATACGGTTGGCATCCGAATCGACGATAGTGCACCCCGAAACCGGAATATCGAACGCAACGGTCTTGGTCTCACCCGGCTCAAGCTCCACGCGCTGGAACGCTTTGAGCTCGCGGTCCGTCCAACTGTAGGACGTCACGATATCGCCGATATACAACTGCGCTACTTCGATGCCCTTGCGCTCGCCGGTGTTGGTGAGCGCAACCTCGGCATGCACGGTATCGGTGGTGGCGAACGTGCCGGAAGCCGGAACGTTCGTGATTGTCGGTTCGCCGTATTCGAAGGTCGTGTAGCCGAGGCCCTCGCCGAACGCGAACGCCGGATCCTGCGTGAGATCGGCATAACGATTGCCGTGCTGGCCACGGATCTGGTTGTAATAGACCGGCAGCTGGCCCGCATGACGCGGAAGGTGATCGGCAGACGTCCGCTCGGCTCGGTTTCGCCAAGAATGATTTCGGCGATGGCCTGGCCACCCTTCATACCCGGATTCGGCGCCCACATGAACGCGCTGACACCGTCGGCCGTGGATTCGTCCACGATCACGCCATTCGTGCCGATCACGCATGCCGGCATCACCTGCGGCTTGGAGCTCATCAGCACCACGACCAGCGGCTTGCCGGTCTCGCGGGCCACGTCGGCAAGCGCTTCGAGCATGGCGTTCTGCCCGCCGAGCAGTTCCAGCGTGGCGGTGGAGCAGGTCTCGCCGACCAGCTGCACCACATCGCCCACGACGGCGACGACAAGATCGGAACGGCGAGCGTTGTCCACCGCCTCATCCAGCAGCTGCTGGTCGAATTTGGCGGAGACGCCGAGCTTCGGCCGCGGCTGGCCGTCCGGATAGAACTCGCCTTCCGGATCGTCCACCAGGTCGATGATGTTCGCGCCGCGCGAATACACGACCTCGCATCCTTCGGGCGCAAGCTGCTTGAACCCGTCAAGCACGGTGGTGATCATCTCACGCGGTTGGCCATCCGGCATCCAATTGACCTGACCGGAATTGCCGGCCCAATCGCCCAACTGCTCCTGCGCGTCATCGGCAAGCGGCCCCACCACGCGATGCGCTTGCCCGCCGCAGCCGAGAACGGCAATGCGTCGTCATTCTTCAGCAACGCCACGGATTCGCGTGCGATCTGCAGGTTGAGCTCCTGATGGGCTTTGGAACCGATAACCGTCTTGATGCGCTCTTGGTCCGGCAGGCGCGGATCTTCGAACAGGCCCAGGCGGAACTTGAGTGCGAGGATGCGGGACACGGCTTCGTCGATCAGCGATTCGTCAAGCAATCCGGTGCGTACCGCTTCGATCGCACCTTCGTAGAACTTCGGCGTGGTCATGATCAGGTCGTTGCCGGCCTTGACCGCGTCCGCGGCGGCGTGCACGTAATCGGCCTTGACCTTCTGCTCCCACACGGAACGGCCGACGTTGTCCCAGTCGGTGATCAGCGTGCCTGGTAGTGCCAGTCGCCGCGCAGCTTGTCGGACAGCAGCCACTTGTTGAAGGTGACCGGCACGCCGTCGATGGATTCGTAGCCGAGCATGAACGTGCCGCAACCCTCCTTCGCCACGCGTTCGAACGGCGGCAGGAACCACGATTCCAGCTTGCGGTGGGACAGGTCCGCTTCGGAAGCGTCGCGGCCGCCTGCGTTTCGGAATAGCCGGCGAAATGCTTGGCGCAGGCCAGAATCGCATCCTTGGCGAGCGGCTCGCCAGCTTTGGCGCCGCCCTGATAGCCCTTGACGATGGCGGAGGCCATCTCGCCGATAAGATACGGATCCTCGCCGAACGTCTCGTCCACACGGCCCCAACGGGTGTCGCGGGCGATGCACAGCACGGGGGAGAACGTCCAATGCACGCCGGTGGTGGAGACCTCTTCGGCGGTGGCACGGCCCGCGGCCTGAACCTTGGCCGTGTCGAAGCTTGTTGCCATGCCGAGCTGGGATGGGAAGATGGTGGAGCCTGGCCAGAAGGAATAGCCGTGGATGCAGTCGTCGCCGATGATCAGCGGAATGCCGAGGCGGGTCTTCGTGTTCACGGTCTCGACCGCGCGGGGCAGGTCCGCGGGGGAGGTGTGCAGAATCGAGCCGACGTGCTTGTTGACGATCAGGTCATCCAGATCGCCGCTGCGAGCATCAAGCTGCATCATCTGGCCGACCTTCTCTTCGAGGGTCATGCGTCCGAGCAAATCGGCGATGCGCTCTTCGGCAGGCAGGTTGGGATTCTTGTATGGCAGGTCGGTGGTGTTGGTCATGGATTGCTCACTTTCCTCGTTGAAGCGGTGTCCTTTAATTACCACTTGGTAGTTTACTATGATTTAGGTGATTTCACAAATCGACGCAGCGCATGTCGCGCATATTGCGGGCATCGCTTGTATGGCCGGTTTTGCAATGATTCGTCGGGGTGCCGCATCGGTTCCGCGCGTATATGCGGTCGGGTGGTGCCTAGGACCTGGCGACTGCCGACAAGGTCCGGTTTTTCCGTAGGTGGTTTTCAGACTCCGTAGGTGATTGGGGTCGGATGGTCACTGAAGGAACGGCTCAAATACGGCCGTTTCTCATCGCCGATGCCGCAGGTGACCGCCTACGGAACGGCAGAGCCACCTACGGAACGATGCCAGCTACGGGGTTTGCCATGGCGAAGGGCCGTTCCTTTTCGAAAAACCGGTGGAGAGATTGAAACCCTCGGAAAGGAACGGCCCTTGCGCGCCTGTGAATGCGTGGTCCTACGATCCGCCGCGCTACTTCACCTTCTTGATGAACAGAATCACCACGGCACCGATCGTTACGGCCGCGATGGCGATCGGGAATACTAAGAAGTAGCCGCCGGTGGCCACCACGATGGAGGAGACGACAATCGGCGCGATAACCTGTCCGAGTGTGTTGGCGAGGTTCAGGATGCCGAGAGCCTTGCCGGCCTCGTTCGGGTTCGGTAGCACGTCGACGTTCAGCGCCTGATCGACCACCATGTAGATGCCGTATCCGAGGCCCATGAGCGCCGCGTAGACGAACATGGAGAACTGGGACTTGAGCACCCACGGCACGGCGATGCCGATGGCGATGATGGTGGAGGAGACGAACACCGGTAGCTTGCGCTTGCCGATCCTGTCGGAGATCGGGCCGGAGACCAGGGGTACGACGAGGGGGACGACCATGGTGATCGCGGCCATGGTGGACACGGTGGAGGCCGCGGCCTTGGCGTCCTGTCCGATGTACTTCATGCATACATACAGCTGGTGGCCGACGATCATGTTGTAACCGAAGATGAGCATCAGACGTCCGACGAGCGCCAGATAGAAATCGCGCGCGCCCTTGGTCGGCGGGCGGAACTGCATGGCGATCTGCCTGATGTCGAATCTCTCGGCGTCGGCCGTGGCCGCGGACAGTTCGCGCGGGAGCAGGAGCACGGTGCCGATGCCGCACAGGCACCAGCAGATGGTGTCGATCATGAAGCCGGTCTTCGGAGCATCGATGAAGGCGGAGCCGATGATGGTGCCCGTGGACTGGCCGACGATCTGGCCCGCGCCGTAGAATGCGGACATGGAGCCGCGGTATTTCTGCGGAACGCGGTCGGACAGGATCGCCACGCATGGCGCGATCATGCAGTTCAGGCTGATCTGCAGCAGTGACCAGGAGGCGATGATGGTCGGCAGCGTCGGGGAGATGGAGGTCAGGTAGAATCCGATGCCGGCGATCGGTCCGCCGATGATGATCCATGCGTGCGCTTGCCGAAACGGCTGTGGGAGCGTCGGACAGCGAGCCGAAGATGACGTTGGAGATCAGGCGAAGATGATGCCGATGGAGTTCATCGTGCCGAGGATCGTTTCGCCCTGACCGATGCCGAGCGTGTTGAAGCGGGCTGGGGGCAGCACGGTGGATCCGATGGTGCCGGACATCATGAAGACGATGCAGAAGAAGATGAAGCCCGCGCCGAAGCGTCCAAGATTCAGTTTGCTTACCGGTTTACCGGTGTCGGGAGTGAGTTCCTCGGCGGTTCGTCCCTCGGCTGGAGCGTCTTCTTCGGGGCGATCGCCGTGATGATCCCGTTCGGCTACTGGTTCACCTTCGCGAATACGCATGAGATCGCGTCCATGAAACCGGGCGATGGCGTGGATGGGCGCGCCGGCAGAATTCCCGTCGGCGACCATTTCAAGGCGCTTGCGCGCAACAAGTACTGGTGGCTCACGCTGGGCTCAACGACCTACAACGGCATGGCCGCCTACATCGCCAAGTACGTGCTCGGCAACTCCAATCTGATCGCCGTGATCGGTCTGGCGACAGTGATCCCCATGGTCATCGGCCTGCCGTTCGCCGGACCGCTCGTGGCCCGGTTCGGCAAACGCAACGCTCGATGGCCGGCCTGGTGCTCGTCGCCGTCGGCAGTCTGCTGGTGTTCGTCGATCCGAGCAACCTGTGGGTGTTCTTCGTCTCCATCATCGTGCGCATGGTCGGCATCATCCCGATGAACGCCGCGCTCAACGCCATGAGCGGCGACGTGGTGGAATATGGCGAATGGCGCAGCGGCGTGCGGTCCGATGGCATCGTGTTCAGCTCGTCCAGCTTCTCCATGAAGGTGGCCATGGGCGTTTCCTCGGCCGCCATCGCGTGGATACTCGGTGCCAGCGGATATGACGCTCGCTCGCCGTGCGGTCCGATGCCACCGTCTCCGCCATGGTCAACACCTTCGTGTGGGTGCCGGTCGCCATGGTCGTGGTTATGGCCGCGCTGCTCTTCTTCTACGACCTCGACAAGCGCGTCGACCGGGTGGGCGGGGAGCTCGCCGCCCGTCGCGTGTAGCGCAAAGGCCATTGGGATTTCCGTGGAGTCCGGGCATGCATCCAGTGGGTGCGCGCCCGGACTTGTTGGCGTCGGGTTGTGAAAACATGCCTTGAAGACTGATGGGCCAAGGCTGCGATCCCGTTGTCCGGAGCACCCATATACTTACCTTTAGTAATGACTATTAGTAACGAATAGGGTGCCATGGTGGAATCGCGAAGCGGGCAACGACAACTGTCCCTGGACGACGTGCGTGATCTGATCGACGTGTGCTGGATGGCGAAACGCATCACCGAAGCGTTGCCGGAACTGCCGAAAAACATGAAGCCTCGTCACGTGCATGTCATCGACGCCATCTGGAATCTCAATCATCGTGCCGGATCCCCGGCTCCCGCCGCACGGGTCAGCGGCATCAGCGCCTTTCTGGGAGTAACCGCACCAAGCATCACGAAGCTTGTCAACGAACTGGTGGTCAAAGGCCTTGTGGTCAAGCACGCATCCGAAGCCGACGGCCGTGCGGTGACGTTGAGCCTGACCGAAGCCGCCGAGGAAATCCGCGAACTGTACGTGCACCAGTTCCATGAGCATCTGCGTGGCGTGCTGTCCGGCATCAGCCCGCAGGACGTCGCCACCACGGTCGCCACGCTGCAGGCTATGCATCGGCTGATGGACACGGACCGGGGAGGGGAATGGACCACGAAGGTGGCCGATGCCTGGCCGGCACGTGTCGAAACGTTGATGGCGGGCGGCGATCCTCGATCTCATACGGCGGAGAAACGGTAGGCCGGAGGGCCATCGAGCCATGCGGCAAACGATGCGGTCACCCATGACGAAAAGGAAGGAGTCGCAGATCATGACGGAACGCGAACAGCGGCGGGAACAGCCGGCAAAGGCGATGCGGGAGGGGCCACAGCCAAGCAGATATATGAGCGAGGGCAGACTCACCATCGTGGTGGTGGCGCTTGCCATCCTCACCTTCCTCGGCATCCTATCCGAAACGTCGCTCAACATCGCCTACTCCACGCTGATGGGGGAGTTCTCCATCTCCGCCGACGTGGTGCAATGGCTCACCACCGGCTATCTGCTGCTCCTGTCCATAGCCATCCCCACCTCACCGTTCATGGTGCGCACATTCCCCACCAAGGGGCTGTTCGTCACCGCCGTGGCGCTGTTCTCGGCAGGTACGGTGGTCGGCGCGCTCGCCGTGAACTTTCCGATGTTGCTCGCGGCGCGGCTCATCATGGCGTTGGGCACCGGCGTCTCGCTGCCATTGCTGACCAACATCATCCTCGAGAAAGCGCCGTTCAACCGACGCGGCATGATGCTTGGCCTGGTCAGTCTGGTGACCTGCGCGGCCCCGGCCATCGGCCCGGTGTTCGGCGGGCTCGTCATGGAATTCCTCAACTGGCATTGGATCTTCTACACGATGATCCCGTTCCTGCTCATCTCGCTCGTGCTGGGATGCGCTACCGTCCCCGACATCCGCCACGGCGGGAAGGGGCATCTGTCGGTGCCATCGCTGGTATTGGTGGCGGCCGGTCTGGCCGGCATCATCGTGGCGGCGAGCTTCTTCGCGCAGTGGAACGGCGACTGGCGCTTCTGGACGGTGCTTGTCGGCGCGATCGGGGTGCTGGGTGTGTTCGCCGCCGTGCAGCTGAAGATGGAGCATCCGCTGGTCGAGGTGCGCACGTTCGCATTCCCCGGATTCACATTGGGCATGCTGATTCTGCTGATGTCGTCCGGTGGCGTGCTCGGTGTGAACTTCCTGCTGCCGATTCTATTGCAGCGCGGACTCGGCCACACCAGCATGATCGCCGCCCTGATTCTGCTGCCGGGAGCCGTGTCGGCGCGATTTCCGCGCCGTTGATCGGAGGTGCGCTGAAAGCGCATTTTCCGCCGAAATTCATCGCCTGTGGTTTTGTCGGCGTGGCCATCATGGATATTGTGATGATGCTCGGCGGCGCGCATGAATGGGCCGTCGCGATCGCCTACGCGCTGTTCATGGCCGCATCCGGATTCGTGCTCGTGCCTGACCAGACGCATGCGCTGAACCAGCTGCCGGCCGCGATGAACGCCGACGGCTCCGCGGTGATGAACACCGTGCAGCAGCTCGCCGGCGCCATCGGCACCGCGGTCGCGTCCACGCTGATCGCCGAATTCTCCGCAGCGAACCGTGTCGCGGGCATGAAGTCCGCGGCCGCCTACGTCGCCGGGTTTTCCACCAGCATGTGGGTGTTCTTCGGCATGGCCGTGACGGGTGAGATCCTGGCCCTGCTCATGTTCCGCTTCTCGAAGCGCGCCGCATAGCTGGTCATGCGCGGTGGAAGGCTTCACTTCTGTCGTTTTTCGATAGCTTTGATAATTTTGATATCGACAATGCCAAACATATTCGCAAGCGGTTGCTGGATGCATATGTCATTCGTCAGACCGGTTGCGGCGAAGTTGATTTCGCGGTTCCGCTCTTGCGTGAATACTTACCGTAAGCAGATGTGAAAATCTAGTTCAGGCGAGTGGCCTGTTGATGATGACCCCAAAGTAGTCCTCAATACCGGTGCAACAGGCGGGGTTCCTGTTCCTCATTGATGAGGTCTCGATGAGCATTCGCGCGCGACGCTCAGCAGACTGGCGATGGCGGCACAGGTGCCTCCACGTTGCGTTTTGTTCCGGTGAGCAGTTCCGGCAGAGCGGCTGGGCCGGGTGCGATGCTGAACGTCGCGACGATGCCGGCTTCGTTGAGCGCGGCGGTGACGTTCGGATCGTGCGTCACTTTTCCTCCGATGGCGATAACCGGTTTTCCTTGCGATTTCGCCAGTCGCGCGATGCCGCTCGGTACCTTGCCGTACGGCGTCTGCCCGTCGATCGACCTTCGCCGTGATGACGACATCGGCCCACGCGCACGCCTCGCGTGCATGCAGCAAATCGAGCACCAACTCGATGCCGGGGCGCATGGCCGCGTGAACAGGCCCAGCATGCCGCCGCCGGTGCCGCCCGCCGCCG
>ENA-OQEX01000099-OQEX01000099.1-human-gut-metagenome-genome-assembly--contig:-NODE-99-length-51216-cov-3.553916_pt1 | contig 51216 bp, 50 predicted proteins | sample MGYA00242802_ERZ504649 | MGnify/ENA primary metagenome ERZ504649 (study PRJEB26092, sample SAMD00036194) | human gut metagenome | host: Homo sapiens | study: EMG produced TPA metagenomics assembly of...
CACCATTTTATGATTTAGAATACGTCCCTGTAACAGCATCCACATACCCGAGAAAAGTTGAATTAACTCCGGACGATAAATGACCGACACATCCAACCAGCCATTATAAGGAACTGCACTAGGTGTCAAACCGTATCCACGGGCACTTCCCACACATACCGTCATGATACGTCCACGAATATGTTCGCCGTTGATACAAAGATGCGTGCGGTACAATTTACGTTCAAACAGCAACAGGAACATGGAAGCGACAAAAGACAACTCACGTATTCCCCAAAAACGGCGGGTACCATCTGAGATCTGTACAATACGCGCACCTAAACCTATATATATGGCATTCAGGAAATAGCGGGAAGTATGTTTCTCTCCATCAAAATAATTACAACGCCCCACATCAATTTTCCTCAGACGACGATTTATAATCCAATCTACCGCCGCTTTATAATTATCCTCATCCAACCCCCAATATTTGGCAAAATCATTACCAATGCCATTAGGAATGATTCCGAAAGCGATATTTGTCTTATCCTCCACCATAGAAGTCATAATACCATTAATAGCATCATTGATCGCCCCGTCTCCACCTACAATCACAATAGTTCGATAACCATTATTAGCCAAGGTACGGGCGAGTCGTTCCACCGACCCAAAACCTTCGGACTGTACGTAGTCAAAAACCACCTTACGGTTTTCCATATAGCTACGTATCTCATTCCAACGCTTCTGAGTCTTACGGCTTCCGGCTTTCGGATTATAAATAATCCCCCATCTGTTTGGTTCTACAGCCATAACATTTAGTTTTTAGTGTGTAACAAATTAATGATTTTTTCCACCTTATCTTCCATAGGCAGGCAAGCATCCAGCCAATGTATAGTGACCCCTCGCCGTTCCATGCCCCGGAACCAGGTCATCTGCCGCTTGGCAAATTGATGGATAGCTATTTCCAATTGATGAAACATTTCATTGAAAGAAGTTCACCCAAAACATATAAAGTCAAATACTTATATTCCAATCCGTAATAAATCAAATCCTCGGAAGAAATACCACTATCCAACAAAGCCCTTACTTCGTTTACCATCCCTTCATCCAAACGCTGCTTCAAACGGTGGGATATTTTTTCACGACGTAACTCACGGGCTATATCCACTCCAATGATCAAACTATGAATTTGCGGAAACTCACGGCATTCCGCTGATTGGTGCTTGTAATACTCTTCTATTTCAATGGCCCGGATAGCTCGTTTTACAGTATCTACGTCCGTAGAGTTATGAAGTTTCTTGTAAGTTGACAACAACCGGGTGAGTTCCGCTAATGATTTACCCGCTAATGAGTCCCTAAGTTTAGGATTCTCTGGAACAGGAAGCAGCCTATATCCTTTCAGCACGGATTCAAGATACATCCCCGTACCTCCGCATAATATAGGAATTTTTTCCTTCCATCTCACTTGGTCATAGGCATTCAAAAAATCACGTTGAAATTCAAATACATTATATTTGTATCCGGGGTCTACAATGTCTATCAGATGGTAAGGAATTTGCTGTCCATTCACGATATAGTCTTCCAAATCTTTTCCCGTACCTAAATCCATCCGGCGATATACCTGCCGGCTATCTCCACTGATAATTTCGGTATCCAACTTGTAAGCTAAAGCCGCTGCCAAAGGAGTCTTTCCTGAAGCGGTAGGTCCTAATATCGTTATCAAATCGTACTTTTCCATCCTAAGTTTTTGTAACAGTCGCACAAAGATAACGAAAATGTGCAACTTACCACGCAAAACTACATAAAAAAAGCCGCCTGAATTACTTCAGACGGCTTTCACTATATGGTTTTTAACTGATTAGCAGTTTACAGAAGCCATGTGAGCAATCAAATCCAATACTTTGTTAGAGTAACCGATTTCGTTGTCATACCAAGAAACCACCTTAACAAAAGTATCAGTCAAAGCGATACCAGCTTTAGCGTCGAAAATAGAAGTACGAGTGTCACCCAAGAAGTCAGAAGAAACAACTGCATCTTCAGTGTAACCCAAAACACCAGCCAATTCACCTTCAGAAGCTTCTTTCATAGCTGCACAGATTTCAGCGTATGTAGCCGGTTTAGCCAAGTTAACTGTCAAGTCAACTACAGAAACATCCAAAGTCGGAACACGCATTGACATACCAGTCAATTTACCGTTCAATTCAGGAATAACTTTACCTACAGCTTTAGCAGCACCAGTAGATGAAGGGATAATGTTGCCAGAAGCAGCACGACCACCTCTCCAGTCTTTCATAGAAGGACCGTCAACTGTTTTCTGAGTAGCTGTTGTAGAGTGAACTGTAGTCATCAAACCGTCAGTGATACCCCATTTGTCATTCAATACCTTAGCGATAGGAGCCAAACAGTTAGTAGTACAAGAAGCATTAGAAACGAACTGAGTACCTTTAACATAAGTCTTTTCGTTTACACCGCAAACGAACATCGGAGTATCATCTTTAGAAGGAGCTGACATAACTACATATTTAGCACCAGCTTCGATATGAGCCTGAGCTTTTTCTTTAGTCAAGAACAAACCAGTAGATTCAACTACGTATTCAGCACCGATTGCATCCCACTTCAAGTCAGCCGGATTTCTTTCAGCTGTTACGCGGATTGCATTGCCGTTCACGATCAATTTGCTATTTTCTACGTCAGCTTCGATAGTACCGTCAAATTGTCCGTGCATAGTGTCATACTTCAACATATATGCTAAGTAATCAACCGGGCAAAGGTCATTGATACCTACGATCTGAATATCGTTTCTTTTCTGAGCTGCACGGAATACAAAACGGCCGATACGACCAAATCCGTTAATACCTACTTTAATCATTTTGTTTAAATTTTAAAGGTTTTATAATATAGCTTTTAAACACTCTACGTTGGAATGTTGTTAAACGTTTAGTATTTATTTCCTAAACGCGGTGCAAAAATAAGAATTTGTTTTTATATTCGCACATAAATTCATATTAAAATAAAAAAAATGGGAAAAAGTAGCTTCTTGCAAGATTTTAAGGCGTTCGCAATGCGCGGAAACGTCATTGACATGGCAGTCGGTGTCATCATCGGTGGAGCCTTCGGTAAAATAGTATCTTCCATTGTGGCCGATGTCATCATGCTCCCATCGGATTGCTGGTAGGTGGCGTGAACTTTACAGATTTGAAACTACAATTAAAGCCGGCCGAAGTAGTGGATGGAGTTGAAAAAGCTGCCGTAACGTTGAATTATGGCAACTTCCTACAAGCCACTTTCGACTTTATCATCATTGCTTTTTCTATATTCTTATTTATAAGATTACTTGCCAAACTGAATCGCAAGAAAGAAGAAGTCCCTGCTCCCGCTGCCCCGCCTGCCCCCAGCAAGGAGGAGGTATTACTTACAGAAATCCGTGATTTGTTGAAAGAACAAACTGACAAAAAATAAAATATTATTCACAAAAAAAACGGACTGCCCCTCAAGCGCTTGTCGGACAGCCCGTGATCTACATACTAGCCGACATTTCCTAAACTTTCCAATCTTTTTTTGCATATTTTCCCACAAGGAAGCAGGAAGAACAAAGTTTTTCCAATTCAATTATAAAAAGCCTCAACAGCATGACGGATTTTTATTTTTCTGAGTATCTTTGCGGCACGAAATCATTTACATATCTTAATAATATATGCAAGAAAAGATCATTATTCTCGACTTCGGTTCACAAACCACACAGCTCATAGCCCGTCGCGTTCGCGAACTGAATACTTATTGCGAGATTGTGCCTTACAACAAATTTCCACACAATGATCCGTCCGTAATCGGCGTTATCCTTTCGGGAAGCCCTTCTCTGTTTATGATGAAAGCGCCTTTAAAGTCGATTTGAGTGACATTCGCGGAAAGTATCCTATTTTGGGTATCTGCTATGGTGCACAGTTCATGTCTTATACGAACGGTGGAAAAGTAGAACCGGCCGGCACACGTGAATACGGACGTGCGCACCTTTCCACTTTCGACCAAGAAAACCCACTATTGAGGAACGTTCGTGAGCACTCACAAGTATGGATGAGCCACGGAGATACCATCACCGCCATTCCGGAGAATTTCAAAATTATCGCTTCAACAGATAAAGTAGCCATCGCTGCTTATCAAATAAAGGAAGAGAAAGTATGGGGAGTACAGTTCCACCCGGAAGTGTTCCACAGCGAAGACGGAACCCAGCTCCTGAAAAATTTTGTAGTCAACATTTGCGGAGGGAAACAGGACTGGAGTGCTGCCTCCTTCATTGAAACGACTGTAGCCGAACTGAAAGCGCAACTGGGAAATGACAAAGTAGTATTGGGCTGAGTGGCGGAGTAGACTCATCCGTAGCAGCCGTATTACTAAATAAAGCGATAGGCAAGAATCTTACCTGCATTTTTGTAGATCACGGCATGCTGCGTAAGAACGAATTCAAAAATGTACTTCATGATTATGAATGTCTCGGACTGAATGTAATCGGAGTAGATGCCAGCCAAAAATTCTTCAGCGAACTGGCAGGTGTGGAAGAACCTGAAAAAAAGCGTAAGATTATCGGCAAAGGTTTTATTGACGTATTCGATGAAGAAGCTCATAAGATTAAAGATGTGAAATGGCTGGCACAAGGCACCATTTATCCTGACTGTATCGAGTCATTAAGCATCACCGGCACTGTAATCAAAAGTCATCACAACGTAGGTGGACTACCTGAAAAAATGAATTTGAAACTATGCGAGCCTCTGCGTCTGCTATTCAAGGATGAAGTACGCCACGTAGGTCGTGAACTAGGTATGCCGGAACATCTGATTACACGCCATCCATTCCCCGGACCAGGACTTGCGGTACGTATTTTAGGTGATATCACTCCCGAGAAAGTACGTATTCTGCAAGACGCCGATGATATCTATATCCAAGGATTGAGAGACTGGAAAGTGAAAGATTCGGATGGAAACGAAACATCCCTTTACCATCAAGTATGGCAGGCAGGCGTAATCTTGCTACCCGTACAAAGTGTGGGAGTAATGGGGGACGAACGTACATACGAACGTGCCGTTGCCTGCGTGCCGTAACTAGTACGGATGCCATGACCGCCGACTGGGCTCATCTTCCTTATGAATTTATGGCTAAGGTTTCAAACGACATCATCAATAAGGTAAAAGGCGTAAACCGCGTATGCTATGACATCTCGTCCAAACCGCCTGCCACAATTGAGTGGGAATAATAGACAACCAACTAATAACTTAAAAACAACATAACGGAATGAAACAAGATATGATTGTTATCTTGGATTTGGGAAGTACCGAAAACACCGTGCTTGCCAGAGCCATTCGTGCTTTGGGTGTATATAGTGAAATTTACCCGCACGATATCACAGCCGCCGAGCTGAAAGCATTGCCCAATGTAAAGGGTGTTATTATCAATGGTGGCCCAAACCATGTGATTGACGGAGTGGATATTGACGTGCTTCCCGAAATTTACAAAGCAGGAGTTCCCGTAATGGCTGCCGGTCATGACAAAGCATGCTGCGAAGTGAAGCTCCCCCAACTGACGGATGATGTGGAAGCAATAAAGAATGCAGTGCAATCGTTTGTTTTTGATACTTGCAAGGCAGAGGCCAACTGGAATATGACAAACTTTGTCAATGACCAAATTGAATTGATCCGCCGCCAAGTAGGCGATAAGAAAGTTTTATTGGCGCTTTCCGGAGGTGTGGACAGTTCTGTAGTAGCAGCCCTGTTGCTAAAAGCCATCGGCAATAATTTGGTATGTGTACATGTGAACCATGGATTAATGCGCAAAGGTGAATCGGAAGCAGTGATTGAAGTTTTTAAAAATCAGTTGAACGCTAATTTAATTTACGTGGATGCTACAGACCGATTCCTGAGTAAACTAGAAAATGTAGCTGATCCGGAGCAGAAACGCAAGATTATCGGTGGTGAATTTATTCGTGTGTTCGAAGAAGAAGCCCGTAAGCTAAATGGAATCGACTTTTTGGGACAAGGTACAATTTATCCTGATATCGTAGAAAGTGGTACTAAAACAGCCAAAATGGTAAAATCCCATCACAATGTAGGTGGCTTACCCGAGGATTTACAGTTTGAATTAGTAGAACCTTTACGCCAGTTGTTCAAAGACGAAGTCCGTGCCTGCGGAGTGGAACTTGGTTTACCATACGATATGGTCTACCGTCAGCCGTTCCCCGGTCCTGGTTTGGGAGTGCGCTGTTTGGGGGCTATCACTCGTGACCGCCTGGAAACTGTTCGCGAATCGGACGCCATCTTGCGTGAAGAATTCCAACTGGCAGGCTTGGACAAGAAAGTATGGCAATATTTCACCGTAGTACCCAATTTCAAATCAGTAGGCGTGCGTGACAATGCCCGTTCATTTGACTGGCCTGTTATTATCCGAGCTGTCAACACCGTAGATGCTATGACAGCTACTATCGAACCGATAGACTGGTCCATTCTGATGAAAATTACCGACCGTATTCTAAAAGAAGTAAAGAATGTGAACCGCGTATGCTATGACCTGTCGCCCAAACCAAATGCTACCATTGAGTGGGAATAAGAAATGTATTTCAAACCATGTAAGATCCCGAAACTTTTAGTTTCGGGATCCTTTTTATATTCAGGCTCTTCACTTTGCCCAAAATGACACTAGGGCAAGAACCATAAAGCTTTTCGCTTCTTTTAATTTCTTCCGGTTCAATATTTGCATCCAAAGAATCAAAGCTCTATAATCTCCTCATTACAAATGGTCAGTTTGCCGACCCCGTTTTCTGTAACTACCCAAGAATTTTCAATGCCGACCGGTCCTACTCCCGGCAATACGATTTTAGGTTCAAGGGCAAACACCATTCCTTCCTCCAACTCCCTCCGAATACGCGGAGCCAACACTGGTGCCTCATTGATCTCCAACCCGATGCCGTGCCCTATAAAACGTGCCTGCTGGGACACCCCCATAAAACGATCGGCAAATCCAGCTTTCGTCACGATCTCAATGGCCGCATTATAAAGATCCTCGCATACCACACCAGGCGCTGTCATAGAAGCAACCTTATCCTGTACTTCAAGACAAACTTGATGAGCTGCATAAGCCTCATCATTTAATTTTCCAATGGAGAACACACGACTCATATCACACATATATCCGTAAAAGTTTCCCCCTATATCCACCATTACACTATACCCCTCTTTCAACAAAGTTCCATTCATTCCTCCGGGCAAAGACGGGTCCAATCCCTTACCACCTAAGGCAAAATCATAAGGCGAAGGAGTAGCTGCATTATCTCCGGCCAACACACTTCCCATAAATATCTCCATACTCTGACCAAATACTCTGAATATTCCCAGACAACCTTCCAGTCGCATCAGGCGTTCCACCTCAACAGATAGTTCACGATCAGTCATCCCCGGATGGTATACATCGGGAATCTTACTATATGCTCGAGCATGTAAAGCAGCCGACCGACGAAAAAGTTCAATCTCCAACGGAGTCTTTACGCTACGCGCTTCACGAATAATAGCAGTTCCATCCACTACCTCCGATCCAGGAAAAAGAGATGCAAGACGCATATAGTCCGCATAAGGCAGTTCCCCACCTTCCAACATTATCTTTGAAGCTACAGGTATACCATTTTCTTTTAACAAGTCCACCATCTGCTCGGGTTTACGGATAGGGAATACAAATTCTCCCACAATATTATTAGGACGTTTCACAAAGAGAAGCGCCGGTGAATGAAGCGGTAAAAAAAGATAGCCGTTCACTATCTCACCATACGTATAAAGCAAATTTACATTACAAGCTATCAGGGCTGCATCAATACCTTGTTGGGCCATCAAATAGCGTATTTTATCTCGACGAAATTTCAATTCGGGTTGTAACATAAGTAATATTATCTGATTATTTAAAATACTGAGTACAAAAATAACAGATTTCAGTCAGTATAAAGGATAGTAGTTCCAAAAAAGAAGAAAGGATATATTAAAACTCACTAATTTTGGATGATTGGTTTGAAAACAGTGTTCAATTATATTAAATTTGCAAACGAATTAATAAACAAAATATTTTTCATGTTCAACGGTATCAAGAAATATGTGGTAAGAATAGTATGTGTAATTATGTTATTACTCGTACAATTTGATGTATGCGCTCCACTAATTGATGCCAATCTGGCTATGGTAGAAACGATGGAACAGCCCACCCTGCCTTCTGACAACAATGAAGAAAGCGGAGGAGAAGAGACTTATTATTTCATGTCGGGACGTGCACAACTACCGAACAGTCGTTTTTTACCCTGTACTATTGACATGATTATCAATCTTTTTGCTATTCCCCAAGTTCCGGTACAGAGTTATACACCTGTTAGTGAAAATCTGGGAAAAGTGTACATCATCACATTATCTTTTGTGTATACCGCATTTAATATGTCACATTAAAGTATCTTCATACATATTGGTCTTGTATTCTGAGAAATCTGAATGCAAGCCGAATCTTTTATTTACTCAAACTCAATTATTAATCTTTTTAAATTGTATTCGTAATTTCATGAAGAGTAATTTTCAGAAAATTGCGGTCCTGTGTACATGTACAGGATTGCTATGCTCTTGTGGTCAATCGGACAACAAGCAGGAACATCACAAAGAATTCATTCCCATCACCATTCTTCACCCCACAACCATTGAGTTTCCACGCTCGTATGTAGCTGATGTGCAAGCTATACAGTTTGTAGAAATTAAGCCCAAAGTGGAAGGTTTTGTTCAAAAAATATATGTAGACGAAGGACAAAAAGTCAAAAAAGGACAGCCCCTATTCCAACTTAGTTCCGACCAATATAGCGAAACGGTAAAAGAGGCGCAAGCCAATTACAAACAAGCACAGGCACAATATGAAATGGCAAATTATGAAGCGAGAGAATAGGACCGGCTGGTTGACAAACAAATCTTATCAAAAATCCGACTCGACCAAGCCAATAAAGAAAAAGAAGTGGCCCAAATGAAAGTGGAACAGGCAAAAGCACAAATGCAACGTTCACAGATGGATTATTCTTACACCACTATCACTGCCCCTTTTGACGGCTACATAGACCGTATTCCCTATAAGACGGGAAGTCTGGTAAATCCGCAAAGCTTACTGACTACCGTAAGTGATATTTCCGAGATCTTTGCTTACTATAAAGTGAATGAAAGCGAGTATCTGGAATACAAGCGCCAACAACTTAGCGGACAAAAACAACACGAAGAAAATAATGTGGAACTGATTTTGCCAGACGGTTCCATCTACTCCCACAAAGGCACGTTGGAAACAGTAGAAGGTGATTTTGAACGAGGAACCGGCTCCATCGCCTTCCGTGTTCGTTTTCCGAACCCGGACGGACTGCTGAAACATGGAGTGACCGGAAAAGTGCGTATGATGACTCAAATGGACAACATCTGTCTAGTTCCCCAGAAATCAACATTCGAAATTCAAGATTTCACCTATGTGTATACCGTTGATAGTACCAGTGTAGTAAAAGTACGCAGTTTTCAACCGCTGGAACGCTATAATAATTACTACGTGACACAAGATTTCACTCCTAATACTGCCATCGTATACGAGGGAGTGCAAATGATGAAAGACGGCATTACCATCAAGACCGATACCATTGATATGGAAGCAATCAGAAAAGAAGTTGAATTAAAACAACCTATCGTAAAATAAAACGGACAGTTTATGTTTAAGCTATTTATAAAAAGACCGATACTTTCAGGAGTAATCTCCGTCATTATCGTCTGCTTGGGCGTGCTGTCTATCTTGACACTGCCCATCACTCAATTTCCCGATATCGTACCCCCATCTGTAACGGTAACCGCCCGATACACTGGGGCTAGTGCCGATGTGATGTCTAAAACAGTCGCCACCCCGTTAGAGCGTGCCATCAACGGAGTACCCGGCATGACCTACATGACCACTGTTTGTACCAACGACGGTATGTCCCTCACTACTATCTATTTTAAAGTGGGAACCGATCCAGACGTAGCTGCCGTAAATGTACAGAACCGCGTGACTACCGTGCTAGACGAATTGCCTGAAGAGGTAATCCGTGCCGGAGTTATTACAGAAAAAGAAGTAAACAGTATGTTGATGTACTTGAACATCATGAGTACGGACAGTGCACATACCGAAAAGTTTGTTTATAACTTTGCCGATATCAATATTTTGCGCGAATTAAAACGTATTGACGGTGTAGGCTTGGTAGAAATCATGGGTAGCCGTGATTATGCCATGCGTGTATGGTTGAATCCTAACCGGCTGGCCGCCTACAACATGGTACCTCAAGATGTAACTGAAGCCATCCGTAATCAAAATATAGAAGCAGCACCCGGCAAGACAGGTATCAGTTCAGACAAATTACCCCAACAACTGCAATATGTACTACAATATACCGGAAAGTTCAGCACAGCAGAAGAATATGGAGAGATCGTATTGAAAGCTCTTCCCGATGGTTCACTGCTACGTCTGAAAGACGTTGCCACTATCGAATTCGATTCTGAAGATTATAACATGACTTCTATGACCGACGGAAGACCATCGGCATCTATTATGATCAAACAACGCCCCGGTTCCAATGCAAGGGAAGTCATCCAAAATATTAAAACAAAAATGGCAGAAATCAAGGAAAGCAGTTTTGCGCCTGGCATGGATTACAATATCTCCTATGACGTATCACGCTTTCTTGACGCCTCCATACAATCAGTGCTGAAGACACTGCTCGAAGCATTCATACTGGTATTTATTGTGGTATATATATTTTTACAAGACTTCCGTTCCACCTTAATTCCTGCTATCGCCGTACCAGTTCATTGGTCGGTACATTTTTCTTTATGGAGATGCTGGGCTTTTCCATAAATATGTTGACCTTATTCGCCCTTGTGCTTGCAATAGGTATTGTAGTAGACAACGCAATAGTCGTCGTGGAGGCTGTCCATGTAAAGATGCATCATGAGAAACTCTCTCCTTATAAAGCATCTGTAGCAGCTATTAATGAAATCGGTGGAGCCATTATCGCCATCACGCTAGTCATGTCGGCAGTCTTTGTTCCGGTGGGCTTCATGCAGGGAACAGTAGGTATTTTCTATCGGCAATTCTCATTGACACTGGCGGTAGCCATTGTTATCTCAGGAGTAAACGCATTGACTCTCTCGCCTGCCCTATGTGCTTTGTTACTGAAACCCGCTGATGGAAAAAGAAGAAAAAGCAGGATGGCTACGTCGTTTCTTTATTTTCTTCAACCGTCGGTACGACGCTTTGAAAAGAAATACAATATCGGATTACACAAGTATTTGAGCCGGAAAATAATCACTTATGCCACACTGATTATTTTCTTCCTTGCCACTTTCGGCATGAGTCAAGTACTTCCTTCAGGCTTTATTCCCAATGAAGACCAAGGTATGATTTATGTTAATGTAGATGCGCCTCCGGGAGCAACATTGGAACGTAGCGAAAAAGCCTTGAACGCTGTACAAGCTGCACTGCTTCCTTTCAAAGAAATTGAAAGCATCTCCACATTAGCAGGTTATAGTTTGATGACTGAAACGGAAGGCGCCAATTTCGGTATGGGTATGATTAATCTCACCCCGTGGAGTGAACGCGATCAAACAGCAGCCGAACTTATAGAGATATACAAAGACCGTACCTCACATATCAAAGATGCGGATATTCAGTTCTTCCTGCCTCCTACAGTTCCGGGATTCGGTAATGCCAGCGGCTTCGAACTTCGTTTACAAGATAAAACAGCAGGCAGCTTTGCAGAATTCGCCGATGTTGCCAATACATTAGTAGAAAAGCTGAATGAAGATCCGCGCATTGTGGGAGCAACCTCAGGATTCAATCCTAATTTTCCACAATATCTGCTGAAAGTGGATATTGCTAAAGCAGCTAAATTAGGAGTAAATTTAAATGAATCCATGGAAACACTCCAATCCTATATCGGCAGTTTCTACTCATCCAACTTTATTCGTTTCGGACAAATGTATAAGGTGATGTTACAGGCTTCTCCAGAGTATCGTATGAATCCTGAAGATCTGTATAAGTTCTATGCCAAGAACAAGGACGGAAATATGGTACCCTACTCTAACTTTATGACGATGGACCGTATATTCGGTCCTAACCAGATTACACGCTACAATATGTTTACCTCGGCCCTGATTACAGGTGAACCTGCCGAAGGAGTCAGTTCAGGAGAGGTTATCGAAGCTGTGGAACAAATTGCCAAAGGAACATTACCTCGCGGTTATGATATAGAATGGTCAGGGGTTACTCGTGAAGAAAAAGACTCGGGTGGACAAACTGTTTTTATTTTCGGTATCTGCCTGCTATTTGTTTATTTGTTGCTGGCAGCACAATACGAGAGTTTATTACTGCCTTTCCCCGTCATACTTTCATTGCCGGCAGGTATCTTCGGTTCTTATTTTTTCCTGCAACTGGCAGGCTTGGAGAATAATATTTATGCCCAAGTAGCTTTAGTGATGCTGATTGGTCTGCTAGGTAAAAATGCCATTCTTATTGTGGAAATGGCCAATCAGTACCGCAAGCAGGGAATGAGCATTTTTGATGCTGCCGTTAGAGGTTCCGTAAGCCGTCTGCGTCCCATCCTGATGACCTCCTTTGCATTTATATGCGGACTCATTCCGTTGGTAATGGCAAGCGGAGCCGGTGCTTTGGGCAACCGTTCCATCGGAACAGCCGCCGCCGGAGGTATGTTTATCGGTACATTTGTAGGAATCTTCCTTGTACCTGGACTTTACCTTATTTTCGAGAGTTGGTCTGCACATCTTAACCGTAATAAAGTCAGCTATGATGAAGAAGATGAAAAATAACAATATAAACAAAACAGGTTTAATAATGGGGGCTTTCTGTCTGATTATGGTAAGTTGCAAAGCCCCTTCCCTTACTCCGACAGAAAAGATAGAGTTACCCGAGTTCTATATGGATAGGGAAACGGACAGCACCACTATCTCTTCCTTGTCATGGAAAACATTTTTTCCAGATACGTTATTGCAAAGTTATATAGCCGAAGCGTTAAATAATAATCACACATTCCTTCAAACTATAGAACGGATATCCGTTGCCCGTTCACAAGTTCGAGTAGGAAAAGGAGCGCTGCTGCCCGATCTTTCATTAGGCATTGATGGTGGAGTACAACGTTTTGGCGAGTACACTATGGACGGAGTTGGTAACAGCACCACCAACACTCCCGATTTAGAAAAAGACAAACATATTCCAGATCCCTATCGGAATTTCAATCTAGGACTTAATTTTCAATGGGAAGCTGACATATGGGGTAAGCTAACCGATAAAAAACGATCGGCGTATCCCGCTGGATGCAGTCTGTAGAAGCTATGCGTCTGGCACGTACTTTATTGATATCAGAAGTAGGTACACACTACTTTGAATTAATAGGACTGGACAAACAGCGGTATGTGCTACGCGAAGCCATCCTAACAGCCAGAGATGCTTATAATTTAACCAATGAACTGATGAAAGAAGGTGAAGTAACCCGACTTTCTGTAGACCAATTCCGGTCACGACGCCTTAAATTGGAAGAAATGCTGCTTGCAAACGAACAGCAAATAAGTGAAAAGGAACGTGCCATCGCCACCTTATTAGGACGACTGCCTTTCAAAGTGAAACGAGTGTCATTTGAAACAGCATGTAGTTATGAGTTTCCCACAGATGCAGGGATCCCGTCACAACTTTTGCAATATCGCCCGGATATAAAGGCTGCCGAACTGGAATTATTAGCTAGTAAATCCGACGTATCTGCAGCGCGAAAAGCTTTCTTCCCATCCATCGTGATTGGAGGAAACGGAGGTTTTAACGCATTTGATCTGGATAAATGGTTTACAGCTCCTGCATCCCTGGTTTACAATCTCGGCGCAGGTATCACAGCACCTATATTCAAACAAAATACTATACGTGCATTATGGAATGATGCGAAAAGCCAGCAACGCATCGCTTTGTTAGGATATCACGAAACGGTATTAAAAGCCTATGAAGAAGTATTAAACCTCATTACTGCATCATCCCAAATGCACCAGCGCAAAGAGTTGAAAGAAGAAGAAAGCCGTATCCATCATCGATCTATTTATAATGCAAATGAAATGTTTAAAGTAGGATTCGCAGGCTATCTGGATGTACTGTCGGCCGATGAACGTTTCCTGGATTGTGAATTGGAACGTATCGCTCTGAATGTGGAATCTTGTAAACTGCATATCATGCTTTACCGCGCTTTAGGAGGTGGAAGCAATTAGTTAATATACTTATATTTTTTGATTTGTTTGGTTTAGGAACCGTCCCCGACAAGCGTGTCGTCAGGACGGTTCCTTTTTACTACCAATTCAGGAAATATCAGACCTCTTGAGCAAAGAAACAATCCACAACAAAAATATAGCTCCCACAATAGAGGTTACAAGACTGCCCATAATACCTGTTGCTGCAATACCAAACAAACTGAATACCCAGCCGCCCAGAACACCGCCAACAATACCAACCAATAAATTAATAAAGAGACCGAACCCCCCTCCCCTCATCAACTTACCGGCAACAAAACCAGCAATAATTCCGATAATAATGTACCAAATAAAATACATACGCTTTGTTTTTTAGAGTTTATAATTAATCATCTTACTGATAAAAACAGCTATTCTGTATAAAAAGTTGCCTGAATAAATCTTTTTTTACTTCATTGATAAAATTATTCAGGATGCATTTTCCCTTTTTTCGATCTTCTTTTTCCGGCTTCAGCATTTTCTTTCCCAGCTGCTCTCCCTTCCATCTTTACTTTTGTCGCAAACTTAAAAGACAAAACATGAAGATTAACGTACATTCCATGCCATTATTAAGCCTTGCCGCACTACTTTCTTCCTGTGCTGCCGAAAGCAATGATAAGTCACCAAAGCAAACAATTTGTTTACCATAAAAGTACCTTTAGCATATGAATAAACTAAACGCAATCATTATAGAAGATGATTTTTTATGGAGCTGGCCTTTTCTGGTCTCTTCAAGTAACGGACATTGCCTATTTCTATTCTGAAAACAAAATAACCTTTGCCGTCACCCAAAAAGGACAAGAACACATAATCAACCTGTCTCTGAATAAACAAATGGAGCAGTTAGCCTCCGAACAGTTCTTTCGCGCCAACCGTTAGATTATTATCAGCATTGCTTCCATAGACCGTGCCGAACCTTATTTTAATGGCAAGATAGTAATCAGTGTCCTTCCTCCTTACAAAGTCCAAATCACCATCAGTGAAGAAAAACTTTCTTCATTCAAACTTTGGCTTAATTATTAAGAAATGAAAAAGGAAGATTAAACCAAAACCACTTACTAATCGGTAAACATGATAGCCTCAATGCATATACCTTGTTTATTGATAACACACTCTATAGTCGCCGCCGGAAGCCGGAACTCCAAAATATGCGCATCGGACAAATAGGGACATATATATCTTTGTGAATCAGGATGAAATGTTCTGATACACAGTTCCGAAAATCCAATAAAGCCCCTTACTTTAAAATAGTTAAAGCAAGATTGCGAAAATGGCAAAAAAGGAGGTCTATTTTCTTTCATTAGTCTTTGCAATAGATTTATGTTACTCATGTCAAAAACATGAACTTATCATAAACAAGCGTGTGTCCGAAAGGTTTATCAAAAGTTCCATTTCTTCCGTTACAATATAAAAAAGCAGTCCGGCACAGATATTCATCCATATGCCGGACTGCTTTTATACCATATCCTTCTTACTTATTTCGAAGAATTGGAATCTGGATATTAAACGAGCTCCCATCCTGTTTCATATTCAATGGAGTAATGGAACAAGCTGAATAAAGCACAATCGGTTCATCATTTTCATCCAATAACAGCTGAGGACGTTCCAACCGATCTACCTCTAGCCGCTCTCCATTCTTTAGAATTATTTCTTTATTCATAAACAAAGAATGTTCAGGAAGTTTCCAATGTATACCATCTTCAGCATACATGATGGCCAATCCCGGCTCACCTTTTGTAAATCCTCCCGTGAAATCTTTAAAAACAGCATAGAAACAATTGTCTTTCCGGTGATACCATACAAACGGGTCTTCCGCATTCAATTTCTGGTTATCCCCTGTTTCAAACTCAAATACATAGTCATCCTGCACAATAAAAGGGCCTTCGGGGGCATCGGCTATGGCCACTCCATGCACACCACGCCAAGTAGGATCATAGACATTCCCTTTAAAGTAAAGATAATATTTCTTTTTCAAAGGATGATATACCACTGCCGGATTGACTAAAATGAGATTATCAGGCTTGGTTACGGTTCCTTCAGGTGAGGGTTCCAGTACATTATCAGGCTTCACCCGTGTACGTGGAGCAAGTAAAGGTTGCTCATTACATGAAAATTTACCTTCCAGTAATTCTTTTATGGAATTAAAGCACAATACCCCCAACTTTTGATTTTGCTGGAGTCTGTCTCTTCTGCTTAGTTTTCCCTTTACATGAGCATTTCCACCCGGATCCACCGTAGCACAATAATACAAATAGTATTTTCCGTTATATCTTTTGATATGCGGATTGTGAACCGATTGTGCATCCCATGAACAGCTGTCCGGACGATATCCATCTTTGTTATAGACAATACCTATATCCTTATATCCCCCATAAGGAGAGTATGATACAGCTACTCCAATCATCGAACCTAGCAACCAAGCATCTATAAATCTAGGGTACTTCGGTCCTGATTTCATAGCGGAATAAAATAAATAATACTTTCCATCTTCCTCTGCCTGAATAGCCGAACCACACCAAATAAAACGATTTTTCAATGAGAAAGCGGAGAAACCGGAAGGGAACTCCGAATTGCCCCGTTGAATAAGTTCTAAATTGACCGGACCGGCCTGCCAGGTATGTTGCGCCCACCCTTGCAACAAAGCAAGGAAGGAGAGACAAACAAATAGTATTTTTCTTTTCATATTCATCACAAACAGATCATTCATTACTGATTTTCTTACAATAATTTACTCCTAACACATCATAATGCCGTCGGATGCTCTCCAAACGGGTACAGAATCTTCCATAATCCTTATTTTCCTTTTTGCTCCACGCCACCTCGGACAAAGCTGCCACACGCGGATAAAGCATATACTCCATCTCATCGAGCGCAGACATATACTCCGTCCACAAATTGGCCTGTACTCCTTTAATATGTTTGGCCTCATCCGCACTCAGGACTTCGGGAACCGGATGATAATTATAAACTTTTTCCAAAGTAATCACCCGATTGGGATTTCCAATTTTCTTTTCATTGACTTTAGACTGAAGACAATTGAAATACATATAAATATTAGGAGACATAATGACATCATATCCGGCTTTCGCGGCATGAATTCCCCCTTTCTCTCCCCGCCATGACATCACGGTAGCACGTTGCAGAATACCTCCTTCCAAGATTTCATCCCAACCGATAATTTTCTTTCCTTTGGTATTCAGATAGTTCTCAATTCGATTGATGAAATAAGTCTGTAATTCAGCCTCTTTTGTCAAATGTTCCTGCTTCATCCGTTCCTGACAGTGTACACAATTTTTCCAACGGATACGAGGGGCCTCATCCCCACCTAAATGGATATAGCTGGAGGGGAAAAGTTCCACCACCTCATCCAGAATATCCTGCATAAAGGTAAAAGTAGATTCCTTAGTACAATAAATGTCATTGAAAACACCCCAACGGCCTTCCACCTCAAAAGGTCCTCCGGTACAGGAATATTCAGGATAAGCAGTCAGTGCCGCCACGCTATGTCCCGGCATTTCTATCTCAGGAATAATTTCCACAAAACGCTTCTTCATACGCCACCACTTCTTTGATATCTTCCTGTGTATAAAATCCACCATAGCGTTTGGTATTCCATTCAGTAGGATTGTCCCACATATATCCCACAATCGTTTTCTTACGGTAACCTCCGACGGTAGTCAGTTTGGGATATTTCTTGATTTCGATACGCCATCCCTGGTCATCAGTCAGATGCCAATGAAGGATGTTCAATTTATGAAAAGCAAGCAAGTCGATGTGACGCTTTACATCTTCCTTAGGAATGAAGTGGCGGGAAACATCAAGCATCACTCCGCGATAAGAGAATGCAGGCGAATCTTCTATCACCACACAAGGGATGTTCCATTTTATTTTTTCCGCCACCTGCTTGTCACTTTCAATGGCAGAAGGTAATAATTGGCGCAAAGTTTGAAAAGCATAGAAAATGCCTTTAGGGGTTTTGGCATCTATATGGATAGAAGATGAAGAGACTGTCAGCTTGTATGATTCCTCATTGGGAAGAGCTGTGTTAAGCCGGCAACGAATCACATTGGAAGAACGGAGAGTGGAAGAGACCTCCAATGAGAACCCGGCAGCCGTATCAAACAAATCATTCCAGAAAGATACGGCATTGCGCATCTCCTCGTTATCTACTGACAACGTAATTACAGTTTTGTCATTTACCGTAAAATTGCCTCTTTTTTCGATGCACTTTTGCGGCATCGGGATAATGGAAACCGATGCCTGCAAAGTGCCGAATAACAACACTAAAAATGAAAAGGTTAGAATTAATTTCTTCATGGTTTATTTTTTATTTGTTGGATAATTCGGACTATATAAAAGATTTTTATTGCGGATGACCAACTTGCCGTCTTTCACCCACTCTTCCCCTCTTTCCTGCAAATGTCCGGCCATCGCTTTCCGCATCTTTTCCAATGTCTTTCCGGAAGCCTTGGCTTTTGACAAATCATGCAATTCGTATGGGTCTTTTGACAAATCGAACAATTGTTCCTCACCTGTACGGAAAAACCAGATATACTTTATTTTCCCATCCGTCAAAGCACACCAATAATTATCCGCCCAATAAGCGGTGGAATGTTCTATATCAATATATTCACGCCAGGGAGCTTTCCCTTTTTCCAATAAAGGAAGTAAAGACAGACCGTCTATTTCTTCCGGAATCCGGCAGCCGTTCAATGCCAGAAAAGTAGGAAGCAAGTCGCGTAACTCCACCGGAGCCTCTATTTTTTCACCGGGTTTCAGGCTACTTTTCATGTTTTCGGGTAACTTTATAATAAAAGGAATAGCTGCCGAACCTTCATAAGCATACGTTTTACGCCACAAATGATGATCTCCCAACATATCGCCATGATCGGCAACAAAGCATATCAGCGCATTGTCATACATTCCTTTCTTTTTTAGTTCATCCACAATGCGCCCTACCTGCTCATCAATAAAAGTAACCGAAGCGTAATAATACTTACGGGAATTCCGGGCATATTCCACTCCATAGTTTCCTACAGCCGCTTCAGGATTTTTTTCGGGATGAGTATCTATTGCCAGATCTTTACACCAGTCACCTACAACGGGAGCGGGTATTTTTCTGCCCTCATACTTATCCACTATTCGCCGGGGAGGATCATACGGACTATGCGGACGGGCAAAAGACACTTTCAAAAACAAAGGCCGTTCAGAAGAATAACCTTTTATCGCCTCCACCGCCCTGTCTCCTGTCCATACGGTAGGATGCAAGCGCTCGGGCAAAGCATACGCTTTCGCTCCGTGGGCATTCCACTCCACCCCTGTACTGTCGGGATTCAGGCCGAAAGCCTGCGTATTGAACCATTTACGATAATCACTCATAAAATAAGGAGACTCCACACGTCCGCTTTCATCCAGAATAGTCACTTCGAATCCATGCAACACATTCTGCGGATGCCAATGCATCTTTCCTATTCCCAATGTGTGATAGCCCAAGTCTTTCAACATCTGCGGCATTTCATATGGATAATGCTCTGCCACCTGTCCATATCCTAACAAGCCATGATGCCAGGGAGACATACCCGTCAGCATACCCGCACGTGCCGGAGTACTGCTTGGAGCAGCCGTATAGGCATTACAAAACAAATGCCCATCGGCTGCCAAGCGATCCACATTTGGAGAAATCACAGCTTCATTTCCCGCACATCCCAATGCATCCCAACGTTGTTGGTCAGTCATTATCAAGATGATATGCGGTTGCTTTTTTTCCGGTTGTGCAGCCTGTCCGGACATAGCGGACAAACCAAGGCTACCGGCCATACACCATCCTACATAGTTATACTTTTTCATTACTTATCAGTTTTTAGAAAATAAAATGTCTAATTCCGCTACCCCCATGCTCTTTTGACCATCCACTGTTGACAAGGCATGGAAACGGATGTAGCGTCCTTTATGCGTCTGCCAGAAAATTACCTGCTGTTCTACAGGATTGTTCTGAATATTGGCAAACTCTCCACGGGCTGCCTCTTCCCATCGGATTCCATCCAAAGAGATCTCAATCATATATTTTACAACAATTCCATTAGCCCATCGTGCCTGATCAGGCAGATAGCTTATACCGGTCATTTCCTTTGCTGATTGCAAGTCAACCTCAAGCACATCTTTTCCAACCCAAGTTGTATGCTGGTTTTCATCAAAAACAAGCGTACCGGCTTTATCAGGCAAGGTACTCCAATGAGCCTTACTGCCGGTAAAAGTACGCGTAGCAGTTGTTGACTTTTTCTTTCCGTCCACTGCTATCGCTTTAATAATCCGATCACCGTCTGCCGGAACAGGCGACTGGTAACGAGGCTTACACCAGGTTGTGGCTCTTTACCATCTGTAGTATAATAGATAGAAGCATCCTTATTGCTGCATACCAACTTCACCTCTCCATTCTTATTTCTGGTAATCACAGGAGCATCCAGCGGAGTTTCCGCTTTAAAGACCTGTATTTCTGCCAGACAAGGTGCCTCCCATGCATCTGTTATCCGTATTCGCAGACGTGAAGCAGTGACTTCGGGAAAACGCAGAATCCGTTTATAACCGATAGTAGTCTGTTCATCCAATTTCTGCCAATTCCCATTATCAAAATATTCTACAACAAACTGCTTTACTCTTTGCCCTTTCTCAATAAACTCTTGCAATAACAAACGGTTGAAAGTTAATTCTTTTCCAAAATCCACTTCCAGTACAGGCGTTTTTGTATCAGCTTCCCAATATGTACCTCGATTACCATCCAAAGTATATTTCAACTTCTTACGGTTCTTGCCCGTTACTTTCATTTTCTGATTAACGAGATTCTTCTTTAGTTCAGAGGTATATCGCCGATACCATTCTACCAAACGCAAGGAATCCTGCTCAGGAATCAATCCTTCTTGATTGGGGGTCAGATTAAGCAATAACAAACTGTTACGTCCCACACTCTCATAATAAATGTCAGTCAATTGGGACAATGATTTCAGTTTATGGTCTTCCGAAGCATGATAATACCAACCGGGACGGATGGATACATCAGTTTCTGAAGGAATCCATAACGTACCATCCGCATGTCCGCGCATCCACTGTTTACCATTTGGTATCCCCTTATCATAGAATTCCGGCTTTCTCACTGTACTCCAATGCTCTTCCAAAGCGTACCCTTCCTCATTGCCTACCCAGCGGATGTTCTGTGCACTTCCACCATGCACCACACAGTTGGGTTGCAATTCATATACCATTTCTGTCAAAGATTCCCATGGATAGTAATCTGCGGTAATCTTTCGGGTATGTAAGGAATCCGTACTATAATAACCACGTCCCCCGTTGGCGCCGTCAAACCAAAACTCATACAATTTCCCATAATTAGTCAGCAATTCGCGCAACTGATTGCGGAAGTAAGTGATGTATTCCGGTTTTCCATAATCAGGATGGTTACAATCCCAAGGAGAAAGGTATAATCCCACTTTCATCCCATACTCATGGCAAGCATCCACAAATTCGCGTACCAAATCGCCTTTTCCGTTCTTCCATGGAGAATTCTTCACACTGTATTCCGTATAAGCCGACGGCCACAAACAAAACCCGTCATGATGCTTGGCAGTAAGGATCACTCCTTTCAGTCCCGCTTCTTTACAAGTCCGTATCCATTGACGACAGTCTAACTTAGTCGGATTAAAGATGGCAGGGGACTCGTTGCCATATCCCCACTCCATATCCGTATAAGTATTCACGCTAAAATGAACAAATGCCGTTGTTTCCATCTGCTGCCATTGCAATTGTACCGGTGTAGGTACAGGCAAGGTCTGTGCCTTTACCGGAAAGCATAAAACTCCCAGTATTACACTTAATAAGAATGTCTTATTCATTGTCTTTATTTTACAAAGTCTGTATCGTTATATTGGATTTGCAATTTCTTCAACTCCGCCTGCATATCAGCCAATACTTCACTATAAGCAGGATCATTGATTACATTGTGCATCTCGGCAGGGTCTTTTTCCAAGTCATAAAGTTCCCATGCATCAATGTCATTGTAGAAGTGAATCAATTTATAAGGGTCTGTACGTACTCCATAGTGACGTTTCACCATGTGTTCGGCAGGATATTCATAAAAATGATAATATAATGATTTACGCCAGCCCGCAGGCTTCTTTCCTTTCAATAAAGGTAACAAAGACTCGCCTTGAATATCTTCGGGTACTTTTACACCTGCCAGTTCCAGGAAAGTAGGTGCATAGTCTATATTCTGTACCATTTCAGTTATATCACCTTTCCTGTCAAATCCTTTCGGCAAACGCATTATCAACGGAGTACGCATGGATTCCTCATACATGAAACGCTTGTCAAACCATCCGTGCTCTCCCATATAAAATCCTTGGTCTGATGTATAGACAACTAATGTATTATCCAGCAACCCGTTTTCTTCCAGATAATTGAGCACACGTCCTACATTATCATCCAGTGATTTGACTGTTTTCATATAGTCGCGCATATAACGTTGGAATTTCCAATTAGCCAAATCCTTTCCTTGCGGATTCTTCTGATAAAAATCATCGATCACAGGACCGTAGAATGCATCCCACGCGGCACGCTGTCTTTCGTCCATACGTCCGATAAAGCTTTCATACAATGATTTCAAACGGGATTCCTTGTCAGGGCGGAGCATTTTCAGATCATATATCATATCCATATCTTTCACAATACTCATCTCCTGAGCCGCAGCTGCGGAACGGCCCTCATAATCGTCAAAGAAATTATCGGGTAAAGTAAATTCTTTATCTTCGTATAAGGCTAGATTACAGGTATCCGCCATCCAATTACGATGAATAGCCTTATGATGAATAAGCAGACAGAAAGGTTTTTCTTTATCGCGCTTATTTTCCATCCAGTCTATGGCATCATCGGTAATCAGATTAGTGATGTACCCATGTCTCTGAATGGTATCATTGGTTTGTGTGATGAAATCCGGATTATAATAATCACCTTGTCCGGGAACTATTTCCCAATAAGTAAAGCCTGTCGGCAAACTTTCCAAATGCCATTTCCCAATTAATGCAGTCTGATAACCCGCTTTCTGCAATAGTTTCGGAAAAGTTTGCTGCGATGAATCAAATACGCAGGTAGAGTTATCATAAAATTTATTCTCACAACTATGTTTGCCCGTAAGCATACAAGCACGACTAGGGCCACTCAGAGAGTTTGCGACAAAACTGTTTGTAAAACGTACCCCCTCATTGGCTATCCGATCCAAATTGGGTGTATCCATATAACGTTTGTCATAGCAACTCATCATTTGAGCTGTATGATCGTCCGTCATAATATAGACAATATTCAAAGGTTTTTCTGTTACCGGCTCCGTACAGCCGGTCAGAGCGGATATCGCCAATAGTCCGCCATAAATCAATTTGTTTTGATGTTCCATTTAATGGTAATGACTTAAAGTTTAAAAATAAGTTGATCCTTTGTCGCCAAACAAAGGTACTCTCTATTTATATGGCAATCGGGAAAGGAATGTTCCTAAAGAAATAAGATATTTTTTTATAAGGTTTGAAAGTTTATCATCACACTCTTTCATTTGGATAAATCGCATCCGATTTTCTCAAATGGAAGCCGGGGGAATCCATTGATCCGTTGATAAATGAGCGCATCATCCTTAAATCCCTTCAACGGATCAGCAGCATCCACAAACCCTGGATCCGAACCGGTAGCCCAATTGTTATACAATTCCAGCCATTCGCTCTGTCCGCGCACCACATTTCCTATCTTATAAAACAAGTTTCCTTCTATCACATTGCCTTTTGGATAAGAAGTGTCATTGTCCCAATATGCAGCGAGCAAAGGATAGGCCGTACTGTAAGGAGGATTTTTATAATTGACTGTTTGCAAACGCTGATCAATTATCGCACCTTTCTCTATCATGAATTTGCCCCAGCCCTGCATACGCGCATCTATATGAATGGCAACAGGAAAATCTATAAATATATTATGCCGGTAATGATTATTATGTCCCCCACCGATTAGTACCGGCAAAGACCCTGCTTTGTGATAAATATTACCATAAACTTCCGCTCCGCAAGCTCCGTCATCATGATAAGTAGCCGTTACACGATGGCGCGGACTCAATTCATGAAAATAACAATAACGGATAACATTTCCCTGCTCCGAAGGATCACGACCATAATAAACAGCTCCCTGATCATCGACTTCAGAACACACATTCGTTATGTCACACAGTTCTATCACATGGTTATTTCCATGAAACAGGATAGCCATGCTGGGCGCATCATAGATGTCACATTTAGAGATGCGGTTACCCACACCATCCATCCATATTCCGGGACGATAGGATTTCTCAATCCGGTTATAATCATGTATCCGGCAATTCTCCACATAGTTTCCGGCAGGGTCAATGAGGCTCTGTCTCCTCCTCCCAGACTGATACCTCCGGCACCTACATTATAAATATGACAATCCACGACTCCGTTTTCCGTTCCTCCTTCGCGGTTGAACAGGATGTTCTGATAAACCGTTCCCATCAAATCACCCACGACACGCGAAGCTGGATTGCCTCCCGACTCGTGCCCTCTTTGGTTACCAGCCTTCAACGTTCCCTTTCCGATGGATACGCCCACTCCGCCCATATTGCGTATAATGCAATTCTTAATTAAAGCACGATGGGTATTCTCCATATAGACACCGATATGCCTGCCATACTCGAAAGTGATGCCTTGTACCTTCACATCTTTGCAATGCTCTATAGCCAGCAAGGGCCCTTCCAATAAAGAAACACTCCAATTTTCCATCTTTCCGGCAAGCGGATATACATACATCTTCCCTCTCCCGGCATCAATCACGTATTCGCCCGGCCCATCCAGTTCCTCCAGCAGGTTCAAGGCAAACCATTGACGCCAAGGCGCACCTGTCATAAATCCATATACCGTATGCTGCCCTGTATGAATCATTTTATGTATCGTGTCAATGCTTTCCACACAAATCATGTCATCGGCATAACCGTGCGCAAAGTATCCGCTTATCCACATATTCTCTACCGATTTCCAACTCGAAGGGCGCTCTTCCTGATATCCGGATACAGGGAAAGGAGCCTCTTTCCCTTCCTTAGCCATCCCCGATTCCTGTATTTTTCCAATCATAACCGTAGAGTCATTCGGTCAACGGGCTATTCGCAGAGGCTGGCCATCCGCAAAGATTTCCGTCCATGCCGCCTGGCTGGGCCTTCCGAAACCTGTAGCGTGCAGGGCCACCAGCTCCATCCGGTTTTTCTTGAAGTCAAACTCTCTTATCAGACTTGCGGGCAGAAGCGGATCGCCCAAGCGGAAGTCACTGGGAAAATAACGGATAGGATCCCCTTCCTTCCGTTCCTCCGGAATAATTTTATATGATTTCTCCGGCGCATTCGGATTATGGGGATCCGCATCCTCGCCTATCGTCCAGTTAATTCCGATCTGGCATTGCGGCTCACGGCTTTTGATGGTTCTGTATATGCCTTCTACCGGCCAGCGATAACCGGGTTTCACCCAACTTCCATCAAACCAGAACTCCACTATTTTAGTATATTTTTCCGTGATGTCCATCAGTTCGTCCAATTGCTTCAACATGTATGTATTGTACTTCCTGTCCGACTCCACATTGACTTTCCTGTCCCACAACGAGTAATACAGTCCCAGCTTCATGCCTTGTCTCTTACATTCCCTAGCTACGGCTTCAATCACATTCGTTTTATTTCCCGAACTTGCCACGTCATAATCAGTATATTTACTGTCCCAAAGACAAAAGCCCTCATGATGTTTTGCCACCAAGATGATATACTTCATACCGGCATCTTTCGCTGTCTTCACCCATTGACAGGCGTCAATCTCCGCAGGGGCATAAGTTTCCACCGGAAAAGATCCGTCTGACCATTCCACATCATGGAATGTATTGATACCAAAATGAATGAACATACCATACTTGCGCTTGATCTGATCTTTCTGGTATTTTGAAGGTTTTTCAGAAGGTATTGCAGTTGAGATACCCGGTTGTGCCTGTGCTACTTCCAACGAGCACAAGAATAAAAATAATAATAACAGTTTTTTCATATTGATTTATTTTTAGAATAAGTCTTGCTTTTTATCTCCATTCATCCGATTTATACACACCGATGACAGCATAACCTCATGCCTTATCCCTCACCTTGCGCACGTTGCTTTCAGACCGGAAACAGAATAGAGATTATAGTCCATATCCACTTTGCTTTCAATAACAGCAAAACAAAAAGTCTTTTATTTAATGGCAATTGTGCGGGGGATATTCCTAAATCAAGGAATCTCTTTATTGTGAACTTTCCGCATAATTTAACGAATAAAGTTCGCTTTTTCACGAACTTTCAAGAAAGGACTTCTAATTCTCCTATCCCATGTGGTAATTAAGGTATCTAGCATTCCACTACCCTATATACATTCCCTTTGACAGTATGCACCCGCCCAACAGAGGCAGAATGCGGCTCAGACTGTAAGCGGTCATGCTCCTTATGACCGAAGGATGAATGGATTTCATACGCCCGAACAACTGGGTGACGGAAAAGGTCAGTACCTTCTGCAGATCATCCTCTACCATAGCGAAGCGGAAGCAGAGGCGGAATACTCCTCTTCGGGTACGTGTTTGTAGAACTTTAGCATAGTGCAGATGGGGGTCGGGCACATCGTTTTCCAGACATGCCACTTCGGTTACCTCGGTCAGTACATTGAAACAGAAGTGGTAGTGGGAGGTGAGAAAGGTGGTCACTTCCTGCATCAAGGAATGCGGCTTAGCCTTCTTCTGCACGTCTTTCAAGTGAGCAGAATTCTCCTCTGCTTTTCTGGCTGAAGCTGTCGAAAGGACTGATTCCACTTTTTTGCCGGGATTTCTCCTGAAAAACTATTCTTGTTATCCTGCAAGTTGCCTTTACCATTTTCAGCAAAGGTAGCGGAACTTGGCACAAGTTATGGCGAATCTTGGTACAGGATACAGTGCATCTTAGTACAAGTTGCGGTAGAACTTGATACACAGTACATACGTATATACAGGCATACGTTACCGTATGTACAGCCCGACACATACATACGTGTAGACTCATACGTCAGTAACGTGACAGGTGACAGGTCACATGTTACTAATGTTACCGGATATGTTGCTTTGGTCGTTTACTTCAAAAGAACCGGTCGTTTTTTTAAAATGTCCTTATGTTTTTGGTAAATGCCAGCACCTTTACTTAAAAGGTCAGCATGTCTTGATGAAAAAGCCGGCATGTTTCATGAACCAGCTTAGCTGGTCCGACGGACAAGCCTATCATGTCCGGCAAACCAGCCAAGTCGGTTCATTACACTATCCTCTCACTATGCAGGTGTTCACTTTTCTCCTTTCATTCTGTCATTTCATTTAAAACACACTAGTTATCAATTGGTTAAAAACTGTAAGATCTCCCCTCATTCCCGTTTCATCTGTAGATTCTCCTCCCTTCACAGGAGGAGTGAAGATACAGAGTGGAGGAAACTGAAAGGGGATGACGGGAAGTCCTGTCACTGCCGGAACGCCTGTCAGCAGGGCGTTTTCAAAGTAGATGAAAGGAAGAAAGAAGAATCTATCTGTTCAAAACCAGTCACGTATACTATCAGTCTTTTAGATCAGCAAAACCTTGCAAAGTGGATTGGTCAGCAGGATGAATAGACCCATCTCCGCGAAGAGCAATATTCAACAAATAATTAGCTTTATTTTTCTGTGCATAATCATATTCAGCCTTCACTTTCACTGTAAAGATTCATTTTTCACCTCCACATTGAAAATCATTCCAGCCACTAACCTTTCCCAATCTTCTTTTTCCCAATTGTTTCACCTTCATATTAGGCTTGCCAGAATACACTTCTTTAACCAAAGTTTCCGTACCAACGAGCCGAACAACATACTCTTCACCTGTTTGGGTAGAGAAAGCCAATACACCATTCCCTCCTGTCTTTACGGAAACTTTCCTGCCATCCCTGCATCTCAACACTTCACATTTCTTGTCACCCCAAGGATTCTGTAATCGACAAAGATTCCCTTTTAAACTCTTCACACCTACTTGTGTAACCTCAGCCGAATTATTCCTACTTGCAGAAACGAGAAATGCCCCTCTTGCCAACAAAATAAATGCCATAGGAATAGAATCCCATGCAGCAGGCACAGCAGGGAACACTCTGATTTTCTCCTCGTTGCTTTGGAGCATCATTTCATTTATGCCCGTGCAATAATTGCTCATGGGTTCCATACCGCACTGAAAGAAATCATGTGAGCGTATCATATACGTGTCTTTCAACAGATTGTGCACAGAAGCAAGATCGTAAATATTGTCAGGATAACCGGTCACATTGTGCATCAATCCTTGTGGATACATCTGATGTACATTCACCCCGTTCCATATATACTTCAAGGCCACATCTCCTTCTCCCATTCGAGCGGCTATCTGCGGATAAGGATAATGCGCGTTACACTCGTCATCGTGTTTCAACAGATTCACAACAGCTTTTCCCAAGCGAGTGTCTTTATCATCAATACCAATCAGCCTGCCGGAAAAGCTACGGCACCACCGTTACCCCAAATCCATGGAGAATAACGCTTTTCCGTATAATACTCCTCGGCAGGAGAGATTACTTCGCCACATTCACCAAACTGCTGATAGCCTCTTTCCCATAAATGATTGAGTACGTGACGCCACTGTTTCACCTCATCTTTGTCTACGTTCAATATTTCCGCCGCACGGATACAATCCTTGAAAAGCCTTTCGATGCAATTGCGGTCACTGATAGGATTCTTCACATAAGCGATAGGGGCCGACTCATACAAAGAAGCTTTCAAAAAATATTCATTTTTTTCTTCATCCCATTCCAACCTGTCTAAATAAAAATGAGAAGCTTTCTTCATAAACGTATATGCCCTTTCTTTCAAGAATTCCTCGTCTCCCGTAAATTCGTAATAATCCCAAAAGAGAGAAGCTATCTGTGAAGCAGGAGTAAAATTGTTCCTCAGATAGCGTTTGTCCTTTCCCCATTGTACACCGTTGAAATTATGCGCTTCGGTAATGAGCAATGCATCATGCTCCGCTCCATACTCCTTTGCCAGTTTCTCAGCAAACGGTATCATCTTGAAGTAAGTGTCGAGATAAGGTTTCATCAGCCGCCAATCGTTTTGCGCACACAATCCCCAATATTCCTGCTGCTGGTTCCAATGATGCGGTGTCCCCCAATTAAGTACATCACGGTTCCAACGCCAAAGTCCCCCATTAAAAGCCAACGGAAACTCACCTCGCGAACCAGCAGACATCAGATAGCGATGCAAGTAATAGATATTCTCCAAATAATCATCACCCAACTTCACAAACGAATTGGACCAGAAATTGCGATACCACTCATCTTTCTCGCGACGCAACTCATCTACCCCCTTCGCTTCTGCCTCATCAAGTAATTTCTTTGCTGCATTTACCGGATCCTTATCTTCGCGATCAGTCGCTACACTGACCATAATTGTGAACTTACATTTATTTGTCCGCCATTCGGCACGACGCATATTCACCGTTTCCGGTTCCTCGGACGACTCTACCACCCTGCAAGCTACAGCAAAGTGCAGTCCACCATCCGTTTCTTCCAATATCATTTCGCGAGCATCAGCCATTGCACGCATCTTACCAAGCCCCACTGAAGGGTTCTTCGCAAACCAACCTCCATACCATCCGGTAAAGGAACGGCTCCCCAGTCTTTCCAACGAAACCGTAGCTACCGAATGATTTCCCAACATTTTAGGATCAGGTATATTTTCACATTCCACTATCCATACATTACGATCTTGCGCCAACCAAGTACGAATAGTTGTAGCAGAATAACCCGTAACCGCACGATATGTATTCTCGGCATTTGCCAGCGATAACCGCCCCTCAAACTCTTCCAAATGCATCCAACTGAATACCGGTGCACCAAAATCGATCTTCAGACGAGCCGCATGCCTCAACAATGACATTCCGTATTCTTCTGGTTGTGCCCTTGTCCACAAATCATTTTTATTGATTTGCAATTCGATGCCATTGTCATGATTCCACACCATGCCGCCTATATCACCATTACCCATCGGAAAGCCTTCCGCCTCCAGTTGCGTAGGTGAAAAATAAACGATATCATGTTTGGAGAGGTAATCGTCATCTACCTCAAAAGGAGCAGACTGCATTTTCAAATAAGTATAATCTATATTTTTCGCATTTGCCGCTATTCCTCCGGCAAGAAAGAAATACAACATAATCAGTTTTTTCATATTCATGGTATTTACAGAATACAACTGTGCTTATCTAAAATAAAAGATGTTACATACACAAACAGAAAAGACATAAAAGAGAAGGGTTCCTTACACACTCTCTTTTATATCTTCTCCTTAAAAATGATTCTCTTTTTTATATTAATATCCTATAGCTGGTTCATTAGCTATTTTACTCCAACCCGGATTTTGATAAATCGTTGAACTTTCCAAGTCATCAGGATTTGAAGAGGTAAGTGTAAAGTTGATAGCAGAAATAGGCTCTAAGTAATTGGCTGGTATCCAGGTATAACCATCGTATAACAAGTTATTCTTTTTTACAATCTGATTAACACGCAAATAACTGCTGTTTTCTTTGTTGGATACATTAGGTTGCTTATCTGAAGTACCTTCTGGAATCAACAAACTATTACCAGCTTCATCAACATACAATTTTTCCAGTTCGCCACCCCATAAATTAAATCCTTCAACTTGATAATTTTCTACTTGGTCCAAAGCACGCCAACGTTTTAAATCACGCATACGGGTACCTTCACTCATTAGTTCTACGCGTCTTTCACGACGAATATTATATAAGGTGGGGTCTACTAACTGACCGGCAGAATACTTAGCCCAATCATTTTCTTTAGACAAATCGGTAGCAGCAATTGTCATATCGATATTATCAGACACACTTGCACGACTACGAATCTCCTTCCAATACTTTATCGCTTTTGGATCCAAGCTTCCATTTTTTTCATAGCAAGCTTCAATATAATTCAAGTTAGCTTCAACAGATCTGAAAAGAAGACATCCATACGTATTGACTGCACCAGAACCGATTACAACTTGAGCTGGATCATAAGTCAAGAATTTACGAACCGTATAACCTGTCGGGCATCTATCATTGGTCTGCTCCAATATCTTAGGATATTTATATGTCTCATATGGATCAAGCCTTGAACAATCACTAGGAGCACCCATAAATAACTGTAAACGGTCATCTCTGTCTTTTTTAACATTTTCAATCGTCACGTCACCAGCATAGCCAGAATTTGGCGCATAAATAGGCAATCCATTCTTCATTAAACATGCATCTACTAAACTACGAGTATATCCTAAATCCCCTCCTCCTTTGCAAAGATAAGAACTTACACTATGAGTAACACCCTGCACAGAACTGTATGCTCTCCAAAACAAGACTTCATCTATCGGTTCCATATCAACAGCCGAAAACATTTCAAAATAAGGATTCCAGTTATAAGGATTCGAATCCGGATTATATATACCGGTATTTTTTGTCAATGAAATACGATCGGCTACTTGAGCAGAAGCATCCATTGCCTGTTCCAAAAACCAATCTACTTCCTTGTCTATATCAATAGAAAAGCCAGCATTATATTCTTGCTGTGCTCCTGGCCATCCCGGACCACCCGGCACACGGTCTGTACCTTTATGGTATTTCAACCAGGTAGCCTCAAACAAAGCTACACGAGACTTAAACAACAATGCCACATTTTTTGTCAATCTATTCTTACCATTATCGGTAGTCAATGACATCAATTCAATAGCTCTATCTAAATCCTCTATAATAAAACGAGCCACTTTATTACGAGGCTGTCTTTTACTTTCCTCCTTCAACACTTCTGTTTCATCAGGTAATACTTCCGTTACAATAGGAAAATCACCGAGACTTACCAATTTATTGAAATATTGGTAGGCACGCAAAAAATACATTTCTCCAATGTAATGTTTTATCATTACTCCATCGCCTTTTATACTTCCGGCCTCATACTTGGGTAATACTTGTTGGAAGAAATAATTCGCTTTACGGATTTCTGTAAAATCCCATGCTCCTTTATCAGCAGGAGTACGTTTTTCTCCCGGTACCCACAACGCGTAGAAGCGTCCGTTGCGGCCTGGTCATCCGAATTGTTATCAGTTTTTACTAAAGAGATATCAAAATTAAGATAGGATGGAAATTTATATTGTTGAATAGAATAGGCAGCCAAATCACTTTCTGAATTAAAATAAGCATCCGGGGTTATTTTATCCAACGGTTCACAATCTAGAAAATCATTGCAGGATGTCAATACCACTGAGGTAAATAACATGGCTACAGAAGCTACTGTATTTTTTATGTAAGACATATTGTATTTCTATTTAAAAATTAACATTCAAGCCAAAAGATATCACTTTAGATAATGGATAAGTCTTTCCTGATCCCCAATCTCCGGCAGCTAGTGTTTCAGGATCAAACATACTGGCCAGGCTGGTTCCAGTCCACAAATTATCACCAGACACATATACACGGCATCTATTAATGTGCAATTTATTAATCCATTGTTTAGGTAATGTATAACCAATCTGTAAATTCTTCAAACGGATATAAGACGCATCTTGCAGATAACGAGTTTGTACCTGATGATTCTTGTTGCTGGTAAAGTCCGGTCTCGGATAATACCCGTTCAGATTAGCTCCCATAGGATGGCCCTCAGGACGGAAATAATCAAAATGTTCTTCCATCGCCATTGATTGCCAGATATTATTTACAGCTCCCCAAAAAACAGCACCATTAGTTCCTACAATCGGAGCATAATCTCTTTTACCTACTCCCTGAAAGAAGATAGAAACATCAAATCCTTTATAAGAAGCATCCAAAACCAATCCAAAATTATAACGGGGAGTAGAATTACCAATAATCCTTTGATCGCCCGGATCAGCTAATGTACCTTTACCACCATCTACTTTGCCGTCACCATTTATATCAGCATACATAATATCACCGGCACCCCATTTGTTTCCTAATTGATTTTGGCCACCATTAGGTAAAGATGCCAAATGCTCTTTCATTTCTTCATCTGTTTTTGCAATACCTAATGAAGTATACCCCCAAATTTCTCCACTCATTTTTCCTGCATACCAGTCACTGAAAGCATTTGTAGTATTGGGATATTTCACCACTTTTTGCTGGGCATCAGCCAAATTAAACTTCACTCCATAATCTACTTCTCCTATTCTATCGCGCCATGAAAGTTCTATTTCAAAACCATAAGACTTCATATCAGCATTATTTACTATAGCAGGAGCAATACCCAAAACTAAGGGTAATTGTGGAGCAGGACCTACCATATCGACAGTCTTGCGTACAAAATAGTCAAAAGAACCTGTCAATCTATTAGAGAAAGCACCAAAATCAAAACCTACATTAAAAGAACGCACACGTTCCCATGTCAATAATGTACTAACCAATGAAGGAATATCTGCCGTATTTGTTTTTCCTCCATTCACCAGCCAATTACCGGAATTGCTTTTCACGGGTAAGATTTCATAGAATGGGTACAAATTCGATGTATTTTGATTTCCCAATTCACCCCAAGAGCCTCTCAGTTTAAATTGATTGACAACTGATTCCAGCGGTTTCCAAAAATTTTCTCTGGCCACATTCCAACCTAAAGAAAATGAGGGGAAAAAGTTCCAACGCTGATCTTTCATAAAACGGGAAGTTCCATCATAACGTCCATTTACTTCCAGCAAATATTTCTCCTTATAATTATAATTCAAGCGCCCAAAGAAACCGGCAGTAGCCCAATGGTTATAACCGCCCCCGCTACGTCCTGCTCAGTAGAAGTATCAATTGTAGGTAAATCTGGTACAATAATGCCATCACGCTGAGCACTTAAAGTCCTCACATTTTGATGCTCGGCATTAAATCCACCCATTACTTTGAAATAATGGTCACCCAACTGGCGAGAGTAATCCGAGAAAAGATTGACTGTATAAAATTCATTCTTTGTTCCTTTTTCAATTACTCTGACTGACCTGGCTGCGTCGCATTAGTGATAGCTATAGCATAAGGTTCTCCATTGGCGTCATGGGCATAAACAGCTTGTCTGTCAGTATGAGTAAAATTAGTTGTAATACGCATATTGCCCTGTAAGTGAATATTCCATCCTGGCAATGGAGTGACATCCAACTGCAATTGTTGGAAGTTCTGATCCAAATCTTCCTTCATTCGTCCTCCTTCTTTTAATGGTATAATCTCGCTGTTATCCGCCAATATCCTTGTGGGTCAGTAACAAACGCATTAGGCCATTTACGCATTATCTGGTGGAAAAATAACTGATTCAAATAAGAAGGAGCTTCATAATTAGTACGAAACCATTTGGTATTATAAGAGAGACTTATGTTCTTGTTTATTTTCGCATTGATTTTCCCATTTACAGAATAACGATAATAGCTTTCGTCAGCATAATTCAACAAGCCTTCCTGATCCATAAAATTGCCGGACAGATAATAAGAAAAACGTTCCGTACCACCACTCAAGCTCAAGCTGTGTTCCTGAGACATGGCATGGTCTTTGAAAAATACATCATACCAATCGGTATTAGCATTTGCCCAGTTGTGTGTATATGTATTTGAAGTTGTAACCGGAATAATTTTTCCTACTTCTCCACGCTGATAAGCCAAAACATTAGCTATTTGCTCATCACTAAAATAAGCTGCCTGTCCACCATTAGTACGTGCATCATTATAATAATGCATGAAGCGATAGGAATCCATCATATCATAATCAGTAAGAGGACTATTAAAACGAATATTAGTATTATAGCTTACTACCGGTTTACCAGTCTTTCCTTGCTTAGTTGTAATCAAAATAACCCCAAACGGAGCGCGAGAACCATAAATAGAAGAAGCCGATGCATCTTTCAATACAGAAATGCTTTCAATATCCAACGGATTAAGCAAGTTCATATTACCCTCTACACCATCTATCAAAATCAATGGAGAACCAGTGGAGCCTTTACCGATTGTCCCTGCACCACGAATAGATACGGAAGGAGTATTATTCAACTGTCCACCTTTAGCGTCAACCCCAAAGATCATTCCCGGTACTAATCCCTGTAAAGCCTGAGATACATTTTGTACAGGACGAGATTCTAAAGCCTTTTCCCCTACTTGACTGACAGCACCTGTCAAATTCACTTTTTTCTGTGTTCCATACCCTACTACTACCACTTCATCCAACACTTCTGTATCTTCTTTTAAAGTCACAGTGACAGGGACACCTACTTTTGATTTCACAACAGACTTACTATAACCTATATATGAAATCTCTAAAGTAACTTCCTTATTAGAAACCACCAATCAAAGTTTCCATCCATATCAGTCACAGTACCGTTTGTAGTCCCTTGTTCCAACACAGTAGCCCCGATCACGCTTTCTCCCATATTGTCCACTACTTTTCCGATTACTTTAAAAGTAATCTGCTGCACAGTCTGTGTATTGTCAGCATTAGTAGTCAAGACAATCTTCTTATCCAAAATGGAATATTTCACATTTGTACCTTTAAATACCTTCTCCAGCACCTTAAAGATATCACCGTTACGGGAAGTGACTGATACACGACGATTTAAATCAATAAGCGTATTATCAAAGAAGAAATCAAATTCTGATTGTTTCTCAATTTCTTTCAAAATTTCCCCTACAGTCTTATTCTGTACCTCCACATTGACTATAGCCTTCTGCGCATACGATTCGGATGCATGAGCCAGTCCTAGGGAACAAGCAAAGAAAAGAGTAAATAGTTTCATAGTTCTTGGGATTTTCTTCGAGGAGAGCCATAGATGATTTGGTATCCTCGAAAATTGGATACTACAATTATTTTTCATACTTTTGTAATGACTTAAGTTTTAAAATTAGTTGATTAAGCTTGTCGCCAAACAAGCTTTAATTTGAAAACCGATTTTCCATACGGGAAGATACGCCAATATTTTCCCGTATGTTTTTTGTTACTTTAAGGTGATAGTTCTTTCATATTATATTCAATTTAAGGTTATTTGATTAATAAATCTCTATATGGGTCTTTTTTTGCGACGCATCCTTACCGTCTACATATTTCCAGTGTATATTGGAAGATAATTTAAAGTATTCCAGAATACGCTCCAAACGCTGACTGGTAAAAGTCCCGGTAAAAGCAGCCTTACGTGCAGGATTTTTCTGAATGAACACCACATTATATCGCTTTTCTAAAATCCGTAAAGCATCCTTCAAAGAAGTATTATCAAAAATAATCTTGCCGTCCTTCCATGAAGTTTCCGTTTCACCGGAAGTCTCAAGTAAACGTGCTGTACCTTTTTTTGAATCATACACAACTTTCTGACCGGGGTTTAACACAATCTGTTTTTTGCGGACACCTTCTTGGAAACTGAAGTTGACTTTACCTTTGATTAAAGTAGTAGATACCTCAGGAGACTCTTCGTAAGCCTCTATATTAAAACTGGTTCCTAACACCTCTACCTGTGAACGGTGAACCGTAGACACAATAAAATGTTTCTCCACATCTTTAGTTACTTCAAAATACCCTTCCCCTTCAACTCAACTTTTCTCTCCTTGCTATTCTTAAAAGAAGAAGGATATCGCAAAGAGGATTCTGAATTCAAAAAAACCACCGTACTATCGGGTAACACTACTGAAGTAGTCATTCCCGGGTTTGTCCTAGCTTCCAACATTTGTACATCTGCATCCTTTCCACCATAATGTTCTACCAAAAAAAGTAGCAAGCAGTGGGAGAAATAACACGGCAGCAACACGCTGTGCCCACTCCCACCAAGCCACCTTCCTTCTTTCAGTCTTTTTACCTTTTACCTTAACTAAAGCCTTTTCTGTATTTACATTATTAATTACATGAACGGTATCAGCCGCTAAATAAAGTATTTCCATCTGCTTTACTATCCGGCGATTTTCTTCAGACTCCTTCATCCAATCTTTTACCAGTCTCTGCTCTTCTACCGTTGCAATACCCTCACAATAACGGGGAAGTAACAATTCTATATTCGTTTCATTATACTCCATACGTATGTTTTTAAGTCCTTCTACTTATATGGCAAGCGAGAAAAACACATTCCTAAACAAATATGCATTTATTTTCAAAAATATATTTTCATAGAGAAACTTTTTCAGGATTTTCACGAGTTACATACCGTACAACTACTTCAGGAGCCTCTCCCACTTCTAGTTCACAAGAAAAAGATAGTTCTTCTCATCCACCTTTTGCAAATGCCATTCGAACTGCAGATCTTTCAAACGCTGTTTTTGTTTTTCGGTGAAAACTTAAGCCTCATGTAGTATATCCTAATGTTTGATAGCTTGTAGCAATCGGTCTATTTGCCCATACCGATTTAAGATAGTGGTATTAATCATAACCGACATCAAAACCTGCCGCCTCGGACAAAGCCCCTCCACATCCTCCAAAGTAGAACATTCAAATTCCCGGTCGACCAATCGAATAAGAAACCATCCAAACATACGTGGAAAAAGATTCCTTTGAAAAAAATTTTGGTTCTTAATTCTATTAGCCATTTGTTCCGTACGCATAACTTCTCCCCAAGGCTCACCTCAATTCATTCTTGTGTGAATACGCCATAAATTATGATTCAAACGACTGGCGTCATTTATTAATTATAATTAAACTGAGTATAACAACGGGGCGCAAAGCGGGAAATAAGCGTATTCGTCATGCCCGGTATAGGAACATCCCTCCAATCTATCAAAAGAAATCTGACTTAAGCCGATCCTATTCATCAAATCGGCAATCCGGTCTGCCAATGTATCTTGTAAAGCTAAATCCCGGAAAAATACCTTATAGACATGATCAGATAATTTATATAAAGGAGTTTTTGAAGAATGATCTGACGCTTTTGTCATGAAAGCTCCCTTTTTGCAATCCTTCAATAAAAAGAAGTCAGTTTCTTTTTCCATCTTGTTATATATAATAAGTTTATTGTCTATCTGAAGAGTATTCAATGATAGAGGAATTTCAAACAAATCACTTTTCTGAATGCGGATATCTGTCTGGCTTTCGGTGATATCTTCTTTTAAACTCCGAAACACAGCTTAACTATCCTTGGGAAAGTTGTCCACCACTAAGCAATGATTGGGGATGGACACCTAATGCTCCCTTTAAATCACCACAAAAAATTATTAATATTTTAATAGGAATCATTGCCAAAGGAGGTTGTTTATTATTAGGAGTAGGTCTGACGCCATCAAAGACGAAGTAATAAAACGTTTACATGAAACGGAAAAGCCATTTATGCCACTCGTACAACTCCTATATATAACAATGAGAATATATGGTTCACTGCAGACAAAAACGGAAAAACTTTATATGCTATTTACGCTTTATCAGAAGGAGAGGAACTTCCAGAAACAATAAATGGCCGGCAATATTCCTAACGGTAAAATGATTCCACTACAAGGCAATAAAAATATAAAATATACCAAAGACAAAGGTGTTCTTACCCCGTAACCTCAAAAACGAACCGATAGTATTATGCTTCAAAGTAAAAAATAATTAAATATATTTCCTATGTGCCCTTTGGGCATACATAATACCCAAGGGCACACTACAAACGACTTTAATCAAGACTTCCTCTAAAATAGTATTCCATAGAATAGAATTACTGAAATACAATATATTTTTTTAGTTTTAAAAGATTATATTTGCACACAAATCAACCTTTAAATAATGAAAACGGAGTATAACTATGAAGACCAATCCCTATTATTAGCCATCAAAAATGGCAATGAGAAAGCATTTGATACACTTTTTAGGAAATACTATCCCATGTTATGTGCATACGGAAACAAATTCGTAGAATTAGAAGATGCAGAAGAATGTGTACAAGATGCCATGCTGTGGCTTTGGGAAAATAAAGATATGCTAGTCATTCAGTCTTCATTAAGTAATTATTTATTTTCTATTGTACATCATCGTGCTATAAACCGTATCAAACAGCAAGAAGTAAAAAGCCGGGTCGAAAACTATTTTTATGAAGAGATGCAATCCCTAATAGATGACACTAATTTTTATCTTATAGAAGAACTGACTATACGTATCCAAGAAGCAGTAGAAACACTTCCTGAATCCTATAAAGAAGCTTTCGTAATGCATCGCTTTAAAAATATGAGTTATAAAGAAATAGCAGAAATTAGGAGTATCACCTAAAACCATAGACTACCGCATTCAACAGGCACTAAAACAATTACGTATTGAATTAAAAGATTATTTACCCTTTTTATTGCCTCTATTGATAAAACACGTCTGAACATATACACATTCATTCTTCTCCACCAAATAATTCTAATAATAATTTCTAAAACATAATTAGGAGTCCCATACAAATCGAGACTCCTAATAAAGTTATACAAAAGACATACTAATAAAAGTATTTCATCATTCTACCGACGGCACCTCCAAGATACTACCATAACGATGATATTCAAATGAAATACTTTGCTCTTTGATGTAATGAATCAATTCCACACGTCCATCTTTCACCGGTTTAGCTGTAGCAATATACTTATCAATACGTGCAGCTTCCTCATACATTTCCATCGGAATATCCGCCCCACAAGTACGGATACGCTCATAGTTCTTCATTGATTTCAGGAATCCGGCCAACGCTTCTTCTTTTAAAGGACATCCCAAGGAAGCCAATGCAGCTGTACGATCATCACCGGGCTCAAAACTAATGCTCAATGGAGTATGACAAATTCTGGCAGCCAAAGCAATCATCTTTGCATCTTCATTGTTATCTCCCGGAAAAAGACGCAAAACCATATTCTTTAAAGGCAGATAGCGGAATGCATTTTGTTCGCCATACAGATTATTGACATCACGCGCATGCGCAAATTCCTGCTCGTATGCCTTCACATAACTTTGTGTATAGTCAGTGGTACTGCCTAGTTTATCTGTAATCTTTACAAAACAAGCACAATAGTTAGGACCACCCGCTTTCACACCGCCACCAAAAGCTGACAATTTCATTCCACCGAACGGCTGACGATTTACAATGGCCCCCGTTATACCACGATTGATGTAAAGATTACCTGCCATAATTGAATCTTTCCATAATTTCTGTTCACCTTCATCCAGACTCTGTAAGCCTGAAGTCAAACCATAATCCAAACTGTTTACCCAATTGATGCCTTGCTGCAAATTTTCAATACAAACCACACTCAGCATCGGACCGAATAATTCGGTTCTGAATGAATAGTTACCGGGACGTACCCCCCACTTCACTGTAGGAGCCAATACATATTTATGCTTATCAAGAAAACGAGGTGGAACCAGCCAGGACTCCCCTTTTTCCAATTCCAAAGCTTTCAATAATTTATCATTCTTATTGGTAATCATCGGACCTACCACATTCCCTGGATTCCATACACTACCCACCTTCATACTAGTTGCGGCATCTTTTAACTTATCCTGAAAGTTCTTGTCCTCATAAACTGAGCGTTCTACCAGCAATAAAGAACATGCGGAACATTTTTGGCCGGCATTGCCAAAAGCAGAAGCCACAATATTCATAATAGCATGGTCACGGTCACCGGAAGCCGTCAAGATAATTGCATTCTTACCACCGGTTTCTGCCGACAATGGAGTAGCCGGATTACTGCGTGCAATATTTTGAGCAGTATCTGTCCCTCCTGTCAAAATAATATGTTTGACAGCCGGAGCCGTAGTTAATACCTTTAATGCCTCACGGTCTGTAATGATAACCTGCAAAGCCTCTTTAGGCACACCTGCATCCCAAAATGCCTTGGCAAACAACCATGCCACAGGGGCAGCAACAGTCGCCGGTTTCAAAATTACAGTATTTCCTCCTGCTAGTCCTGCCACAATACCACCAATAGGTATAGCACACGGGAAGTTCCACGGAGAAATAACCAAAATAGTCCCTTTAGGAGCAATGTCCACATCCGGTAGTTCTGCAAACTGCTTCATGCTAGTGCTATAAAAACGAGCATAATCGATACCCTCCGACACCTCCACATCCCCTTCCACTACTGTCTTCCCTGTCACGGCACACATACAACCTATCAAATCACCACGCATCTCACCCAGTCTGTTGGCAGCTTCATACATTATTTTATGCCGTTCCTGCAATGTAGTCTTTCTCCATCCGGCAGGATCTTTTTCGGCTATATCCAAAATTTTCATCACCTGTCCGGCATCAGCTTGTGACATTTCGCATACACAAACTTCATCATCCTGGCAACGGTCCATATATTTATGGCGTTTCTCACAAACCACCGTTTCAGCTCCTATCTGCAAAGGAATAATTTCAGGTGAATCCGTCGGCGACTTCTTCCACTTCGCAAAAATGTTCCGAACCCATTCCTGGTTCTGAGCCAAATCAAAATCAGTATCAGGTTCATTCTTCATTACATCAGCTGGTGGAACGGGAGTATAACGATGCAAGCGGTTTTGTGTACGGGCAGGAGTATGTGTAATAACATCTTTCATCTTATAAGCTTCCTCAAACTGGTTCTGTAAGAAACGCCAAGTATCCGTACCCGGTTTCAAATTGAACGAATGGGTCAGGAAGTTGTCCGGAGCCGTATTTTCATCCATACGACGGACCAAGTAAGATACTGCATTCAGGAAATGCTCATCTTTTACCACCGGCGCATATAGAATCACATGATTTCCCAATTGGGATTGAGCGCGCCATACATGGTCAGCCATACCTTCCAGCATCTCAAAAGTCATGTACTCCGCGCTTCCCAGCTTCTGACTCAACAGATAGGCGTATGCAATAGTGAACAAATTATGAGAAGCAACCCCCACATGCAACGCCTTTGCGTTTTCGGGTAATAAAGCACGTTCCAGAATATGCAAATAATTGGCATCCACTTCAGTTTTCGATGTCCTTACAGGATTAGGCCAGCCACGAAGGGAAGAAATAACCGTTTCCATTTCCAAATTACAGCCTTTCACCAGTCGCATCTTTAATGGTGCACCCCCATCAGCCACACGCGCTTTGGCAAATTCTAACAATTCAGTCTGAAATTCGTATGCATCGGGAAGATAAGCCTGCACAACGATGCCTGCCGAATAGTTTTTGAACTCCGGTCTGCTCAACACTTCTTTAAACAAACGTAATGTAAAGTGAGCGTCCTTATACTCCTCCATATCCAGATTGACAAACTTGGAGCGTTTTACACCGTTCTCATCCACGTAAGGAAAGTCAATTGCTTTCTGATACAGTGCACACATACGTTTCACCAGCTCCGGAAAGCTTTCTTCATAATTCAGCGCATGAGTCTGCGCGTAGATACCCGATATTTTCACAGAAATATAATTGATATCAGGAGCTTCCAAGGCTTCCAGATAGTGGAAATAACGATGATCCGCTTCTCCGTTTCCTAAAACGACCTCGCCTAACAAATTCACGTTCTGACCAATCTTTTGTTTGAAACGGGTAGCCAGATGATCTGTCAATTTAGGACGCGCTTCGTTCAGAATTACTTTAGAAGTATCCATACGAAGACGCTTCTTTATGATTGGTATGGCTATGAAATCAAAATGATGACCAAAAGCCTGGTACATCTTAAAAAGGAAAGCATCACGCTTATTCAAGAACTCAGGTACACCATAACGGTCTATCAGCTTCTTGATACGTTCTGCCAATTTCTTACGATCACGAATTTGAGAAGATTCGTCCAGCATCTTCACCAAGAACTTTTTGTCCTGTGGCCGTTGTACCATAACGGCATATTTATGCTGTTCTTTACGTTCCTCACTAGTGATGGTTTGTTCACACGTGTTATAAAGCTTCAGTACCCATTCTTGTACTTCGGCGATAGTCGGTCTGTTGTCCATAGTAAACTCATGTTAATGTGTAAGAATTAAGGATTAAAAAAATCATAGGTAACAACTAAAGACATGAGCATCGTAGGACTGAACATAACGGCACGATACCGGTGCAAGGTCTGGAGAGCTTGCTGTGAAAACCGGTCAAATATAAATTCTCTGCCCATAAGATGATTTCCTTAGAAAATGTAATTGTTCACATGCAAATATACACTAATTCTTTTATTATCAAAGGAAAAAACAAGAAATTATAAGAACTCGTTTAATTTTCATCAGCATTGTCATCAGTTTCACCGAACTTTAATTGATTTCTTTCAGTAAGACAGGTTCTAATCTGGACATTAAATATCCAATTCAAAGAAAGTAGGCTGATTGGAGGTCTCGCTATAGCCTTCCAACAGATATAAATCTGTACAGGCCACATGGATAGTGAATAAATAATTAACAGTATGTGGATAATATCCTTCGGGTAGAGCGATGCAATATAACTTACCTACGTTTCCTGCACCCAAGAATAAGACTTTTTTTTAAAATCGGCTATAAACGCCGCTTTTCTGAAACGGTCCGAGATTTCACGTAAATAAAACTCACCTATATGATAGGCATTAACCAGATTAGGCTCATGGTGTGCAAATAACCAAAAATCATCCTGCAAACGAATACCTATCAAAGATCCTATATTAGAATGAATGCTATATAGAACAGACTCTCCACTATACAAACCATCCCGACATACAAACGCCACCTTCTCCAAGCAATAAAATATATCATAGGAAAGACCTTCATGCTCAACTTTCCAATGAAACAGACCCTTCTGTATCTGAAGCGCATACATCGGAACCGTCCACTGCCCGCAATCCAACAGGCACAATACATCGCAACCTCTTATCAACCTATGATAATCAGCCACACATTTATCCTGCGAATTCCAAACAATAATTTTCATCACTCAGGCTAGTTTTATCCATTCATTTTTATGGTACAAACATAAAAAAGAGACGTGGGACCTGCTTAATATTTTATCTGCCTTAGAGGTATCCCCATACCAGCTGCACAAATAATAACAACAGTGTCCCACGTCTTTATGAATATACTAATCCTGTAAAGGAGTATAAACACAAGACGTGAGCGCTTGTTGTATTACACTTGTGCAGCTTTGAAAATTGGGGATTTTCTAAGACAAGGTAATATTTTAAACGCTCTTAATTATATATGTCCCTTCTTGTTTTCAAATGAATATTCATCTGTTTTCAAGAATTGGTACAAAGTTAAAAAAAGAGTTCTGATTAAAGTGAAATTAATCTATTTTTTTAAATAAATAATAACCCGGATGAATATCTGAAAGAGTTATTCCCCCATTACAGTAGCCACAATCTTGCGACCGCCTCCATGGTTGCGGAACTCACAAAGGTAAATTCCCTGCCAAATACCCATATTCAGTCGACCATCTGTAATAGGAATAGTAAGACTAGCTCCTATAATGGTTGACTTTGCATGGGCAGGCATATCATCCCAACCTTCCAAAGTATGTTCGTAATAGGGTTCGCGTTCCTTTATCAAGTGATTAAAAATAGATTCCATATCCGTACGAACATCCGGATCAGCATTTTCATTGATACTTAATGCCGCACTGGTATGTTTGATGAACAAATAAAGCAAACCTATTTGGGGAAGTGGAGGCAAATTGCGCACCACTTCATCAGTAATCAGGTGAAATCCCCTAGTACGGGGACGAAGCGTAAATTCTGTCTGAGATACCATAACTATTATCAACCTTTATGCATCCATATAGATGCCACTTTACGACGTACTGCTATTATATTAAACAAAGATACACCCACAAAAAGCAAAATACCTATAACCATGGCTGGTCCCAGATTTCCTTCTTCCAACTGTGGAAATAACTTTTCTATCATATCCATATAGCTATTCCGCACATAGATCACAATTCCCACCGATAAAAACAACACTACTGCATTGAGGCCCAATGTCAGCATTTGATAGGGAAGCGCCACCTTAGCCGGACTGTAACCTATCAATAACAGATTCTCCAACTTAGACGTATTCTTCTGCAGTAACAAGTAAATACTGAGCATCAAAATATAGAAAGAGAGTACACTGATAAGCAAACCTACAGAAAGCACAATTCCTACAATCACTTTCAAGAACCAGGTAGTCTTTCCCGCATCCAACTTGTCATCTTCTGTATCATATCCCTTGTCTTTAAAGAACTTGGCAATACGGTCGTCCGTAGGATTGTTCACTTCTACAATCAGTCGTGACGGTTCGCTTTTCTGCCCCGGAGCAAACTCATTGTTAGCCCACGCCATAAATGTTTCCGGAACAAGAATCGTATTCAGGCGATTGGAGAAACCTGCTATTTTTCCTTTAAAGTTTTCCGTATGCCCTGCACCAGTAATACGTATATCCAAATTAACCATACCCATCACCCCTTCCGACAATTGCGGCAGGCTCCGGCTTTGTGCAAAACCAAAGTTATACAGATTCAGATAATTACGGGGAATAATGATAGGAACAACCCGTTCATTTTCATCAAACTCCCATTTATCCAAGTTCACATCCACATACTCATCGGGTACAGACTCAAAGAACATGGCTGTAGACATGTGCAACCCCACGTTCTCCATCCCCATGCCTGCCGACACTTTAAATTGGGAAGGCATAAAAGCCCCTACTCCTTTGGTAAACGGCTGTTCGCTGATTTCAGCAATGTCTTGTTCGGAAAAAGTCTTGCTTTTTCCGACAAAGGAGCCCAATGTACTCACCTTTTTGCTTACTATCACATAGTCTTTCTTCATGAAACTGTCACCTTCCGTAAAAACAGGCAACACATCTTTATAAAACTGGGCACTCAGCAACACAATGACCATGCCACACAGATTGGCAAAGAAAAAACCCGCCAATTGTGGGAAACTGATATGCTGACGTAATAATTTCCAAACCAACCTCATAGTTTCAACGTTTTTGTGTAGTTCAATTCCAAATGCTTGCCGATAGAGGTCACAATGATACCTGCCCCCTGTCTATCCGCTTCCTCCACCAATATCCGGGACATAATCCGTCCGTTTTCTTCATCCAAATGGCTGATAGGTTCATCTAGAAAGATAAAATCGAAAGGTTGACAAAGTGCGCGGACTAACGCCACACGCTGCTGTTGCCCGAAAGACATTTTAGCTACCGGTGTATCCCATTTATCGGCAATACCGAACTGTTCAAACCAAGCCTTGATTTCTTTTTTAGATTTAAATCCGGTCAACGAATTCTTCAACTGCACATTCTCCCACGCTGTCAGCTCCGTGAACAAACGCAATTCCTGAAACAACATGCTGATGGAACGTTTACGAATCTCCACCCAGTCATGCACCGAAAGACTACGAATGTTTTTCTCGCCAAAACAAATGATACCTTGATAGTCGTTACGATATCCGTATATGTAGCTGCAAAGCGATGATTTCCCAGTGCCGGATGCTGCTTCCACCAAATAGGCTTCCCCACGTTGCAGGGTCAACAACTGATGCCAGACATCGGATATAATAGAATCCCTCCCTGCAAAAACAGCAGGAAGGGTCCGTTGTAATTCTATAGTATTCATAAGTTCTCTAATCCACGTACGATCAACTGTAGCACGTTGACTTCTTTATCTTTCATAACAATATTCATTTGACCGCTTCTCCAATCGGGAGCCATCACATCTATATAGTCGCAAGGCCCCAGAATAGCATTAAACACAGCAGCATCTCCACCCAGCATACGACTTAACCGGGGATTCTCCTGAACGTCCTTCACCAACTGCGCCGCATTGAACGCCATAAAGAAACGGTTTTTCACCACCTCTCCGGCCCAAGGAGTATTCTGCAAAGAAACTCCGTAACGACGGCCTGCCTCATCTGCCAGTCTTTCATTGTTCGAGATATAAAACAGATTATCTTTCACACCAAACCAAATGCTCTGCCGATACATACGGAACTCATATTGGTCTTTGCCCGTAGAGTTCAATTGCATCTGCCCACCGGTCATAGCCAACAAAGGTCTCAGATCTTCGAAGGACTGCAAGAAGTCTTTATTCGTTACATCAGCATAAATCAGCAATTCATTATTTGACAAAGAACTATAGCCTACAGCAACATCCCCATGAATAGAAGAGAATATACCTTCAATATCTATTGGCAACATCGGATTATCCAACGCTTGCTTGATGGTAGGATTTTCGCAAAGTAAATCATAAATTCCTTTTCCATCGATATTACCACCTGCCAAACCAACGTATTAGCAGGGAAATACTCCAAATAAGCTCCTTTGATGAGTGAGGAAACAGCCGACTGCTTTTCATACATAGCAATCAAATCCTTATTTTCAATCAAAGTCTCCATGTCCACTACAATTTTACCTTTTTCAAAAGTAGCGGAAACCAGATATTTGATATCTTCCAATTTCAAATCGGCAGGCATTCCCATTCGCATCTGCATGGTAATATCATTAGGAATAAATGACATATTCATCACAGTGACAATTTCACCCTTCGACGAGGCCAACTTACCAAAGTCTGTGGTCTTTACATAGCTGTTTTCAGCATCCTGGCGCATCAAAGAAAGCAAACTTCCTTTCAAGCTGAGAGCATCTCCTTTATTACTTCCCATCAACAGGAAAGTGCCCTTATTAAAAGCGCACAGCGCCGTACCCATCTGTGTCCATGTACATCCGCTTTCGCTTTTCAATTCCGTACATATCTGCTCCTCCTTCAACGCCTCCAGCAAATCTTCCACTTTACCTTCATCATCTACTTTTGCCAATAAAGCAAAAGCATTAGAATGAGGAGTAATGAACATATATACTTTATCAGTAAAAGACAAGCCGGATTCAGACGGGCTTTTAATAATCTTCTCGGCAGTTTTATAGGCCTCTCCTTCCAGACCGCTTTTTAATGCGTCCGTCAGTTTGGCTACCACCTTTTCTCCCCCTTTACCGTTTATGCCACTCTTCTCTGCCATTGTTTTGAAATCGAATGACATGACCATTGCCGCATCCTTAGGAATAGCATTGGCATATTCACTTTTAGACGAACAGGAAGCCATAAGCAGCATGATCGCCACCAATGCAAATCCCCAAATACCTTTTCTCATATTCTTATTTTTGGTTTAATAAATTCAGTGTATGACAGGCTACCAATGCGGCTGTTTCCGTGCGAAGACGGGACTTTCCCAAACTAACAGGCTGAAAACCTGCCGCTATAGCCTTAGCCACTTCTTCCTCGCTAAAATCCCCTTCCGGACCTATCATCACCAAAGCATCTTTTCCGGAACGCAATATATCTTTCAACAAAAGTTTTTCCCCTTCATAGCAATGGGCGATGAACTTCTGCCCTTTAAAATCCCGTGAAACAAACTTATTAAAGTCCGTCATTTCATTCAGTACCGGCATAGTCGCCTTTAACGATTGTTTCACTGCCGATACCAGAATTTTTTCAATACGTTCTTTCTTGATTACTTTCCGCTCGGAATAACGGCAGTTCAAGAAAGACAGTTCATCAAAGCCTATTTCAGTCGCTTTCTCTGTAAACCATTCAGTACGATCCATATTTTTAGTGGGAGCCATGGCAATATGCAACCACCCGTTCCACCCTTTTTCCTGCGGAATCGTTTCCGTTACCTTCACTTGGCAACGTTTACCGCTTGCAGCACTGATTACAGCCTTGTAAAAACAACCTTTTCCATCAGTCAACATTATCTCATCGCCTATGGAAAGACGCAAAACCCGTAAACAATGTCCTGCTTCCTCTTCTGGAAGTTCAAGGTTACTCGCTATATCAGGGGTATAAAAAACATGCATAGTTCTTCTTGTTTTTCAATTTATATATCAAACTATCGTATTCTCCTCCTCTTGTTCCCGTCGTTTTATCTCATCACGCAAACGGGATGCCTGCTCATAATTCTCTTCTTCTATAGCCTTTGACAATGCTTCTTTCAGCATCACCACATCAACTGTATTTACATTGACAGAAAATGCCGTATTCCCAACTTCATGCAACTGTTCACTTTCCATGATCTCATTAGTAGTATAAACAGGACATCCGCAACGCATAGCCAACGCAATCGCATCGGAAGTACGTGAGTCTATTTTAAATACCTCACCCTCCTTTTCCAAAAACAGATAGGAATAATAAACTCCATCCTTTACCTTATATATCAACACTTTCTTTAAAGCAGCCCCCAACTCTTTGGTCACTGTCAGAAAAAGATCGTGCGTCAATGGTCTGGGCATCTTATATTCCATCATTACCACCTTAATAGCCTGCGCCTCCAACGAACCGATAATAATAGGCAGCTTACGGTTACCATTCACTTCTTCCAACACCAGCGCATATGCATCCGCCGGCTGCAATGTAGAGGACATATCATGTACCTTCAATTCTATTTCATCCATAATTTTAACTTCCCTTCTACCACTCCTGTTTACATCGGATATGGTCAAAAATAATTTATTAAACTTGCCTGGGATTATGCTTATACTTGAATATGACAGCAAACAATACCGCAACCACCAAGGCATATCCTGCAAAAACAAACCATGTCATACTCCATCCCTCCATCTGCGGAGCAGTGCTGTTCATATCAACAAAACGATTTACCACAGCTTGAGCTCCCAACGTTCCCACTGTAGCGCCAATACCATTTGTCATAATCACGAACAATCCCTGAGCACTGGAACGAATGGATAAATCAGTCTCATTGTTAACAAACAACGAACCTGAAATGTTGAAGAAGTCGAAAGCCACACCATACACAATCATGGACAGTACAAACATCCAGACACCCGGCCCTGGATTCCCCAGTCCGAACAATCCGAAACGAAGTACCCATGCCAACATGGCTATCAGCATAACGCGCTTGATTCCGAAATGCTTTAATACAAAAGGTATTAATAAAATACACAACGTTTCCGACACCTGAGACAAAGATATCAATGCGTTAGCATGATTCACTCCAAACGTATCAGCATACTCTGGAACTCCCCTGAAACTGCTGAGAAACGGATTGGCAAAACCGTTGGTTATCTGTAAAGAAACCCCCAACAACATAGAAAATATAAAGAAAACAGCCATCTTTTTCTGTTTGAACAGTGTAAACGCCCGCAATCCCATAGCATCTACCAGCGATTTCTGTTCTCCACCACGACTTACAGGACACTCGGGCAAAGTAAGCGCATAAATGGCCAGTATCACTCCAAAGCAAGCACAAGAAAAGAACTGCATATAATTATTTTGGAATCCCAAGATATCCGTCAGCAACATAGAACAGATGAAACCAATCGTTCCAAAAATACGGATAGGAGGAAAAGCGATGACAGGATCCAGTTTTACTTTATCCAGTGCGGTATAGGCTACCGAATTTGTCAATGCCAATGTTGGCATATAAAAAGCTACACTAAAAGAATAAAATGTAAACAAAGTACTGAAATTAACCGCTTCACCATCCACGTAGCCATACCACCCGGCAGCACCATAAACACGGCAGCCATAAAATGACAGAAGCCATATAATTTTTGAGCAGGCACCCATCTGTCGGCAATAATTCCCATTACAGCAGGCATAAACAAGGAAACAATCCCCTGCATGGCGTAAAACAGGCCTATCCTAGCACCCAAGCCAATATTAAACAAATATGTCCCCATGGAAGTAAGATAAGCCCCCCATACGGCAAATTGTAAGAAGTTCATGACTATCAGTCTGAGTTTCATTCCGGTAATTTCGTTTTTCATCTTTCTTCTTTAATGTGTGTTTTTTATATTACTTGCAAAGATATAAACAATTCGGTAGCCTATACCGCACTGGATAAAGTAAAACTGGATCCTGTCATCGCTTTTCCTCCTATCCGTATTTTTGGAACGATTGGTTTCATCTGTTTCTATGTCTGCTGACGG
>ENA-OQEX01000101-OQEX01000101.1-human-gut-metagenome-genome-assembly--contig:-NODE-101-length-51087-cov-10.513638_pt1 | contig 51087 bp, 57 predicted proteins | sample MGYA00242802_ERZ504649 | MGnify/ENA primary metagenome ERZ504649 (study PRJEB26092, sample SAMD00036194) | human gut metagenome | host: Homo sapiens | study: EMG produced TPA metagenomics assembly of...
CTGCGGTGCTTTTAATCTGCTCCATACTGTCAGAGGTGCAGCTTGGTGAATACATAAAAATCTGCGACAGCCTTGGCATAAGCGCCATTGTGGAGATACACGATGAAAAGAGGCAGAGATGGCGGTAAGAGCCGGTGCCAGAACAATAGGTGTAAACAACCGCAATCTGAAGGATTTTACAGTTGATACAGCTAACAGCAAAAAGCTGCGTGCCTGATTCCCGATGACATCATATTTGTATCGGAAAGCGGTGTAAAGAGCACAGATGATATCAGGGCAATACGTGAAATCGGAGCTGACGCAGTGCTTATCGGAGAGACGCTGATGAGAGCGGACGACAAAAAAGCTAAGCTTGATGAATTGCGATTAAGCTAATAGAGATATATAAGTATCTTCATGGTTTTAAGAATATCTGTAACTATTCAGTACAGAAAACAAAATATTTACAAATATACAATTAGAAGGGAAAACATCATGACAAATCCAAACGGAAGATTCGGTATTCACGGAGGACAGTATATTCCTGAAACCCTCATGAATGCCGTTAAAGAATTAGAAGAAGCATACAATCATTATAAAAACGATCCTGAATTTAACAGAGAGCTCACAGAGCTTCTCAACGATTATGCAGGAAGACCATCGAGACTGTACTACGCAGAAAAGATGACAAAGGATCTCGGTGGAGCAAAAATATACCTTAAAAGAGAGGATTTAAACCATACAGGAGCCCACAAGATCAACAACGTATTAGGTCAGGCACTTCTTGCAAAGAAAATGGGCAAAACCCGCCTGATAGCTGAGACCGGAGCCGGTCAGCACGGCGTGGCAACAGCAACGGCTGCAGCCCTTATGGGTATGGAATGTGTTGTATTCATGGGCGAGGAGGACACAAAGCGTCAGGCTCTCAATGTATACCGCATGCGTCTGCTCGGAGCAGAGGTTATCCCTGTTACATCAGGCACAGCCACGTTAAAGGATGCCGTATCGGAGGCAATGAGAGAGTGGACCAAGAGAATTTCGGACACACATTACTGCCTGGGCTCAGTTATGGGACCACATCCGTTCCCTACCATCGTAAGAGATTTCCAGGCGGTCATCTCAAAGGAAATCAAGGAGCAGATGCTTGAAAAGGAGCACAGACTGCCTGATGCGGTTATCGCATGTGTGGGCGGCGGCTCAAATGCCATCGGAAGCTTTTACAACTTCATAGAGGATGAGGGCGTAGAGCTCATCGGCTGCGAGGCAGCAGGAAGAGGAATAGATACCTTTGAGACTGCAGCTACAGTAAATACAGGCCGTCTTGGTATTTTCCACGGCATGAAGTCATATTTCTGTCAGGATAAATATGGACAGATTGCTCCGGTTTATTCAATTTCTGCAGGACTTGACTATCCGGGAGTCGGACCGGAGCACGCATATCTGCACGATATCGGAAGAGCAAAATATGTACCGGTAACAGATGATGAAGCGGTAAATGCTTTTGAATACCTCGCAAAGACAGAGGGAATTATCCCTGCAATCGAGTCCTCACATGCAGTGGCATATGCCATGAAGCTGGCGCCTACAATGGACAAGGACAAGATAATCGTTGTTACTGTTTCAGGCAGAGGCGACAAGGACTGCGCGGCAATAGCAAGATACAGAGGGAGAATATTTATGAGTAAGATAAGAAGTGCGTTTGAAAACGGCAAGGCATTTATACCATTTATCACCTGTGGTGATCCAAATTTAGAGACAACCGCAAAAATCGTTAGAGAAGCTGTTGCAAACGGAGCAGACCTTATAGAGCTTGGTATTCCATTCTCTGATCCTACAGCAGAGGGACCTGTAATCCAGGGCGCCAACATAAAGGCACTTGCAGCCGGAGTTACAACAGACAAGGTTTTTGATCTTGTGAGAGATTTGAGAAAAGATGTCACAATTCCTATGGTTTTCATGACATATGCAAACGTGGTTTACTCTTACGGCGCAGAAAAGTTTATCAGTACATGTAAGGAAATAGGCATTGACGGACTCATTCTGCCGGATATCCCATATGAGGAAAAGGAAGAGTTTTTACCACTCTGCGAGAAATATGATGTAGACCTTATTTCATTTATCGCACCTACATCAAAGGATCGCATTGCGATGATAGCAAAGGAGGCAACCGGCTTCATCTATGTGATTTCAAGCCTCGGAGTCACCGGTACAAGAAGCGAGATTAAGACAGATCTGGCTTCAATAGTCAAGGTAATCAGAGAAAACACAGATGTGCCATGTGCTATCGGTTTTGGCATTTCAACACCCAAGCAGGCAAAGAAGATGGCAGATATCTCGGATGGTGCCATTGTGGCTCTGCCATCATCAAGATAATCGATGAGTATGGTGAGGCTTCACCAAAGTATGTCGGTGAGTATGTTAAAGCAATGAAGGATGCGCTGTAATTTGTATTGACCGCTTGACAAAATTATTGGTTAATTCATAATAGTAAAAAGATGCAGATTTGCAAATATAGTGAGAATTAACGTGGAGATACAATAATGCAGGAAAATGAGAAAGACAAAAGATTAGAAAAACAGCTTGATTTCATCAGAGAAATCGACAAGGAAAAGGAGATATTCCGCCAGACTTATTTAGCTGATGCAAGCCGCAAGGAAAATGATGCGGAGCATGCCTGGCATATGGCTATCATGACCATGCTCTTGAGTGAGTATGCCAATGAGAAGATAGACGTGCTAAAGACAGTAGGAATGCTTTTGATACACGACATAGTAGAGATTGACGCAGGAGACACATATGCCTATGATGAGGCAGGCAAGGCCACACAGCATGAGCGTGAGCAGAAGCTGCGGAGCGTATATACGGACTCTTGCCAAAGGAACAGGGCGAGCCGCTTTTAGAGCTGTGGGAGGAATTTGAGGCGCAGCAGACGCCGGAAGCCAGATTTGCCCGCACCATGGACAATATCCAGCCAATGCTCCTAATGATGCGTCGGGCGGGCGTTCATGGCGTGAGCACAGCGTAAAGCTGTCGCAGATACTTGGCAGAAATAAGCGCACAGCACTCGGTTCAGAGAAAATCTGGGATTATGCGTTTAACAATATACTGAAAAAGCATGTTGAGAGCGGAAACATCATAGATGATGAGGGCATCTTCTAAGTGGAAGCCGGCGTGAGTGCGGAAGTTAGCGTGAGCGGGGAAGATAGCGTGAGTGCAAAAGCCCGCGAGCGTAATGGACGGTAATAATGATTTACTGAAAAATCCCGTAGAATTCTATTGTAGGCAGTCGTTTTGTATGATATACTTTACTGGATTAAATCGGTGAACTATAATTATAAGGTGACTATTCAAGGCAGCTTAAATAGTTACATGACAAGTATATTGAGCTTCATCGAAATCCACAGAATAAAACACACGGAGGAATCAAAATGAATATTGTATGCTTAGACCTTGAGGGAGTATTGGTACCTGAAATCTGGATTGCATTTGCAAAGGAGACAGGCATTCCTGAGCTTGAAAAGACAACAAGAGATGAGCCTGATTATGATAAGCTCATGAACTATAGAATAAATATTTTAAAGGAGCACGGACTCGGATTAAAAGAAATCCAGGAGACAATCGCAAAGATAGATCCAATGCCTGGCGCAAAGGAGTTTTTGGATGAGCTTCGTTCAATCACACAGGTAATCATCATCAGTGATACATTTTCACAGTTTGCAGGCCCGCTCATGAAGAAGCTCGGCTGGCCGACAATCTTCTGTAACGAGCTTGAGGTTGCTGAAGATGGTGAGATCACAGGCTTTAGAATGAGATGTGAGCAGTCAAAGCTTACGACTGTAAAGGCACTGCAGTCTATCGGATACGATACCATCGCAAGCGGTGACAGCCACAACGATTTAGGCATGATACAGGCAAGCAAGGCAGGTTTCCTTTTCAGAAGCACAGATGCCATCAAGAAGAACTACCCTGAGCTTCCTGCATATGAGACATATGATGAGCTGCTTGCAGCGATTAAAGCAGTATTATAATCATAAATATAGTTGAAAAAAGCTTCCCACATGATATTTTAGAGTGGACACATCCACCTGTACATGTGGGAAGTTTCTATATATTTATGTCATGCAAAATCATATGAAAGAAGGTAGAGTGCAGATGTATACGGTAACACATATATATGAGGCTGATTTTGGCTGTGAGGAAAGAGCAGACGGCGCAAAAGCAAAATGCGTGGTTTATCTCGAGGACGAAAACGGCAGACAGCGTCATGTAGAGGTTGAGGATGAATGGCTTACGGCAAATGGGATAGAAGAGGGAAGCAGCTGGAAAGAAAATATCACAGATGAAGCCTGAATCATAAACTATGAGATTAATTATGTGATTAGAGTATGTGAATAAATTTTGTGTAGATGCACATTGTGTATTGACAACAGTATAAAAGGTGCTATAATAAAATTAACATATGAACAATCATTCATATGTTCAATGAAAAACGTACAGTAAAACAAATAATTCATGAAAATAAGGAGAACACCACTATGAAGAAGACTTACAAAATCGATGTAGACTGCGCTAACTGCGCCAACAAGATGGAGGATGCCGCAAAGAATACAGCAGGTGTAAAGGATGCTACAGTCAATTTCATGACACTCAAGATGAGCGTTGAGTTTGAAGAGGGACAGGATGCAAAGGCGGTTATGCAGGAGGTTCTTAAGAACTGTAAAAAGGTAGAGGACGACTGCGAGATTTTCTTATAAATTGCCGGGCGCAGGAATGACAAATGATATTTTTTCAATGCCTGCGCTATAGTAAGGGTGATTATCAAGAGATTATAATGAATGGAGCTATGGCGTATGAATAAAAAGCAGAAAAAAGTACTTGCGCGTATCATAATCGCAGCGGTACTCATGATTATATTACATTTCATACCGGTTAAGGGAATTATCAGGTTCCTGCTTTACATGGTGCCTTATCTGGTCATAGGATACGATATCCTGAAAAAAGCATTTAAGGGAATCAAAAACAAGCAGGTATTTGATGAAAACTTCCTGATGGCGGTTGCCACTGTAGGTGCGATAGCGGTTGCGCTCTATGAGAATGGTGACTATACAGAGGCTATAGCGTTATGCTTTTCTACCAGATAGGAGAGCTGTTTCAGAGCTATGCAGTCGGAAAGAGCCGTAAGAATATCAGTGAGCTCATGGACATCAGACCCGACTATGCCAATATTGAGGTGGACGGAAAGCTCACCCAGGTTGATCCTGATGAGGTCGCTATCGGCTCAGTAATCGTGGTACAGCCCGGAGAAAAGGTTCCTATCGACGGTGTGATAGTTGAGGGTTCATCTACATTAAACACCAGCGCGCTTACAGGTGAGAGCGTGCCGAGGGATGCAAAATGCGGTGATGAGATAATCAGCGGATGCATCAATATGTCCGGTGTTTTAAAGATTAAAACGACCAAAGAGTTTGGCGAATCAACGGTTTCAAAGATACTTGACCTCGTTGAAAATTCAAGCTCAAAGAAATCAAAATCAGAAAACTTCATATCAAAATTTGCCAAATATTATACTCCGGCAGTCTGCTACAGTGCACTTGCACTTGCGATACTGCCGCCGATTGTCAGAATACTTTTCATGTCAGCTGAACCACAGTGGGGCATATGGATATACAGGGCACTTACATTCCTCGTAATAAGCTGTCCGTGCGCGCTGGTCATCAGTATTCCGCTCAGCTTTTTTGCAGGAATCGGAGGCGCCAGCCGCGAGGGTGTTCTTGTAAAGGGCTCAAACTATCTTGAGACCTTATCACAGACCAGATACGTTGTATTTGACAAGACCGGCACCATGACAGAGGGCGTTTTCGAGGTGGCAGGAGTCTACGACAATACGCTCGATAGAGAAAAGGTGCTCGAGTACGCAGCACTTGCAGAGAGCAGCTCATCGCATCCAATCAGCAGGAGCTTACAGAAGGCATATGGAAAGGGAATCGACAGAACCCGCGTGACAGACGTTGAGGAAATCAGCGGCCACGGAATCACCGCAAAGGTAGATGGCGTATCTGTAGCGGCAGGAAACTACAAGCTTATGAAAAAGCTGGGCTTAAGCTACAGTGAAACTGACAAGGTCGGCACCATAGTCCATATCGCAATAGACGGCAGATATGAGGGCTATATCCTTATTTCAGATAAGATAAAACCAACCTCAGCGGCAGCAATAAAGCATTGAAAAAAGCCGGAATAAAAGGTACAATAATGCTTACAGGCGATTCGAGGACAGTAGCCGACTCAGTAGCGGCAGAGCTGGGAATTGATGAAGTATACAGTGAGCTATTACCGGGGGATAAGGTGGCAAAGGTGGAGGAACTGCTCGCAAGAAAGGGCAGCAAAGAAAAGCTCGCCTTCGTCGGAGACGGAATCAACGATGCACCGGTGCTCTCAAGAGCAGATATCGGAATTGCAATGGGCGCCATGGGCTCAGATGCAGCAATCGAAGCCGCAGATATCGTCCTCATGGATGATGATCCGCTAAAGATAGCAAAAGCAATAAAAATATCGCGCAAATGCCTGCGAATAGTATATGAAAACACATACTTCGCAATAGGCATCAAGCTGATCTGCCTAGTGCTCGGAGCAGTCGGAATAGCCAATATGTGGCTCGCAATATTTGCAGACGTAGGAGTAATGGTGATAGCAGTGCTAAATGCAATCCGCGCATTATTCGTACACAAGCTCTAAATGCATAGAGCCAAAAGAGCAGATATCAAAGAGCAGATATCAAAATGCCATAAAACCACTATATAAAAAATACCAGACAGAATGCACCAAAGAGGTGCACTCTGTCTTTCGCGTATATAAAAAAGTTACTGTGTAACTGCGAAGGCACATGCAATTTATGCGGAGCACCCGCCCCATAGCCAATAAAGAAAAAATAACGCAAGAATAACGCAGAAAGGACACCACACCATGAGCGAAAATATAAATGAACAGATAGAATGCTGCGACTGCAACGAAATCCACGAAGATCTTCTGAAAATAGTAAATGATACAATGCCTGAGGAAACCGAGCTCTACGACCTTGCAGAGCTTTTTAAAGTATTTGGCGACTCCACCCGGATCAGAATCCTCTTTGTGTTGTTTGAAGCGGAGGTATGCGTCTGTGACCTGGCAAAGGTGCTCAACATGACACAGTCCGCCATATCCCATCAGCTTAGGATATTAAAGGCAAACAAGCTCGTAAACAGCAGACGTGAGGGCAAATCAGTGTTTTATTCGCTTGCAGACGGACATGTGCGCACAATCATTGCGCAGGGACGTGAGCATATCGAGGAATAATACAGGGAGGAATACACGTGACAGAATTAGAAGAATACTATAACAAATTCAACGAGGAAAAGCGCCTGAACAGCCGCCACGGCAGGGTAGAGTTTATCACATCCATGAAGTATATACACGATTGTCTTGGCAGCCTGATGAATGAGAAGCAGCTTGATGATGAGTACTGTCCGTCTGATGCAGAAGCTGCGGAAGCAGCTAATAAAGTAGTAAATCTTGCTTCTGATGAAAAAATGCTAAGTGATATAAAAGCGCTTCGTTCACAGATCAAAATCCTGGATGTCGGTGCGGGTACAGGCAGATACTCAGTGCCTCTTGCCGAGGAGGGCTATGATGTGACAGCACTCGAGTTAGTTAAGCATAACCTCGGCAGACTGAAGCAAAAGAGCGATAAAGTAAAGGCATACCAGGCAATGCCACAAAGCTTAAAAAGTTTGGAAACGATGAATTTGACCTCACGCTTGTATTCGGACCTATGTATCATCTGAAGTCGGCAGAGGAAAAGCTTGCCGCATTGAATGAGGCAAAAAGGGTGACAAAACCGGGCGGTTACATACTTGTGGCATACATTATGAATGAGTACAGCGTGATAACCTATGCCATAAAGGAGAAGCATATAAAAGAGGGCATAGAGGGCGGAATGCTCGATGAGAGCTTCCATTGTACGGAAAAAGCTAATGATTTGTACAGTTTTGTCCGATTAGAAGATATAGAGGCTTTAAATGCACAGGCAGCCCTCACACGTGAAAAGATAATAGCAGCAGATGGCGCAGCAAATTATATCAGGCCATTTTTGAATGCTCTTGACGAGGAAGAGTTTGATATGTTTGTACAGTATCATCTTTCAACATGTGAGAGAGCAGACTGATGGGAGCAAGTGCGCACACGTTGATATTCTAAGAGTGCGGTAGTTACGAACCGCTTCAATACAGTATAAGATTACATATGAGGAGAACTATGAAAAACAAGGGATTAAAAATTCTATTATCTGTGCTTTTGGTTTTATGCATAATTATGGCAGGAGCACTCATAGGAAAAGAATATATTGGAGATAATATAAAGGAAGCCGCTAACCGGAATGGTGTGGAGGTAGTTAAAGACACATCGGATGCCGGAAAAGCAGAGGATAACGCAGTTGACAGTACGGCAGCAGGCACAGAGAGTACACAGCCTGATGCAGCAGCCGAAACAGAAGCGGATACACAAAAGCCACAGATGTCAACCATAGTGATTACGGCCACAGGAGACTGTACACTTGGCAACAATCAGGAGCAAAGCTATGACGGCAGCTTTAATTCTTATTATGACTCAAAGGGACAGGACTACTTTTTCGGCGGTGTGAGAGATATTTTTGAGGCTGACGATATGACACTCATCAATCTGGAGTGTGTGCTATCGGATGCGACAGAGCGCGTAGAAAAGCGCTGGAACCTCAAGGGAAAGCCCGGGTACATTGGAATTATGACGGGAAGCTCCATAGAGGCATGCAGTCTTGGAAACAATCACACATATGACTATGGACAGGCTGGACTGGACGATACGAGAAATGTGCTTGAAAATGCCGGGATAGTGTATGGCTTCAATGATCATACCGGTATTTACGAGACTGATGATGGGACAAAGATTGGAATAGTGTCAGCCAGCCTTTTGTCACAAAACGGTGACCGCGAGGAATATATCCAAAACGGTATAGCGCAGCTTCGTGAACAGGGAGCGGCGATTGTTATCGCATGCTGTCACTGGGGCATAGAGGGCGACCATTATCCGAATGACTATCAGCAGGCAGCAGCACATCGCATAATTGACTGGGGAGCAGACCTGGTAGTTGGAAACCACCCTCATGTGCTGCAGGGAATGGAGGTCTATAACGGCAAAATGATATGCTACAGTCTTGGAAATTTCTGCTTCGGAGGCAATAAAAATCCGGCAGACAAGAACACGGCGATTTACCAGCAGACGTTTACTCTGATAAATGGGGAATTGCAGCCGGGCATAGATGCACAGATTATTCCATGTACCTTAAGCAGCGTAAGCTCATACAATGATTTCAGGCCGACAGTGGCTTCTGGCGAAAAAGCTCAGGAGATATGCAATTTAATGAACACATATTCACAAAATTGTAGTAATATAGAGATTGATGGGCTTGGAAAGCTGCATGTAAATTAATAGAACGAATTAAGATAAAAAGCAGTCATGCAACAAATAGCATGTACCATCATACAAATATAGTAAGGGAGCAAAGAGCAATATGTATATGTGGAGAGAGCGCAGTAAAGAAGAAAAGCATGAGGATGTAGTAAATACAGGCCTGCTGCCGCTTGATGTGGTAGAGGGATTTAAGATACGTCCGGGCTTTTTCAGAATGTACGGAGCGTGCGTGGCATCGAACGGAGTGAGCTTTACCATCAATTCCCATGGAGCAACAAGGTGCACTCTTTTATTGTTCAAGCCACAGGCATCAAAGCCGTATGCGAGGATTCCGTTTCCTGATTCATATAGGATAGGAGATACCTACTCCATGCTTGTTTTTGATATAAAGCCGGATGAATTTGAGTATGCATTTTCGTTTGACGGACCATATGAGCCGGCAAAGGGACTTTTGTTTAACGAGGAAAATGTCCTTTTAGACCCATATTCAAGAGCGGTCACTGGACAGCGAAAATGGGGAGAAAAGCCGGAGGGAGGCAAGGATTTTGAGTACAGAGCCAGAGTTGTAAAAAGCAGCTTTGACTGGGGCGACATAAAGCAGCTTGAGCAGCCCTTTGAGGATCTTGTGATTTATGAGACACATGTGAGGGGATATACAAAGGATAAGTCCTCAGGAGTCAGCGCACCGTACATTTGCCGGATTGAAGGATAAGATTCCGTATCTGAAGGATCTTGGAATAAATGCAGTGGAGCTCATGCCGATTTTTGAGTTCGATGAGATGGAGAGTGCGAGGGTGGTTGATGATGTACAGCTCTACAATTATTGGGGCTACAACACAGTATCGTTTTTTGCACCGAATACGAGCTATGCCTTCAACGAGGAGCACAACCACGAGGGAGACGAGCTGAAATCACTGATAAAGGCTCTGAAGGAAAATGGAATAGAGGTCATTCTTGATGTGGTGTTCAACCATACCGCTGAGGGAAATGAGATGGGACCATGCTTTTCCTTCAAGGGTATAGACAATAACGTGTACTATATGCTTACACCGGATGCACACTACTACAATTTCAGTGGCTGTGGAAACGTTATGAACTGTAATCATCCTGTTGTGCGCAGCTTTATCATAGACTGTCTGAGACACTGGGCCATTGAGTACAGAGTGGATGGCTTCAGATTTGACCTGGCTTCCATTCTCGGAAGAGACCAAAACGGTGCACCTATGGCCAATCCGCCGATTCTTGAGTCGTTGGCATTCGACCCGGTACTTGGCAAGATGAAGCTCATCGCAGAGGCCTGGGATGCAGGTGGACTTTATCAGGTGGGAAGCTTCGTCATGGAACAGATGGCTGAGTGGAACGGCAGATACAGGGATGACATGAGAAGCTTTTTAAAGGGCGATGATGGTATGGCGGGAAATGCCATCACACGTATCACCGGCTCACGCGACCTTTACAGCCCGGAGAGCAGAGGACACAAGGCATCAGTCAATTTCATGACCTGTCATGATGGCTTTACACTGTATGACCTTTACTCATACAATGAAAAGCACAATGAGAAAAACGGCTGGAATAACACAGACGGAGACAACAACGGACATAGCTGGAACTGTGGCGCAGAGGGTGAGACAGACGATCCAAATGTAAACGGACTTAGAAGGCGCCTTATAAAGAATGCATTTGCAGCGCTTTTGTGCAGCCGTGGCCCGGCGATGTTTTTTGCGGGCGATGAGTTCTGCAACACCCAGTTTGGAAACAACAATGCGTATTGTCAGGACAATATCATTTCATGGCTCGACTGGAGCAGGCTTGAGGAATTCAAGGAAATCCATGATTTCGTGCGTCATATGATTCAGTTCAGGAAAGAGCATCCTATACTCAGAAAGATGACAAAGCCTTCATCCTGCCAGTTCCCGGAAATCAGTGTGCACAACGGTACACCGTTCAATGCCTCAACGGATTACAAGACAAAGCTTATCGGCATCATGTATGCCGGAAGAAATGAGGAGGACACGGAGGATGATATTGTATTCTATTGCATGAACGCATATTGGGAGCCGCTTGTGATGCAGCTTCCGGTGCTTCCAAACGGAAAACACTGGCATGTGGACACCAACACCAATGCAGAGTATTTTGACGGAGAGGACTTCACGGCAAAGACGGAGCTTTTGGGTGTCAACACCATAAGAGTTCCTGCGAGAACCACGATAATACTTGTGGCAGAATAACAATAAAATCTGCAGCCCGGCACACATTGTGATATGTGCACCGGGCTGTTTTTCGTTACAGTTTTGGCTTAGACTGTAACATTTCCCCCTTTCATTTTTCAATATATTTTATGTGACATTTGCATTAGCAGCCGGTGATGGTTGTGAAGTGATACCGGAAGGCCTTGTATATATCACATAATCAGTTGTGAGTTGGACAAATTTCGTCTGTGAATCCAAGAAAATAATTGGGTGTTACACCAAAAATTGTACTTAAATGGCAAATGACAAAAATGTCAGGCACTCTACGGCCTGTCCTGTAGCCTGAAATCGTTGATTCTGCACAGCACATGATTTCCGAAAGAGCCACGTTGGTCAAGCTGTGGAGCCTCATCAGATAATCAAGCCTGTCAGGCACAGTTGTGCTAATGGTTGATAGCTGCCTTTCTTGTAAAAAGATATTTATTTCATTCATAAACAAATTGTAACACAATAATCGTAGAAAGCAACAAATATCTGAAAAAATACGAAAAAATTAGAAAACTTAAAATTACAATTTTAAATCCAGCCACCATCAAAAGTGATTATTTGTCCTGTGAGGTAATCAGGTGCAGTGATGACGGAGTAAGCCATATCTGCGACTTCATCGGCTGTGGCAAAGCGTCCGGCAGGGATTTCATCGGCCAGCTCAGCGCGTTCTGTCTCATTAAAGCATCGGTTCATATCGGTATCTATGACACCGCAGGCTATGGCATTGACCGGAATATGCGATGGCGCAAGCTCCTTGCCGAGTGCTTGGTAAATGCATTTATACCGCCCTTGCAGGCTGAGTATGCCACCTCACAGGATGCTCCGACATTGCCCCAGACAGATGAAATCTGTAGTATGCGGCCACATTTATCGGCAACCATATAAGGGATGACGAGCTTTGTAAAGTTGAAAACACCGGTCAGATTTATTGCCACGATATTGTTCCATTCATCCGGGGACATGTCGCTCAGCAGCCCGATATGAGATATACCGGCATTGTTAATGAGCACATCTATATGGCCAAAATGGGAAATGGTATTCGCAACCATATCCTTGGCAAAGAAAAAGTCTCCTACATTTCCGGTGTAGCATAGCACCTCAATTCCGTATGCACAGTGAAGCTCATCAGCCAGAGCCTTTAGCCTGTCAGATGAATTGCGGCAGCAAAGTGAGAGGTTATAGCCACAGGAAGCCAGCTTTTTGGCAATGGCGGCACCGATACCGCGTGAAGCTCCGGTTATTATAGCTGTTTTATTTATGTGATTTGTCTGATTTGTCATGATATTCTCCTTATAATTTTCATACCTTGGGGGTTAGCCGGTCACTGCGCTGCCGGGCCGGCTTCATAGTATAAGAAAATAATTACGTGATTAAATTACAGTTCAGTCATGGGTATGATACCTCGCTGTGAGGCTGGGCACAACAGTGTAAATTTATATCATATTATACAGCATAAATCATACCATAAATATATATTATGGGGTAGACAAAATTTATACATTGTGATATTATTTAATAGTTGCAAAACGAATTGCAGACGGCGTGTGGCTCAGTTTGGTAGAGCGCTACGTTCGGGACGTAGAGGTCGCAAGTTCGAATCTTGTCACGCCGATTTATTTATGAATGTATCTGAATAGTTACCGACTATTTCATTTTAGGACACGCGTATAGCGTGTTTTTTTATTTGGTTTTTTGGGGAATCAAAGTAATATATTGCTTTATCAACAAAAAACAGTAAAATAGTACTAGTGTATTGGCTTGCTTTAATAAAAGGACAGGAAATAGGGGATATGAATATTTTTTTACATGCATTTTACACACTAATGATTTTGCATTTTACATTTCCCCATTACTATATCAGTTGTAACAAACAAAGAAACAAGTTCAAGAAAGAAATGGAAGAGGAAATTAAAATGAAAAATCGTATGAAAAAACTTTTAGTTTTAGCAACTGCTGCAACAATGATGACAGCAGCATTTACAGGATGTGGCTCAAGCTCAGACGGAGCAGACAACAATGCAGATACAAGCGCAGATAAGAGCGTAGATGAAGGTACATCAAATGAGAACTTAAGCGGTTCACTTTCGCTTGCAGGAAGTACTTCAATGGAGAAGCTTTGTGAGGCACTCAAGGAGTCATTCATGGAGAAGAACCCTGGAGTGACAGTAACAGTTGAGTATACAGGCTCTGGTTCAGGAATCGAGTCAGTAACAGCAGGAAGCGTAGATATCGGAGATTCATCGAGAGCACTTACAGATGATGAGAAAGCAAACGGCGTTGAGGAAAACATCGTAGCAATCGACGGAATTGCAGTTATCACAGACAAGGACAACTCAGTAACAGAGCTTACATCAGATGACTTAAAGAAAATCTACACAGGTGAGATTTCAAACTGGAAAGACCTTGGTGGAAAAGACGAGGCAATCGTAGCAATCGGTCGTGAGGCAGCTTCTGGTACAAGAGGAGCCTTCGAGGAGCTTCTTGATGTAAAGGATCAGTGTAAATATGCACAGGAGCTTGATTCAACAGGAGCGGTTCTTGCAAAGGTAGGCTCAACACCTGGAGCAATCGGATATGTTTCACTTGACGTGCTTGATGATACAGTAACAGCAATGAAAATTGACGGAGTAGAGGCAACAGAGAAAAACATTGTAGCAGGCAAATATCTTCTTTCTCGTCCATTCGTAATGGCTACAAAGGGCAAGATTGACGAGCAGAACGATATTGTTAAAGCTTGGTTTGACTATGTAAACTCAGATGAGGGACAGGCAGTTATCAAGAAGGTAGGTCTTATCATTCCTCAGTAGAAATATCGGTCATATTAATGATACGAAATACAGACATCAATACGAGACATTGCTAGTAAGTATAAGTATAAAAATAATACAAAATACAGACATCGATATTAGACATCAGTATTAATACATATCGATAAGATACAGGGTTTCCTCAGGAAATGGCAGGTTTCCTGAGGAACTTTTTGAAACAAGGAGTATCAAATGAAACATAAATCCATAGTAGAGAATGTTGCCAAAATAATATTCACGGTATGTGCGGTTGTGGCAATATTCGCAGTATTATCAATAACAATTTATATGTTCCTTAAAGGCGCACCGGCATTTTTCAAGGTCGGAGTGTTAAACCTCTTATTCGGAACAAAATGGGCGCCGACAGCGGCAGACCCAAGCTACGGCATATTGTACATAATCCTCACATCCATCATAGGAACAGCGGTATCTATACTCATAGGAGTACCGATTGCTCTTCTTACGGCAGTATTTCTCACTGAGGTGTCAAATAAAAAGCTCTCAGCAATAGTGCAGCCGGCAGTAGAGCTGCTTGCAGCCATTCCATCAGTAATCTATGGACTTTTGGGACTTATGATACTTAATCCGGTATTATACAAGCTCGAGAAGCATGTTTTTGCAAACTCGGCAACGCATCAGTTTACCGGCGGATCAAATCTGCTTGCAGCAATCATAGTGCTTGCAATCATGATTCTTCCTACGGTAATCAACATGAGCGTATCATCAATACAGGCAGTACCGCAGCAGATGAGAGCGGCATCACTTGCACTTGGAGCAACAAAGATACAGACAATATTTAAAGTTACGGTTCCGGCAGCAAAATCAGGAATCATGACAGGAATTGTGCTCGGAATAGGTCGTGCGCTCGGAGAAGCGATGGCTATCAACATGGTAGCCGGTGGAACGGTAAGCTTTCCACTTCCGTTCAACTCAGTGCGTTTCCTTACCACACAGCTCGTCAGTGAGATGGGATACGCCAGCGGACTTCACAGACAGGTGCTTTTCTCAGTAGGTCTTGTGCTTTTTGTGTTTATCATGATAATCAACCTCACCCTTATGAAACTCAAAAAGAAAGGAGCTGTGGAAAATGACTAGTATAAATGGAAAACGCCGCAGAATAGGCGATGATGTAGTATATTTTTTCATATACTTATGTGCAGCATTATCGGTAGTGCTGCTTGCGGGAATCATCATATATGTATTTGTCAGGGGAATCGGCCAGGTAAACTGGCAGTTTCTGACCAGCGAGACATCTGTATTAAGAGGCACTGTCGGAATAGCGGGCAACCTGCTCAATACACTTTATATCATAATAATCACCATGCTCATAGCAACTCCTGTCGGAGTGGGAGCAGCCGTATACTTGAATGAGTATGCAAAGCCGGGGAAGCTCGTATCCACAATCGAGTTTGCCACAGAGACACTTGCAGGAATACCGTCAATCATCTTCGGTCTCTTCGGAATGATGTTTTTCGGACAGACAATAGGCTTTGGCTACAGCATCCTGACAGGTTCACTGACACTGACGCTCATGGTGCTGCCTCTCATCACCAGAAATACACAGGAGGCGCTTAAAACTGTACCGGACAGCTACAGACACGGAGCAGTGGGACTTGGAGCCGGAAAATGGCACACCATCCGCACCATCCTGCTGCCGTCAGCCATGCCGGGAATCATCACAGGTGTTATCCTTGCGATAGGACGAATCGTAGGAGAATCGGCAGCACTTCTTTTTACGGCAGGAAGTGCAGGAATGCTTCCAAAGGTTGCCAGCGGTTATTTCTCAAAGATAATGCAGTCAGGTGGAACACTTACCATCAAGCTCTACCTTGCAGCGACAAGTGAAGGAAAATTCGACCAGGCATTTGGAATTGCGGTTGTTCTTCTCGTAATCGTATTCTTAATCAACATCCTGACAAAGGTGCTGGCAAAGAAATTCCAGGCGAAGTAAACAAATCAACCGGTTATTATAATGATATGAGGGTCAAAAGGTATTTTACCCCTTTAATCATAATAATAAATTAACGAATATAGTAAATAACAAATATAATGAACTAACTAAGAAAAGAAGCTTCGATTTGATATCAGTAAATCGGAGCTTCTTTTGAGTTTCATTAAGATTATTTCTTAAACAAATCTTAATGTGTTACATAATTGGATTTTAATGTTACAATTGATACAATAAGATCAACATAAAACTTCCGGAGGCAATTATGTATAAAGTATTAGTATGTGATGATGAAAAGACATTGTATCGGCAATCAGCATTTATTTGACCAGCGATGGCTACGAGGTAATCCCGGCGCGAAACGGGCTGGAGGCGCTCGATATAGTAAAACACAATGATGTGCATCTTGTCCTGATGGATATAATGATGCCTGTCATGGACGGCATAGAGGCGATGGTGGAAATCAGAAAAATCTCTAATGTGCCGGTCATACTGCTCACTGCCAAAAGTGAGGACACTGACAAGGTACTCGGGCTCACGGTCGGAGCAGACGACTATGTGACGAAACCGTTTAACCCGGTAGAGCTGCAGGCGAGGGTGAAGTCGCAGATCAGGAGATACATGCTTCTTGGCGCAGGCAATACAAGCGCAGGAAAGCTGGTAATCGGAGGAATTGAGCTGGATGACAAATCAAAGACGGTGACAGTTGATGGCGAGGCAGCCAATCTCACACGTACAGAGTACGATATTTTGAAGCTTCTCATGGAGCATCCGGCGAGGTGTATTCGCCGAATCAGATATATGCAAAGGTCTGGAAGGATGAGCCATACGGGACAGAAAACACGGTGGCGGTACATATCCGTCATCTCAGAGAAAAGGTTGAGATAAATCCGGCAGAGCCAAGATACTTAAAGGTCATCTGGGGCTGCGGATACAAAATTGATGCTGAATAAAATGAAAGGTGAATGATATGAAAAAAATATCAAGAAATCTGTGGCTTAAGCTTGTGGCATTTATAGTCTGCTCGGTCATGGCGGCAGGGCTTGTTGTAACAACGTTAGTTGCAGTGTACACAAACAATTATGAAAGCACAGCACAGCTAAGGGATGAAATTCATGCGAATATTGCAGCAGCCTATAGCAGACAGATGGTGTACAACTATGAATCCGGTGATGACACTGCATTTTCGCAGATGATGGACGATACCAATCTGCAGGCCGCAGTGGTAAAGAGTAATGAAACATCAGAGGACAAGGTTGATGTGAAATCTGATGCTGCAAAGGTGTATTCAAGTGTAGATGAAATATCAAATCCGGATTATATTTTTAGCTACAAGGCAAAGAACTTAAAGTGGAACAGGCTATCAAATCTGTGGGATGCAATGAGCGGCAGCTATGAGGAGTCAGACGCTGCTTCAAGCGATATGAACAGTGAGAGAATCAGCTCAATCATGTATTCCAAGACAAATGGGCTCTTTTATCTGTGCCTGAATGATGGCACAGCTTATGTCATTCCAAAGGTGAGGGTGATGACAGGCTCTAACGATAATAGCTCGCTCGGCTTATATAAGGTAGTTGAGAAAACAGATGAGAATGGAAATAAATACTTTGCCTACGAGGAGATGTTTACAGGCCAGCCACTAGATATTTCAGCTTTGCCGAGTGGAAAAATGTAAAGTGCTACGATGAAAAAGGAAATCATATAAAGTGTGGCATGAATCTGGAGGATAACGATAATTCGGGCTTTGAAAGTGACGGCTCTTACTACGATTATGATGAGGATGTTTATTATGACCGTTACGAAATTATAAAAGTGGTGGAGCAGGTGAATGAGAGTTATGAGCTTTTACCGGATACATTTAAGATATCAGACAACGGAATTGTGTACTATCCATACACCTCAACGGAAGATAAGCCTGGGTACTATTATGTGTATGCAAAGCTGCCTGAGCAGCTTCAGGAAAAGGGCGATTACTTCAATCAGGCAGACAGCGTACTGGATATCATGGAATTTACAGAGACACATTTGAGTGTATTGTTTGTCGTATTTATACTTGGTTTTGTAATTACGGCGGGGTATCTGCTGACGGTTGCCGGAAAACGCGAGGATTCGGAAGAAATTAAATTACGATTATATGACAGGCTGCCGTATGGGGTGATGCTTGGAGTGACAATGCTTGCAGACTTTATGGTATTTCCGGCAGGCTTTTTACTTATAAAGCAGCTTCCGGTGGTGGCACTCATTTGTCTGGCGGCAACCATGGTTTCGCTTGAAGCAATCCTTTCAACATACGTAAGAATCAGGGCGCATGAGTTCTGGAAGCATACATTGTGCTACTATGTTGTGAGATTTTTCCTAAAGCCTGTCAAAAAGCTATGCAGGATGGTATTTGCCCCAATCAGATATGGCTTTGCCTGGATAGAAAGAAATGTACCGCTGTTTTTGATCAGTATGCTTGCATTCGGTTTCATATGCCTGCTCGAGCTTATAGGCTTTGGAATAGGGAGTATTGGATTTATATTCATTGTAAAGCTTATAGAGCTTGCGCTGCTTATCACATTCATCATGCAGTATGACAGGATAAGATGCGCCGCAAAAGCTATAGCAAACGGAGATTTTTCACAGCCCGTTGATACATCAAGGCTCATGCTGTTTTTCAGAAAGCATGGTGAGGATTTGAACAATGTGAGCAATGGAATAGAGGCCGCGGTCTCTGAAAAAATGAAGAGCGAGCGCTTCAGGACGGAGCTCATCACAAATGTATCGCATGATATCAAGACACCGCTCACCTCCATTATCAATTATGTGGACCTGTTGCAGAAGGAGGATATAGATAACGAGAAGGTACGCGAATATCTTGACGTTCTTGACAGACAGTCATCACGTCTGAAAAAATTAATTCAGGATTTACTTGAAGCTTCAAAGGCATCGACCGGCAGCATAAATGTAGAACTTGAGGAACTGGATGCGGCTGTTATGTTGTCACAGGTAGCCGGAGAATACAAAGAAAAATTCGAGAAAAATAATCTTGATTTAATTATCAAAAATGACGTTACGCCTGTCATGATTCAGGCAGACGGACGACATCTGTGGAGAGTGTTTGATAATCTGATGAACAACATTAACAAATACGCCCAGCCGGGTACGAGAGTGTATATTGACATCATTCCAAAGGACAGCGGAGCCATCATAACCTTCAAGAATGTATCAGCTACACCGCTTAATATCTCAAGCGATGAGCTTAAGGAGCGTTTTGTCAGAGGAGACAGTTCACGAAATACCGAGGGCAGTGGACTTGGACTGTCTATTGCGGATAGCCTTATGAAGCTTATGAATGGTACTTTGGAGCTGACTGTGGACGGCGATCTTTTTAAGGTGACTTTGGAGTTTTAAACTTATAAGGCATAAGAAACAACAACAGCCGGGGCATCTGCCCCGGCTGTTACACTATTATTTTCAGACCAGCTGCTCAATAATGCAACTGTGATGTTTTTTATTCTTGCCATCCATATTATAATTTATTCCAACAAGCAGTACCTTACCAGAGTATTCCTTTAAAACCCCGTGATAACGTTTTTCCTTTATCTGCCTTATTGCACTATATGCCGATTGATTATATTTAAGTTCAATAATCATTGCAGGTCTTTCTCCTGCATTTAGCCTTGGTATGAAAACAAAATCAGCAAAGCCTTTGCCCGCTGGCATCTCTCTAACAACATTATAATATGCAGGTGCTGTAAAATATGCCATAGATAAAACACAGCTTAGTGAATTTTCATCATTATATTTAAGTATTGATGTGTAGGCATCGTGAGCTTTTTCAATGAGCTCGGCCACTTTTTCACTGTCACCATTTATGGTTGCTTGCAAAAGTTCATCACATCTTGAAATCGAATCTGCTACTTTACTCCATCCACTTGTACAAAGTGCAGCCTGATAGGCTTTTTTAACCTCAAAATTTGGAACAAACGCATTTTTTTCATCTATGTTATATCCTAAATATCCCAAATGAATTAAAGCTGTGAGGGCTTCATCTTTAGATGAAATTGATACAAAATCATTCTGAAAGGTATCTGTATTCACGTAAACCATGCCATCTGATAACATTGTCATTATATCATCTTTTAAGCCATCATAATTCATCGTAATAAATGTGTTTATAGAGGCAAATGAAGATGTGTTTTTCCAATATGAATCGAATCTGTGCCTCTCTATTGCCATAGAAACAGAATTTGGATTGTACATATGAAGTCCATTAATCAAATAACCATTGTACCAAGCCTTCGTATTATCCATATCCAGTTGAAACTGTTCGCATAATTGTTTCACTTCATCTTCTGTAAATCCAAAAAACTGTGTGATAGGGTACGAATCAATCATAGTAAATTCGGTAAAATTATTTAGGGCAGACTCATCTTTTATCTTCTTAATCGGCAAAATTCCGGTAATATAAGCTAGTGCCAAAAATGATTTTGACTCCTCCGACTTGAATAATGAATGTAAAAACTGTAGATATTTGTGAACAAGCTCCTCTTCCTTGCTGTTACGGATAACGCAATCCCATTCATCAATTATTATCACAAAAGGAATCCCTGTATCTTTATAAATCACCATCAGATTATAGCTCAGACTATCCTCATAATTCAGCTTATCTCCAAATTCACGCCTGAAATCTTTGTAAATATATTCCTGTATTTTTTCTATCAGATTATCCTTATATGAATCCCAAAAGGTAGAAACATCAACATGAATAACATTATATTTATTCATGTATTTTTTATAATCGGAATATGTCTCAATCCTGGTACCGGCAAATATATCAGTAGAATCGCACCCCAGACTGTAATATGCATCTATCATACCTGCCGCGTGTGATTTGCCAAACCTGCGAGCATGACTGACAGCAATGCAGTTTCTTGGTGTGCCAAGCCATTCATTTGTGTAATTAAGCAGCTCTGTTTTATCAACATATATCTTATAATTTCGGTCTTTTCTGAAGCTATCATTGCTTGGGTTGAAATATATACCCATATTGTTGTTCCCCCTTTCGCTTTATTTTCTTATTATACCATATATTTAAAAAAAAAGTATTTTATATTTTACTATAAAAAAACTGATGTGCCATACTTGCATGCAAGCATGATGCATCAGTTCTTCTTGTTCTCAGGGAAACTTGAATAAAGCCCCCATATATATAAGCAAAATTAGCTGCTACGGAGTGTAGACAAAGCGCGAGTATTAATATGTACGTGATTTAATTATCCTTAATCATCATATCAACTCCAAAAACCTCTCATGAATCCGTGCATCATCATTAAGCTCCGGATGGAAGGCCAGCCCAATCTGGTTCTTATACTGCACACCGACAATTTTGCCGTCATACTCGGCGAGCACACGTACATCATTTTTGGCAAAGTCATCAATAGCTTCCACGTAAGGTGCCCTGATAAATGTCATGGTAAAGTCAAAGCTGTTGTCAAAACTTGCAGTGGCTTCAAAGCTTCCAAGCTGCCTGCCGTAGGCGTTTCTTTTAACAGTGACAGGCAAAGTGCCGAAATATACGTTGTCATCGTTGCTTATATGTGAAGCTAAAAGTATAAGACCGGCGCAGGTTGCAAGTACCGGAAGTCCGTTTGCAATCTTTTCCTTAAGCGCATCAAACATATCAAGCCCACGCAGCAGCTTGCCCTGTACAGTGCTCTCACCACCCGGCAGCACGAGGGCGTCTATGTCACAGATATCTGATTTTTGGCGCAGCTCAACACATTCACAGCCTAAAGACTCAAGCATGCGCTTGTGCTCAATAAACGCTCCCTGAACAGCTAAAACACCAATCTTAAGTCCTGATTTCATTTTATTTGCCTCTTTCTTCCATGATGATTTTAATCTCGCTCTCGTTGATTCCGACCATAGCCTCACCGAGATCCTCAGAAAGCTCTGCGATGAGCTTGGCATCTGTAAAGTTTGTCACAGCTTTTACGATAGCGGCAGCTCTCTTGGCAGGATCGCCTGACTTGAAGATACCTGAACCAACGAACACACCCTCGGCACCGAGCTGCATCATAAGAGCTGCATCAGCCGGAGTAGCCACACCGCCTGCCGCAAAGTTTACAACCGGAAGCTTGCCATTATCGTGAACAAACTTAACCAGCTCGAAAGGCACCTGAAGATGTTTAGCTGCCTCGAAAAGCTCATCCTCACGCATGGAAGTAAGCTTAGCAATCTCAGAATTCATCTTTCTCATATGTCTGACAGCCTGCACGATATCACCGGTACCGGGCTCACCCTTTGTACGGATCATGGAAGCTCCCTCGTTGATACGGCGGAGTGCTTCACCGAGGTCTCTTGCACCACATACGAAAGGCACCTTGAAATCTCTCTTGTTGATATGGTACACATCATCAGCAGGTGAAAGCACCTCAGACTCATCAATGTAGTCAATCTCGATAGCCTCGAGCACCTGAGCCTCCACGAAGTGACCTATACGGCACTTTGCCATGACAGGGATGCTGACAGCCTCCTGAATTCCCTTAATCATCTTAGGGTCGCTCATTCTTGAAACACCGCCTGCGGCTCTGATATCAGCAGGGATTCTCTCAAGCGCCATGACAGCACATGCACCGGCAGCCTCAGCAATCCTAGCCTGCTCCGGAGTCGTGACATCCATGATGACACCGCCCTTGAGCATCTGAGCAAGACCTTTGTTGAGTTCGTATTGAGTATTCTTATTGTTCTCCATTTGTTAAATCTCCTTTTATTTTTATATTGCTTTTATGTCAATTTATATGACGAAAGTAGCAAGGTGTGAGCAAATGCATTCCGGTGGCGCAGGCGGCGTGTACACTCTCGTGGGAGCGCATAGCGGAGCTGCTTAGATACTGTTGAATTATGCCCAAGAAAACCAGAAATGCACCGGCATGGAAGCCGGGGCAAGGAGCTATCGAGCCATGGAAGGCGAGTAGCGACGGTTTCGTCTGCCATAGAAAACCTATAAGGCATAATTCTTACAGTATCTTGGCAGCAAAGCGTAGCGAACACGAGAGTGTACTCGCCGCCTGCGCCGCCGGGCTGTATTTGGTCACACCAGCCGCATATCATGGTTGCAATAATACGCTACATCTGGTAATATTAAAATATTCAAAATAAGGAAAATAAAAATGCCAGAAAGCGGTGAATCAAATGCTGACCTACGACCTCACAAAAACAGACGGGCCACTCTATAAATGCCTGTATGAGTGCATCAAAAACGATATATCACAGGGGAAACTAAGCTCCGGGGAGAAAATGCCATCAAAACGTACCCTCGCCAAGAATCTGGGGGTTAGTACCATTACGGTTGAAAATGCATATGACCAGTTGATAGGCGAGGGCTATATGTTTGCAAGACCCAAGAAGGGCTATTTCATAGCCGATGTGTCAGATATAAGGGTAATCAAGGCACCGGTGCAGAAGGAGCTTAGCATAAAGCTGCCGCCTGAGCAGGATGAAAGTATATTTGACTTCTCATCAAACAGGACAGACCCGGGTAACTTTCCGTTTTCCATATGGGCAAAGCTCATGCGAGAGACGATTTCCCTTAGGGAGCAGGAGCTTTTGTCGGTGTCGCCGTGTGGCGGAGTGAGAGAGCTTCGGGAAGCAATAGCAAGCCATCTGTCATCGTTTCGCGGTATGAATGTGGACCCGGATCAGATAATAGTCGGAGCGGGAACAGAGTATCTGTACGGACTGCTTGTGAAGCTTTTGGGTACGGATAAGGTATACTGCGTGGAGGATCCAGCTATAAGAAAATCAGCCAGATATACGAGTGCAACAATGCAAAATGCCTGCCGGTGCAGATGGATGAGCAGGGCATCAGCGTGGAGCTTATAAAGAAAGCGAACGCGCAGATAGCACATATCAGCCCGACACACCATTTTCCGACAGGAATCACGATGCCTGTGAACCGCCGCTATGAGCTTTTGGCATGGGCCAACGAGAGCAGCGACAGATACATCATAGAGGATGATTATGACAGTGAGTTTCGCATGAACGGACACCCGATACCGCCCATCCTCTCGATAGATGCGTGTGAAAAGGTCATCTATATAAATACATTTTCAAAGTCACTCACATCCACCATCCGAATCAGCTACATGGTGCTGCCGGAGCATCTGGCAAATGAGTTTTACAGGAGGCTTTCATTTTACTCATGTACGGTATCCACCTTCGAGCAGTACACGCTGGCACGATTTATCAGCGAGGGCTATTTTGAAAAGCACATAAACAGGATGAGACTGCACTACGGCAGAAAGCGCCAGAGCGTGCTTTCGTCCATAAAAGGCTGCTTCACTGAAAAGGAATGCAGGGTGATAGAAAATGACTCCGGACTGCATTTTATCATACAGTTTGACACGAACCTTCCGGACAAAACAGTTGAAGAGCTGCTATTGAAAAAAGGCATAAAGCTTCAGGCGATTACCCATTTCAACCTGATCAAGCCAAAGGAGGACAGGCATCAGTTTATTATCAATTACTCAAATATTGATGCAGACAGGATAATGGATGAGCTTTTAATTATTAAAGATACAATACTTTAACCGGACAGTACTTTAATAAAGCCGACTATAAAGCATATAAATAGTGTATACAAATAATAAATACAAACAGTGCGAATAATTTATGTGTGTAAAAATTTGACATAGATTTTACATACATCTGATAGAGCATTTTACAAAGCATCCATATAATGTATTCTCGAAGACAAGAAAATTATTACATGTTGCAGGAGATACAAATGGAGAAAAAAATCAAAATTCAGGTTCGCGACCTGAATCTGTATTATGGCCAGAATCATGCACTGCATGGTGTCAATATGGACATAAAAGAAAACAGCGTGACAGCGCTGATCGGACCGTCAGGATGTGGTAAGTCTACATTTTTAAAGTGTATCAACAGAATGAATGATCTGGTTGACAACGTCAGAATCGAGGGAAGCATAGAGATAGATGGTGAGAATATATATGCACCATCAGTCGATACAACCGTACTTCGCAAAAAGGTCGGTATGGTTTTCCAGCAGCCAAATCCGTTCCCGATGAGCATATATGACAATATCGCATATGGCCGAGAGTGCATGGCATCAAGGATAAAAAGATACTCGACCAGATAGTTGAGGAAAGTCTTCAAGGTGCTGCGATATTCAATGAAGTTAAAGATAGATTAAAGAAATCTGCTATGGGACTTTCGGGTGGACAGCAGCAGAGACTGTGTATTGCGAGAGCGCTTGCCGTACAGCCGGAGGTGCTTTTGATGGATGAGCCAACATCAGCGCTTGACCCTATCTCTACTTCAAAGATAGAGGAGCTCATGGAGGATTTAAAGAAAAAGTACACAGTTGTGGTTGTAACACATAACATGCAGCAGGCAGTGCGTGTGTCAGACGATACAGCCTTCTTCCTTGTGGGAGATATGGTTGAGTTTGGTGACACAAAGACAATTTTCTCATATCCACAGGACAAGAGAACAGAGGATTACATCACAGGGAGGTTTGGTTAATGAGATCGAAATTCGACGAGCAGCTTAAGAAGCTGAATGAAGAAATGATGCACATGGGAAGCATGATTGAGGAGTCAATCCAGAAAGCAATCGAGCATTTATACATCAGGATGCCGATAGCGCCAAAGCCATCATGGAGGGCGATTCAGAGATAGACAGAGAGCAGAAAAAGATAGAGAGCCTGTGCTTTAATCTGCTCATGCAGCAGCAGCCTGTAGCAAGAGACCTTAGAACAATTTCTGCAGCGATGAAGATGGTTACTGATATGGAGCGTATAGGAGACCACGCAGCCGATATCAGCGAGATGACCATTTTGATGAGCAGTTACAAGCCATACAGGGTCAATATAGAGCATGTCAAGAGCATGGCTTCAGAGACAATGCTTATGCTTATCAGGGCAATCGAGGCGTATGTTGAGAAGAATAATGACAAGGCTCACATAGTGATGAAGCAGGATGATGTGGTTGATGATCTTTTTGATAAGGTAAAGGCTGAGCTTATTGATTTCATCAGGGAGCATCCGGAGGATGGTGAGCAGGCAGAGGATCTTCTCATGGTTGCAAAATACTTTGAGCGTATCGGAGACCATGCGACAAATATTGCTGAGTGGGTTGAGTTTGCGCTTGATGACAAAGTTCGCAAATCATGATTTAATCTTTATGCTGAAAAATTAAATCATAGTTATATACAGACAAAATTGATACAGACGATGGATTTTACATAAATTTTACATAAAACCATCGTCTGTTTTACATTAGTAATGTATAATCGAAAGTAAAAAGCAGGTAAAAATTTTACATAAGATTTTTGAAATGGAGAAAGCTATGGCACTTATTTATATTGTAGAGGACGATGAGAGCATACGTGAGATAGAGAGTATTGCTCTGAAAAACAGTAATTACATAGTCAGTGCATTTGAAAACGCAAAGGAATTTTACAAGAAGCTGGATGAACTCGTACCGGACCTCATACTGCTTGATGTGATGCTTCCGGATGAGAGCGGCTACGATATCGTGAGAAAGCTCAGAAAACGTCCGGCTACACAGGATATTCCTATTATAATGGTCACAGCCAAGACAACAGAGATGGATATGATAAAAGGGCTTGACGGAGGCGCAGATGATTACATCAAAAAGCCTTTCTCAATCATGGAGCTTATCACAAGAGTAAAGGCACTGCTCAGGAGAACAGCGAAGGAGGAGCCGAAGCTTTTAAAGCTGGATGATCTGGTGATCGACCATGAGCGCCATGTGGTTACAGTGAACAATGAGCCGGTTGACCTTACATACAAGGAGTACGAGCTTTTAAGGCTTCTGATGGGCAGTCAGGGAATAGTCATGACCAGGGAGGTCATCATGAGAAGCGTCTGGGATACTGACTTTGAGGGCGAGACACGTACAGTGGACATGCACATAAAGACACTCCGCCATAAGCTGGGTGACTATGGCAGCAGGATAAAGACAGTCAGAAATGTGGGCTATGTTATAGAATAATAGCTGTTATAATGATTTCTAATATACATAAGCGGAGCGTACAGCATGAAAAAGAAGATTAATTACTATCTGGTAGCAACAGCACTTTTTGTAGCAATTGCCACTATGGTTTCCATGACAGTAATCAACTATTACCTCTTTCAGAAGCAGGTAAAGGAAGACCTGCAGGTCATGGCAGAGACAATAGAAAGCACCGGAATACTAAAACAGGATATAAATGAAATCCCGCAGATTGACGTGGAGGTATTCGTGTCACCTGGATTGACAAGGACGGCACAGTGCTGTATGACAATCAAAATAATGTGAAAAAACTTGAAAATCATGGCAATAGACCGGAAGTTGAATCAGCATTTGATAAAGGTACGGGAGACAGCGTGAGAACATCAGCCACCATGAACAGCAATACCTTCTATCATGCCATAAAGCTCAATGATGGAACGGTACTGCGTGTCTCTATTGCAGCAAGAAGTATCTGGAACATGTTTGCAAGCAGTATACCTGCCATGCTTATAGTGACGGTTATAATAGTAGGAATATGTGTGGTTCTCGCAAAGAGCCTGACCAGAAAGCTCATGAAGCCAATCGAGACACTCGCAGGCAACCTGGAGCAGGCCTCTGTCATCCAGAAAAAGACAGAGTACAAGGAACTCGTGCCGTTCATGAATGCGATAAGGATACAGCATGAGGGCGTGCTTGCCGCGGCAAAGAGCAGACAGGACTTCACAGCCAATGTGTCACACGAGCTAAAGACTCCGCTCACAGCCATCTCCGGCTACGCAGAGCTCATAGAAAACGGCATGGTCGAAAAGGAGCAGCAGATTCATTTTGCCACTGAAATCAGAAGAAATGCACAGCGCCTGCTTTCCTTGATCAATGATATCATAAAGCTCTCGGAGCTTGATTCCAGCGAGGCGCAGCAGGGCTTTGAGCAGCTTGATCTGTACGGTCTGGTCAAGGACTGCATGGAAAATCTACAGGTGAATGCCGAGCAGAGAAAAGTAGCACTTAATTTTGACGGCACCGACTGTATGGTACGAGGCAACAGGCAGCTTCTCACGGAGCTCGTTGAGAATCTCTGCCAGAATGCTATCCGCTACAACAATGAGGGCGGCACCGTAAATGTGACGGTACACAAGCTAGGTGGCAAGACCGTTCTCACGGTCGAGGACAACGGCATAGGCATCCCAAAGGATCAGCAGGAGCGCGTCTTTGAGCGCTTCTACAGAGTGGACAAGAGCCGCTCGAAGGAGACCGGCGGCACAGGCCTTGGGCTTGCGATAGTAAAGCATATAGTGGAGCTGCATGATGCAGGGCTTACGCTCGACAGTGAGGTGGGGCGTGGCACAACAATAAAGGTGGAGTTTTAGCTCCGCCTTTTTGCATGCAGGGCGGGACGTAAGCACACAAGCCCTTGCAAAATCGTGGCGCAGTGTTTATAATCATATGTTAGCAGTGAAAACAAGGCAAAACCAGGAGGAACAGCCATGTATCAGGAAATATCAAAATTACTTATGTACGGAGATTTACCTCAGGACGAGATACTTTATAAATTGGGACAGCTCTTTGAGCAGTTTGAGGTGGGCGAGTACAACAAGACAGAGCTTGTGCGCGACATCAATACACAGGTCAAGAGAATCCTAAAGGTAGCGACAGACTATGGTTTTGATGACAATCTGTGGCACAACTATCTCACTTTCTTCCTTATGATGAGTGAGAATCCGTTTTCCATCACCTGTGAGAAGGTCGGAGCCAGCGATGGCAGCGTAAACGGGCTTGTGGCAAACGATTTCAGGATTTTTAAGAAGCTTTTCGATTATGATTTCAAGCCAATCGAGTCAGCACTCGGAATAGACTGCTTCACACAGATCAGCAATTATAAGCCATTGTGAAAAAGGACCTTATGTACAATCACAATGTCAGCGAGAAGGTAAGGGCGCTGAGCAAGAAGCTTGAGGCAGCTAAGGACGAGCAGGAGTTCTTTGATGTGGTAACAGGCTTTTACAAGGCATACGGGGTTGGCATGTTTGGTCTCAACAAGGCATTCAGGATTGAGGAGCATCTGGATGGTGGCTTCTCCTTCATGCCAATCAACAATATGGATGCGGTCATGCTCGATGACCTGATCGGTTATGAAATCCAGAAGAAAAAGCTCACAGACAATACAGAAGCGTTTGTACAGGCAAAAAGGCCAACAATGTGCTGCTTTTCGGAGACAGCGGAACCGGAAAATCAACAAGCATCAAGGCCATTGTCAATCAGTATTATGATGACGGACTGCGCATGATTGAGATATACAAGCATCAGTTAAATATCTGTCAAAGATTATCGCAGCAATCAAAAACAGAAACTACAGATTTATCATATATATGGATGACCTCTCATTCGAGGAGCATGAGATTGAGTACAAGTTCCTAAAGGCAGTTATCGAGGGCGGTGTGGAGACAAAGCCTGATAACATACTGATTTATGCAACCTCTAACCGTCGTCACCTGATCAAGGAGACATGGAATGACCGCAATGACCAGGACAACAGCAATGACAAGCATCACTCAGATACAGTTGAGGAGAAGCTGTCACTTGTAAACCGTTTTGGTGTGACGATCAGCTACTCAAAGCCATCGCAGAAGGAGTTCTTCAATATCGTAACAGAGCTTGCGAGAAAGAGCGGCTGCACACTTTCAGACGAGGAGCTGTGCAGGGAGGCAAACAAGTGGGAACTCAGCCACGGTGGTATTTCAGGACGTACTGCAACACAGTTTGTCAACTACATTATGGCTAGCAATTAAGCAGCAGGCATAAGCATGAAAGGATAGTATATGCTCTACCAGATAAGTAATGGCGCTGTCGCATTTGGCGAGACGTCATTTTGCATAGTATAGATTTTGAAATCAGAAACACAGAAAAGATAGCGATAGTCGGCAGAAACGGCTGTGGCAAGACAACACTTTTAAAGCTCATTTCAGGCGAGGTTGAGATGGAAAAGCTCGACAGCGATGAGAGCGCCTTTATTGCAAAGGCAGGAAATCCGGAGATAGGGTATCTGAAGCAGATTGCGTTTGATGATCCTGATGTGACACTCGAGCAGGAGGTGCGTAAATGCTTCGTGAAAATGGACGAGCGAAAGGCAGAGCTTGCGCGCGCGGCGGCAGAGCTCGAGCATGATTATTCCGATGAAAAGGTAGCCAGATATACCGCGATGGAGGAGGCCTTCAAGGATGATGGCGGCTACTATTATGAGAAGGAATATGAGGTCATGATCCGCAAGTTCGGCTTCTCAGATGATGAGCGTAAAAAGCCAATCCGTGACTTTTCCGGAGGGCAGCAGACCAAGATAGCATTCATAAAGCTGCTTTTGTCAAAGCCTGACATACTGCTTTTGGACGAGCCGACCAACCACCTCGATGTCACGACGATTGAGTGGCTTGAGGGCTATCTGAAGTCGTACCCGAAGGCAGTGGTTGTCGTATCCCATGACCGTATGTTTCTCGACAATGTGGTAGATGTGGTATACGAGATAGAGTACGGCACAGCAAGGCGCTATCCGGCAATTATACCAATTTTATCGCCCGCAAAAAGGAAAACTACGACAAGCAGATGAAGGATCACATCGCCCAGCAGAAGGAGATAGAGCGTTTGCAGCGTATGGTTACGCGCTTCAAGGGCAAGCCGACCAAGACATCCATGGCGCAGTCAAAGCAGAAGGCTATCGACCGCATGGTGATTATCGAGGCGCCGGACAAGTACGACAACAAGACCTTCCATGCCAATTTCCAGCCCGAAAAGGAGACCGGAAACGATGTGCTTTATACATCAGAGCTTGCAATCGGCTATGACCATCCGCTCTCCGTAGTGTCGCTTGATTTGAAAAGAGGCGAAAAGCTTGGCATACTCGGCGGAAATGGACTTGGAAAATCGACATTTTTAAAGACTATCGTGGGTAAGATCCCTGCGCTTTCAGGCGAGTACCGCTTTGGAACCAACGTGCAGATAGGATATTTCGACCAGCAGATGGCCGTGTATACAAGCAACAAGACTGTGCTCGATGATTTTTGGGATGAGTATCCGAATCTCACGGAAACCGAGGCCAGAAATGCACTCGGAGCCTTCCTTTTTTCAGGGGAGGACGTGTTCAAGAACGTAAATATGCTCTCAGGAGGAGAAAAGGTCAGACTGGCGCTTTGCAAGATTTTAAAGACCAGACCGAACGTGCTCGTGCTCGATGAGCCAACTAACCATATGGATATCGTGGGCAAGGAAACGCTCGAGAGCATGCTTAAGGACTACAAGGGCACACTGATTTTTGTATCACACGACAGATATTTTGTGAAAAAGGTAGCCACACAGCTGCTTGTGTTTGAGGATGGCACGACCAATCTCTATCAGTTTGGCTATGAGCAGTATCAGGAAAAGCTCGATCGTGAGGCAGAGGAAAGCAAAAATGTATACAGAGGCAATGCAATATTTGGCGGTGCGATAAGCCAGAACGGCAGCAGTCAGACAGGCAGTGATGCAAACCGGAGCACGTCACAAACCGCTGCAGCAGGTAATGTGGGCGAAAGCACCAATGCAAATAGCGCAGCCCAGGCAGGCGGCATGGCTGTCTCATCAACCGGCAAGGCATACTACAACCCGGGCAAGGAACGCTCAAAGATACAAAAAAAGGTCAAAAAGGCCGAGGAGGACCTGGCGGTCAAGGAAGCAAAGCTCGATGAGCTCAAGGCCGAGCTTATGAAGCCGGAGTATCAGTCAAGCTACTCAAAGCTCACGGAAATCCAGAACGAAATAAACGCTCTCGAGGAAGAAATCCTTATAGATATGGAGGCGTGGGAGGAGCTTTCATCTCAGCTTGAGGCGCTGGGATAGGTTAGATGCACTGTGGTAGCTTAGAACGTTGTGATAGCTAGATGTGCTGTTGTAGTTGAGAAATGTTGCGATAGTGTATAAAAAATCACTCGACTTGATGTTTTTTATTCTGATGAAATCCCTAATCATAGCGAAATCAAGCGATTTCGCGAAAAACCGTAAATAAACCCTTGATTATTTATATAAATTGCATAAAAATGATTGATGAAAACGAAATTTATGGTATAATATTTACATGATACAGACAACGTATCAAATAAACGATAAAGGGGTTGGACATCATGAGAATAACAATTTCAGGAAAAAACATCGAATTAACAGAGGGGCTTAAGCAGGCAGTAGAGGAGAAGCTGTCAAAGCTGGAGAAGTTTTTTAAACCGGACACAGACGTATACGTTACACTCAGCGTAGAAAAGGATAGACAGAAAATCGAGGTTACTATCCGGCAAAGGGACATGTTATCCGTTCAGAGCAGGTCAGCAACGATATGTACGTATCAATTGACCTAGTAGAGGAAGTAATCGAGAGACAGCTTCGCAAATACAGAACCAAGATTTCCGCAAAGAAGTATGCACCGGCGATATTCCAGGATGATTTCGTGGAGGCAGACGATGCAGAGGACGAGGAAATCAAGATTGTCCGTACAAAGAGATTTGGTATGAAGCCTATGTATCCTGAGGATGCATGCATCCAGATGGAGCTCTCAGGCCACGATTTCTTCGTATTCAGAAATGCAGAGAATGACGAAGTAAATGTAGTCTACAAGAGAAAAGGACATACATACGGACTTATCGAACCGGAATGTTAGACTCTTGTTTTTCATCATAATTTAACCTTTCTTTCATCGAAAACCGGTAGCCGTTGGCTGCCGGTTTTTTATATTAACCATTTATATAAATTTTAAAAAATGAAATAATTAGAACAAAAACCTCAAAATATAGTACAAATTTATCATTACAAAAATTCTGATATAAAAAGAGCAATATTAAACAAAAACCAACTAAATTAAACCTAAAACCATGTCGTATTTTGTCGAAAACTGCTAATCACCTATCAATATTAAATCTTCTAATAGAAATCTTCAAAATACAAGCGCGCAACGCGCCTAGAATATTGATATATTATATGGAAAAATGAACCCACCAACAAAAACAAAGAGGGAAATTTCGCAAAAGCGACAAAATTTCAAAAGAAAGACAAAAAAAGAAGTTCTACGAAAAATATAGTTGATGGAGGGATGAAATATTTGAGAAGAATTTATTATGAACAGAAAGGACTTATTAACCTCGATGATATTGTAGATATATTTATTGAGGTGGGAAATATACACAATTACCTGGAAAATGCAGCCTTGCGGATTTTGCTTTTTGGCAATCCGGAGCTGAATTTTTATCAGTGCCGATTATTAGTATTGAAGTACGGAGAATCACTTTCACAGGATGATTTGCACGGGCGGATGGTATTTATGAGAATGATACAGCTGCTGGAAGCCAACACAGTTTAAAATAAAATGAGAATTTCTTTTTTGACCGGGCAACCGGTCTTTCTTTTTTGCACAAATGGTGTTATAATTTTGAAGAAATTATGTTGATTACTCATAGCTTTAAAAAAGAAGCATTGCATTGTGTTTAATTAAACCAAAGCATGATAATTCAATCAAAGAAAAGAGGACAAAAATGAACATCGTAGTACTTGCCGGAGGCTCAGCACAGAGAGAGATGTTTCCTTCAAGACAGGAAGCATGGTAGCTAAGGCACTCAAAGAGAACGGCCACAAAGTTATATTATTGGATGTATTTATGGGATATAGTGACAGGGAGGAGGACCTGACAGGTATATTTGACCGCGCGGACGAGATAAGCGTGCAGGTCAGTGATATTCCGACAGAGGCACCTGACCTCGCAAAGGTAAAGGCTTCCAGAAAGGACCAGTCACCTTGCTTCTTCGGACCAAATGTCATCAAAATGTGTCAGATGGCTGACATTGTTTTCATGGCACTCCACGGAGAAAACGGAGAGAACGGAAAGATACAGGCAGCATTTGACCTCTTCGGTGTCAAATATACAGGCAGCGATTATTTAAGCTCAGCCATCGCCATGAACAAGGAGACATCAAAGCAGTTCTTCCTTGCAAATGGTATACCTACTCCAAAGGGTATTTCCATGACAAGAGCGACCAGACAGGACGATATCACAAAGCTTGACCTGACACTTCCATGCGTGGTAAAGCCATGCTGCGGTGGCTCAAGCATCGGTGTCACCATCGTTAAGGATGCGGCAGAGTTTAAGGCGGCACTTGACGATGCCTTCAAGTGGGAAAATGAGCTGGTTATCGAGGAATTTGTACAGGGCAGGGAGTTCTCTGTCGGCGTTATCGAGGGCAAGGCTCTTCCTATTATAGAGATTGCACCGAAGGAGGGCTTCTACGATTATAAGAATAAATACAAGGCGGGCAGTACAGTTGAGACATGTCCGGCCGAGCTTCCTGAGCAGGTGACAAAGGATATGCAGCACTATGCAGAGGAGGTTGCGCGTGTTATCGGGCTTGACACATATTCACGCTCAGACTTTTTGCTCAATGACAAAAATGAGATGTTCTGCCTCGAGGCAAACACACTGCCGGGCATGACTCCGACCAGTCTTCTGCCACAGGAGGCCGCGGTTATCGGTATGAGCTTTAATCAGCTCTGTGAGCATCTGATTGACATATCTTTGAAAAAATATGAGGTGTAGCATGTCGGATAAGTACATGAAGAATCTTACATTTGCAAATATCGCAAAGGCCTGCGAGGGCACATACATAGGCGATGAGACACAGCTCGATACGACAATCACCGGCGCCGTCATTGACAGCAGACAGGTGAAGGAGGGCTATCTTTTTATCCCGATAAAGGGAGAAAGGGTGGACGGACACAGATTCATTCCGACTGTGTTTGAGCAGGGGGCGGCAATTGTGCTCTCTGAGCATGAGCTGACGGATCCGGCAGGCCCATATGTGCTTGTTGAATCAACCACCGATGCCATGAAAAAGCTCGCGGCATTTTACAGAAAAAGCCTGGATATCAAGGTGGTGGGTATCACCGGAAGTGTCGGCAAGACCAGCACCAAGGAGATGATATCATCTGTCCTTGAGCAGAAATACAGCGTCCACAAGACCGCAGGCAATTTCAATAACGAGATAGGCCTGCCACTCACCATTTTCGGAATCAGGGAAAGCCATCAGGTAGCGGTGCTTGAGATGGGCATATCTGATTTTGGCGAGATGCACAGACTTTCTACCATGTCTTGCCCGGATGTTATGGTCATCACCAATATCGGCTACTGCATCTGGAGTTTTTGGGCGACAGATGGTGTGCTTAAAGCAAAGACAGAGTGCTTTGAGCATATGATGCCGGATGCGGTCGCAGTGCTGAATGCAGATGACGATAAGCTGGCCACAGTGCAGACTGTAAATGGAAAGCCTGCCATATACTATGGCAAGAAATCAGCTTCAGGCGTTCATAAATCAGTATATACCACAAATATTGAAAACCTGGGCTTTGACGGCATGAAGGCTCATTTTGTCACTCCGGAGGGTGAGTTTGATGCACAAATCCACATCCCGGGTGAGCACAATGTATACAATGCCATGGCGGCAGCAGCTGTCGGATTGCAGCTTGGTCTCACAATAGCTGAGATAAAGGCAGGAATCGAGAAAGCAGAGACAATCGCAGGGCGTACCAATTTCATCAAAACACACGGCATGACAGTGATAGATGACTGCTACAATGCAAACCCTGTATCCATGAAATCATCTATCGAGGTGCTTTCACATGCAAAGGGCAGGACAATAGCAGTGCTTGGAGACATGGGCGAGCTTGGAAGCGATGAGAAAAAGCTGCACCATGAGGTAGGCGAAGCAGTTGGAGAGAATCATATCCATACACTTTTTGCCGCAGGAGAGCTGGCAAAGGAATATGCAGCCGGAGCCGCAGAGAAATCATCCGATGTAGACATCCACTATTTCGAGGATAGGGAGACCATGACACAGGAGCTTCTTTCATATGTGAAGGAGGGCGACACCATACTGGTGAAGGCATCACACTTCATGGAGTTTCCGAAGGTGGTAGAGGCACTGAGTAAGTAAAATCAGGAAAAATCAATCGGGTAGAAATTAATTCGATATTTAATTATTGCGAGGAATGGATGTTCTCCAAGCCTCATAATATTATAAAAGAAAGAGAGAAAAATAATGGCACAGAATCCAATCGTAACAATCACAATGGAAAACGGCGATGTGATCAAGGCGGAGCTTTATCCGGAAATCGCACCAAACACAGTAAACAACTTTATCAGCTTAATCAATCACAACTTCTATGACGGAGTATGCTTCCACCGCGTAATCAAGGGCTTCATGCTTCAGGGCGGAGATCCGGACGGAAACGGCACAGGCGGCCCTGGATATGAAATCAAGGGCGAGTTCACACACAACGGCTTCAAAAATGACTTAAAGCACACAGCCGGTGTACTTTCAATGGCACGTACCATGATACCTGACTCAGCAGGCAGCCAGTTCTTCATCATGCATCAGGATGCACCACATCTCGATGGTGAGTATGCGGCATTCGGCAAGGTAATCGAGGGCATGGATGTGGTAAACAAGATCGCAGAGGTGCGCACAGACTACATGGACAAACCACTTGAGGCTCAGGTCATGAAGACAGTTACAGTTGAGACCTTCGGAGTGGACTATCCGGAGCCGGAGACAGTTTAATGATAATAATTATTGATGAGGCAAGCGCAAAACTTGCCTCTTTTTACTATCATGACGATAGCTTCAGGCCACAGTGGAGAAATGCGGCAGACATGGCATCGGTGTCAGGTGAGCTGCAAGAAAAACTGTATGGTGCACTACTGGGAAAATTGCTGGATGAGTTGCAGAAGAAACTGCCGGATGAGCAGCAGAATAATTTGTGTGTGTATGAAATAAAAAATAATTCAGGATATACAGAATCTGCAGATAACACCGCGAAAGCTAATACGGGAAATCTAAGAATATCGAAAGTTCCCACAGACTGCATCTGGATAGTATCCGACAGTCAGCAGAAGCAAATAGCTGACTCACTCGGCATAGCATCAATAGGAGAACCGCAGTGCGGCACGCGCTATGCAGTCGAGAGCCTTGCAGAGCTTGATATTGAGTATCTGGAGCGGGTGCGCAGGCGGTATAATCACATCCCGTGGGACATCGGCGAGACAGACAGATGCCTGATACGTGAGCTGTCCCTGTCAGACCTTCCTGCGCTCTATGAGCTCTATGACAAGCCAGGCATGACAGACTTTGTGGAGCCGCTTTACGACTACGAGACAGAGCTTGAATACCAGAAAGCATATATAGAGAACATGTATGGCTTTTACGAGTATGGCATGTGGCTTGTATTTTCCAGGGAAACAGGAAAGCTGATAGGCAGGGCAGGGCTTGAGCACGATGAAATGGGCTATATGATAGCGCCGGAATTATGGAACCAAGGCTATGCCACGGAGGTGTGCCGCTTCATAATAGACTATGCGCGCGAAAACACAGACTTTGAAGAGCTTTACTGCCGGATAGACGAGAAAAATACGGCATCGGTGCGCCTTGCCAAAAAGCTTGGATTTACAAAGAGCGGGCATATGGATGAAGATATAAACGCTTCTATATATAGAAAAAACATAAAAAACAATGAAAAACATTGAAAAATATGCAATTAGGCAATAAAATATAAACATAGTTTAACGATTTGGAGGACGAAAAAATGAAACAATATGCATACGGAGTAGATATAGGTGGAACAACTGTAAAGATAGGCTTTTTCGAGACCACAGGAAAGCTTGTCGATACATGGGAGATTCCTACACGCACAGAGAATTCCGGTGAGCTCATCCTGCCTGATATAGCAGCATCCATCAAGGAGAATAACGACAAGCACGGCATCGAGATGGGTGACATCGAGGGTATAGGCATGGGAGTGCCGGGACCTGTAAAGGATGACGGAACAGTATTGAAGTGTGTCAACCTCGGCTGGGGCGTGTTCAACGTGGCACAGTCACTCTCAGTGCTGTGCGGCGGCATCAAGGTAAAGGCCGGAAACGATGCCAACGTAGCTGCACTCGGTGAGATGTGGCAGGGTGGCGGAAAGGGTCATCAGGATGTAGTCATGATCACACTCGGCACAGGCGTAGGCGGAGGAATCATCCGCGAGGGCAGAATCGTAGCCGGAGTAAACGGAGCAGGCGGAGAGATAGGACATATGCCTATGGTAGATGATGAGTCAGAGTGCTGTGGCTGCGGCAAGAAGGGCTGCTTAGAGCAGTATGCATCAGCAAACGGTCTCGTAAGAGTGGCAGAGAGATACATTGCAGCACACAGGGATGTGGCAACAAAGCTTGATTTAAATGCAGCTTCACAGCCAAGGATGTATGCGATGCGGCAAAGGCAGGAGATGCAGCGGGCATTGCGGCAGTAGAGCAGTCTATGAAGCTTCTCGGCAAGGCAATGGCAGCAGTAGCATGCGTCATGGATCCTGAGGTTTTTGTTGTAGGCGGAGGACTCTCAAAGGCAGGCAGCATCATCATCGATACTGCAGCAAAGTACTATAAAGAGTATGCTTTCCATGCAAGCCGCGAGACTGAAATCAAGCTCGCCACACTCGGCAACTCAGCCGGCATGTATGGCGGAGTAAAGATGGTTATCGGCTAACATTAGATTGCAATTTTTAAAGAAATAAAATATAATGGCTACTAAAGATACACTACAATCGAGGTGAGACTATTGGCAGATTACTCAACAGAAGAATTAGAAAAAATAGCGGACAAATTTCGCTCAGATACCAGCGGCATAAGGGGAACAAAGGATTTTACGAGCCCAGAGGAGCTTTACGATGAGCTTAAAAAGGAAATCAAAAAGTACCATCCGTCGGATGACACAAGCCTTGTGGACAAAGCCTACAGGGTAGCTTATGATGCCCATAAGGGGCAGGCGCGTAAGTCAGGAGAGCCTTATATCATACATCCGCTCTGTGTTGCCATAATACTCGCCGAGCTCGAGCTGGATAAGGAAACCATTGCAGCAGGACTGCTCCATGATGTGCTGGAGGATACCATCATGACCATGGATGAGATGCGTGCGGAGTTTGGAGACGATGTCGCACATCTGGTGATGGTGTCACGAAGTTAAAGCACCTGCATCTGACAGACAGCACCAAGGATCCGAAGGACAAGAACGCGGACAGGCTTGAGATGCAGGCTGAGAATCTGCGCAAGATGTTTCTCGCCATGGCAAAGGATATCAGGGTCATCCTCATAAAGCTGGCAGACAGACTGCACAATATGCGTACACTCAAGTACCAGTCCAAGGAGGCACAGCAGCGTATCGCCAGAGAGACACAGGATATCTACTGCCCTATCGCACAGCGACTTGGTATCAGCAAGATAAAGATAGAGCTCGAGGACCTTTGTATGAAGTACCTCTATCCGGATGCATATTATGATCTGGTAGAGAAGGTAGCCCTCAGAAAGGCAGAGCGCGACACCTACATCCAGGGCTTAGTAAACGATGTCAAGAAGTATGTTACAGATGCCGGCATCAAGGCTGAGATATACGGCAGGGCAAAGCATTTCTTCAGTATATATAAGAAGATGGTCAATCAGGACAAGACGATAGACCAGATATATGACCTCTTTGCCATCAGGATTCTGGTGGATACAATACCGGACTGCTACGCAGTGCTTGGTATCATACATGAGAAGTATAAGCCTATACCGGGCCGTTTCAAGGACTATATTGCCATGCCGAAGCAGAACATGTACCAGTCGCTTCACACGACACTCATAGGCCCGAGCGGACAGCCGTTTGAGATACAGATACGTACCTATGAGATGCATCGTACAGCTGAGTACGGTATCGCAGCGCACTGGAAGTACAAGGAAGCAAACAACGGCAATGCCACTACCACCACTGTCACAGAGGAGGAGAAGCTCAGCTGCTGCGCCAGATACTTGAGTGGCAGCAGGACATGTCGGATAATAAGGAGTTTATGACTTTATTAAAGAGTGATTTAAATTTATTCTCCGACAATGTATTTGCATTCACACCGTCCGGCGATGTAAAGAACCTGCCAAAGGGCTCCACACCTATAGACTTTGCCTACAGCATACACTCTGCGGTCGGCAACAAGATGGTTGGAGCCAAGGTGAACGGTAAGCTAGTGCCGATAGACTATGTCATCAAAAACGGTGACCAGATAGAGATAATCACCTCACAGAACTCCAAGGGACCAAGCCGTGACTGGCTCAAGGTCGTAAAGAGCACACAGGCCAAGAACAAGATCAACCAGTGGTTCAGAAGTGAGCTCAAGGAGGAGAATATACAGCACGGCAAGGATCTGATAGCAGCCTATGCCAAGGCAAAGGGTATCAACTTTGCTGAGATCAACAAGCCTGAGTATCAGGAGAAAATACGCCGCAAATACGGCTTCCACGACTGGAATTCATGCCTTGCAACCGTCGGTCACGGCGGACTCAAGGAGAGCCAGATAGTCAACAGGATGTACGATGAGTACAAGAAGGATCATGTGGTGCCGGTGACAGATGCAGATGTGCTTGGCAGCATCGCAGAAAAGCAGCAGACGGCAGCAGGCACACAGCCCGAGCACAAGTCAAAGAGCGGTATTGTGGTACACGGACTCTATGACGTGGCTGTGCACTTCTCGAAGTGCTGCAATCCTGTTCCGGGAGATGAAATCGTGGGCTTTGTCACAAGAGGCCGAGGCATCTCCATCCACAGGACAGACTGTGTGAATATCATCAATCTGTCCAAGATAGAAAAGGACAGGCTCATAGAAGCAGAGTGGCAGGATACAGCCCTCATGGACAACGGTGCCGAGTATCAGGCAGACTTAAAGATATTCTGTCATGACAGGCCGGGACTGCTCGTAGATATCACAAAGATATTTACCGAGAAGGAAATCAATATCAGTGGTATCCAGTCCAAGACCAGCAAGCAGGGCATCGCTACAATCGAGGTATTTTTTAATATCAAAGGCAGGGACCAGATAAAGGTTCTCGTGGAGAAGCTCAGACAGATAGAAAGTGTAATAGACGTAGAGAGGACCACCGGCTAAATCCCGGTGGTTCTTGCGTGAAGCATAACATATAACAGACAAGGAGTACACTCATATGGTAAATATGAAGATAGACCACTTCGTAGTGGGACCGGTGCAGACCAACTGCTACTTTGTCACCAATATAAAGACAAAGGAAATGATAATAATAGACCTGGCGCGTGTGCTAATCAGCTCGCCAAAAAAGTGGACGAATCAGGCGCAAAGCCAGTAGCAATACTGCTCACACATGGACATTTTGACCATGCCACTGATGCAAAGCCGCTCGCAGACCGCTACGGCATCAAGATATATATCCATGAGGCAGACAAAGCCACACTCGATGACCCGCAGCTTAATGTCAGCTACATGATGGGCCAGTCAAAGACCTTTTATGCAGATGTATTTTTGAAGGATAAGCAGGAGCTTGACATCGCAGGCTTTCATATAGTAGTGCTTCACACACCGGGGCATACACCGGGCGGCTGCTGCTATTATTTCCCGTATGAGGACGTGATTTTTACGGGAGATTCGCTGTTTTGCGGCTCAATCGGACGTACGGATTTCAAGGGTGGCAGCATGTCAGACCTCGTGCGCACAGTGAAGGAAAAAATCATGACACTGCCTGAGCATACAGAGGTGTACCCTGGCCACAACGACACAACAACCATAGAAAACGAGAGGATGTATAACCCTTACTTATGATAGTAGTAGTATTTAATAAACCGGATTTTGAATATGATGTGCACTCACTGCTCAAGGAGTTCTTCTCGCAGGAAGATGTGCAGATGTACTATAGCTGCTCACCTGATGAGGTGGAGGGGAAAAACTTAGCCTGCACACACCACGAGATGACAGACGATGGCGTAAAAGAATTTGCGGATGCATCACAGGTATTTAAGATAGACTATGTGGGCGATGAAATTGCAGTGGAGTGGACGCTGAATAGAGCCGGTGGAAATAATTCAATGACAGATGAGATGCAGCAAGCCGACGAAAGTGACATTAAAACATCCGGAAAAAGAATCTGCACAAAAATATCCGTGACCGGCACAGACCGCAAGGAGACCAAAAACCGCCTCAAGCTCGCCCTGTATTCCATGATAGAAAAGGGCACAGGAAAGAGCCTTCCGTGGGGCACACTATCAGGCATCAGACCGACCAAGATAGCCATGAAGTGCATAGAGGACGGAATGAACGATAAGGAAACCTACGACTATCTGAAGGAAACCTACCTCGCAAGTGATGAGAAAATCGACCTCTCAATAGGTATAGCAAAGCGTGAGAAGGCACTGCTCGATAAGGTGGACTATGACAACGGCTACAGCCTGTACATAGGCATACCCTTCTGCCCGAGCACCTGTGCATACTGCTCGTTTACCTCATACCCGCTTGGCGTGTGGAAAAACCGAGTAGACGATTACCTTGACGCACTCGAGAAGGAGATAGACTACACAGCACAGAAGTTCTACCACAAGAAGCTAAACTCCATCTACATAGGAGGCGGCACACCGACCACCCTAAGCCCTGCCCAGCTTGACAGGCTTATCAGAAAAATCAAATGCAGCTTTGATTTAAAGGACTGTCTGGAATTTACGGTGGAGGCAGGCAGACCGGACTCCATCACGAGAGAAAAGCTCCTGGCACTAAAGAAAAACGGTATCAGCCGTATATCAGTCAATCCGCAGACCATGAAGCAGCAGACACTCGATATAATAGGAAGACACCACACGGTAGACGATACTATACAAAGCTTCAAGCTCGCGCGTGAGCTGGGCTTTGACAACATAAACATGGACCTCATCATGGGGCTTCCGGAGGAGACAATCGATGATGTAAGGCACACAATGGAGCTCGTAAAGGAGCTGGCACCTGACAACGTCACCATCCACTCGCTCGCAGTAAAGCGCGCTGCAAGGCTCACCATCTTCAAGGACCGCTACAGCGATATGCAGATGGTCAACACTCAGGAGCATATGGACCTCTGCGCAGCCTACTGCAAGCAGATGGGGCTTGAGCCATACTACCTCTACAGGCAGAAGGGCATGGCAGGCAATATGGAGAATGTGGGCTATGCGGCAAAGGGCAAGGCCGGTGTATACAACATACTTATCATGGAAGAAAAACAGACCATCGTGGCGTGCGGAGCCGGAGCAAGCACCAAGCGCGTCTGGCCGACACCAAATCCGGACGGCACCCATCGTATCGACAGATGCGAGAATGTCAAGGATGTAGGCAGTATATCGCAAGGATTGATGAGATGATAGAGAGGAAGCAGAGGCTGTTTGAGGAAAAATAAGCAGTATGACATATAATAATGTATAATTATTGGTGCTGTAATATCATAGCGATTAGCGAATACGTCGAAAATTGTAAAGAAACCATGAGATTCATTAACAAAGTATAAAAAATGAGCGAAAATATATTATTGAAAACCCTGATTAAATACAGAAAAAGATACAAATAACCGAATAAAACATACGTAAAACAAAATAGGCTAAAATAATTCGGGGGGGGATACAAAGGTACCTCCCCTGGAACAGGTATAAAGGAAAATAAAAGATACCATAAGGAGAATTTGGAAAGAATGTACAGAAAGAAAGGCAGAGGATGGACAAAGCATATAGACTTTATGCTTATAGATATCGCATGCATTGTTATAGCATTTTTTATTTCATATGTGATACGCTTCGGCTTTAATAACCCGTACGTGGACAAGGACTACCGTATACTGGGGGTAGCATTTCTTCTGATAGATTTCTTTGTGGAGATAATGGCAGACTCATTCAAGAATGTCCTAAAGAGAGGATATCTGGATGAGCTTATATCGACCTGCAAGCACGCAATGCTTGTATTTCTGGCAACAGCGCTATTTCTGTTCACTACACAGATGGCTGATATATACTCGCGATTATCATTTTATATCATGTTTCCAATCTATGTGACAATATCATATGTAGCAAGAATTGCACTCAAGAGCTTCCTTAAGAAAAAGGGCTTCGGAACATCTAAGAAATCACTGCTTGTCATAGCACCGGATGCCATGCTTCGTGATACACTGCGCACAGTGGAGAAAAGCTGCATATGCTATACAAAAATAGTAGCAGCTTCACTGGATACAGACATGAAGGGCAAGACTATATGCAACATACCGATAGTTGCAAATCACGATGGCATAGTGGACTATGCGTGCGATGAGTGGGTGGATGAGGTGCTCATCCCACCGTGCAGCGAGGATGAATATCCGGAGAAGATGGCAGATATATTCCTGGAGATGGGAATAGCAGTACACACAGGAATAGCCAAAACGGCACAGCCAGGGCGGTTATAAGCAGATAGAAAAGATAGGCGACTACACCGTAGTCACATCAAGCGTGAACTATGCAAATACCAGCGTACTTCTGGTAAAGAGGGGCATGGATATAGTCGGAGGACTGGTGGGCTGTCTGTTCACACTTATCATCATGATATTTGTGGGACCGATGATATACATAGCATCACCGGGACCGATATTCTTCTCACAGGAGAGAATCGGCAGGAACGGCAGGAAGTTCAAGATGTACAAATTCCGCAGCATGTATATGGATGCCGAGGAGCGAAAGAAGGAGCTTGCGGCACAGAATAAAGTGGGCGACGGAATGATGTTCAAGATGGACTTCGATCCAAGAATAATAGGCAATAAGGTACTGCCAAACGGAAAAAAGAAAACCGGAATTGGGCAGTTTATCAGGAAAACAAGCTGGATGAATTCCCACAATTCTTCAATATACTAGTGGGAGATATGAGCCTGGTAGGCACCAGACCACCGACACTCGATGAGTGGGAGAAGTATGAGCCACACCACAGAGCCAGAATGTCATTCAGGCCGGGACTGACCGGACTGTGGCAGGTGAGTGGCAGGAGTAATATCACGGACTTTGAGGAAGTGGTGAAGTTGGACACTCAGTATATTGGGGAGTGGAGTGTTAAGGGGGATGTAAGTATTCTTCTTAAGACAGTTTTAGGTGTGTTAAAAAATGAAGGAGCAGTATAGAAATATGGCAATTAGGATATTGCATGTAGCACAAGCAGCTGGTGGCGTTGATCGCTATATTCGAATGCTTCTCAAGTATTTGGATAAAGATAAGTTTGAAAACATACTGGTATGTTCACAAGATTTTAAAAAAGAAGATTATGAAGGATTAGTTGATGCCTTTGAGCAAATTGAAATGAACAGAGCAATTGGAGTAAAGGATCTAAAGTTAATATGGAAAGTTAGAAAACTTATAAAGAAATACAATCCTGATATTGTTTATGCACATTCTAGTAAAGCTGGTGCAATTGCGCGTATAGCAGATATCGGTTGTAAAAATTATTGTGTATATAATCCACATGGTTGGGCATTTAATATGCGTTGCTCTGATAAAAAAAGAATAATGTACATAGCAATTGAAAAGATGGCTGCACAATTCTGCGATAAAATTATCTGCATTTCGGAAGCCGAGAAAAAGTCTGCCTTAGAAAAGAAGATTTGCAGAGAAAATAAGTTACACGTTATTTTCAATGGTGTAGACATTGAAGCATATGAGAGTGGAGAACACAGTAAGTTAAAAGAAAAGAGTTATGTATACCAGAAGATGCATTTGTAGTTGGGATGGTTGGGAGAATAAGTTCACAGAAGGCACCAGATGTGTTTGTAAAGATGGCAAAGCTTGTTAAGGAAGAAGTTCCAAATGCACATTTCATCATTGTCGGGAATGGAGATATGGAAGCAGAGATTAGAAAGTATGCTGAAGATAATGACTTTTCAGAGAATTTACATATCACAGGCTGGGTCGATAATCCGATGAATTATGTAGAACTCTTTGATGTGGCTTGTCTTCTAAGTCGCTGGGAAGGATTTGGATTGGCTTTACCGGAATACATGATGGCGGGCAAGCCGATTGTAGCAAGTCGAGTGGATGCAATTCCATACATTATCAGAAATGAGAAAAATGGATTGCTAGTCAATGTAGATGATGCGGATGGTGCAAGCGATGCTGTGCTTCGGATTTATCAGAAAAATGAACTGAAAAATAAGTTTGTGACACAAGGTTTGAAAGATGTACATGACAGATTCGATGCTCGGAGAGTATCAGAGCAGCATGGGATGTTGTTTGAAAATATGATTAGGTGAAGAGTTAATATGAAATTGTATTGTACAGATAAAGATGAAAATTTTTTTGCATCGAAAATATCTCCAGTCAATGTGAAAAAAGAAGAGCTATTGAAAATTAAATATGTAAAGTAGCGCAAAATATGTTAGAGGAAAAGTATATGAAAATAATAGGATTAGTACCTGTATATAAACCTAATAAAAAAGAAATTCATAACATTGAAAAATATGTAGATGATTTAGATGCTTGTTATATATTAGATGATTCAGGAACTTCAAATATAGAACTTTTTAAAGAATTAAAAGAAAAATATCATGACAAAATACAATATTTTTTAAATAAAGAAAATTTAGGATTGTGTAAATCGGTTAATAATGGATATAGAATAGCAATGCATAAAGGTGCTGATTGGATATTAATAATGAATCCTGATGGAACTTTTCAAAATAACGCTATTGATATTTATAAAGATTATATAAACAATAACGATACATCAAATGTTGCGATTATTGCTCCTAGATTCAATACTGATCGACGGAACGCAATTCGGGAAAGGGAATAAAGCGGATTAAATATGCTGATATGACAGGGTGCTTATATAATGTAAAAATTTTTAATGAAATAGGGTTCTATGATAATAATACTTATTTTTATGGACTAGATACAGAAATGTGTTTACGAGTTAATGAGTTGTCATACCTAATAGTGGAATGTTCTGAAGCTGTTCTTGATCATAATCCAGCAGAAACGTATAACGTAAAAATTTTTGGCAAGACAGTTTTTAAATGTGGTAAGGATGTGCCACAAAGATACTATTATCAATTTAGAAGTGCTTATTATATTAACAATAAATATCACAGTATAAGAAATATACTGTTTCATATTTATAAAATAACAAAAGTAATTTTATTTTTTGATAATAAAAAAGAGTATTTTAGAATGATAAAATACGGAATACGAGATGCGAAAAAAGAGTATTTTGGTAAATATAACCATTAATATAAATAAATTATTAGGAAGGTTAAAAGAAATGAAAGTATTAGTTACAGGTGCAAATGGATATCTTGGACAGGGGATTGTTAAATCAATCTTGGATTTAGGAAATGATGTTGTTGCTGCAGATTTTAAGGTTGAGAATATAGACAGTCGAGCCAATAGAGTTGAATGCGATTTGTTTGATATACAAAATCCATATTTATATTTTGGACAACCTGACGTATTGCTGCATTTAGCATGGAGAGATGGATTTGTACATTATTCGTCAGCACATATTGATGATTTGCCAAAACATTATAATTTTATAAACAAAATTGTGGAATCTGGATGTAAACATATAGCAATAATGGGAAGTATGCATGAAATTGGTTTTTTTGAGGGGAGCGTTAATGAAAAGACTCCTTGCCATCCAACGACACCATATGGAATTGGAAAAAATGCATTAAGAGATTTAGCTGAAATGGTTTGCAAAAAAAATAATATAGTTTTTCAGTGGCTCAGAGGGTATTATATTGTTGGAAACTCGAAATATGGTTCATCTATATTTTCTAAAATTACAGCAGCTGTGCAGGAGGGGAAAAGCGAATTCCCATTTACACTTGGTCAAAATCAGTATGATTTTATTGATTATGATGAGTTCTGTAATCAAGTTGCTGCGACAGTAAGCCAAAATAATGTACAAGGAATTATAAATATTTGCTCTGGACATCCGGAAAAATTAGCGGATAGGGTGGAAAGATTTATTAAAGAGAATAATTATAACATTAAACTTCAATATGGAGCATTTCCAGACAGACCATATGATTCAAAAGCAATATGGGGAGATAGTATAAAAATTGATAAAATTATGAAGACTGAAAAGGAATATTAGAATGTCTGAAAAACGAAAAAGAGTATTACAAGTTAATATAGATAATAATGGTGGGAATGGGGCATTCACACTAGTACGTTATTTATATTCATTTTTGAAGGATCAATTTGTTTTTGATTATTATACAATGGGAAAATTTATAAAGGATCGTGTTTATGAAGATATTGTTGCTGAAGGTGGCCGATGCATATCTGTGAATTTAAGAAAGCATAAATTAATTGGTCATATTATACTACCTTTTAGCTTTTATTTTTTTTTAAAAAACGAATCATATGAAATTGTACATATTCATAGTGAAGTGGCATATAAGCAATTTTTGTATGCGGTTGCAGCCAAATGTGCTGGAATTAATAAGATAATAATACATTCGCATAGTAGTGAAATTGATGGTAATAGTAAAACTGTTAAGTTAATAGGACATAAAATATTAAGGAATGTAGTTAATAAACTAGGGACAGACTTTTTGGCATGTTCGATTCCAGCTGGTAAATGGATGTTTACAAATAAAACAATGAATAGTAAAAAATTTAGAATATTGCATAATGGAATTAATCCGTGTAACTATGAGTATGCGCAGGATATAAGAAATAGCGTTCGTGAGAAGTTAAAGATAAAAGATAGGGTTGTAATAGGACATGTTGGAGCTTTAAAAAAAGTTAAAAATCAAAGTAGATTGTTAGAAATAGTTAAAGAAATGGATGACGATAGATTTATACTTTTTTTAATAGGAGATGGGGAAGATAAGGAAAAGATAGAAAAAGAAATTGAGGATTTAAAACTTAAAGAACAGGTAAAGATGTTAGGAAATAGGACGGATATTGCTGAGCTTTTACAAGCATTAGATTGTGTTTGTCTTTCCATCATTTTTTGAAGGGATTCCTATGGCTCTTATAGAAGCTCAAGCTACTGGGATACCTATAATTGCATCAGATACAATAAATAAAGATATTCGTATAAATGATAATATGGTATTTTTGTCATTAGATGAAAAAAATACCATATGGTGCTCATATATAAAAGAATATGTTAATAAACATATTTATAATACTGGATTTTTAAATATAGAAAAATCGGAGTATAATATAGAAAATAGCGCACATGAGTTGAGGAATATATATAATAATGTTAAAGATTAGAATAAAAAATTTAAAAAACCCATTTGCTTAATTTGTTTTGGTAGGGTCACTATTAATTATTGCAGTTGATTTTAAAATAAATCATATAGAATTGATAGCGCTTACATTAACTTTATTTATAATATTAAAAAAAGCGCGTTTCTCGTATTTTAGTATTTTTTCTTTTATATTATGGTTTAGTTTTTTACAAGAGTATTTTGCTTCTATAAATACAATGTTTTCGTCAGGAAGACTAAAATGGGATACAAGTATTGCTATTTATCATAGTGAATTATTCTTATGTGAGATTATTTTTTATATTATTGAGTTAATATTTTTTTTACTACAGATGTTTTAGAGAATGAGAAAATACTCTATAAATGTGATTTGAATATATCAAAAAAAATGGCTTATATATTTGTTACATGTGGGTTTATATTAATAGTATTAGCATATCCATCATTACCAACATTCAATACAGAATTAGAGAGAGATATGGGAATTGTTCCATCATCATTAGTTGTGCCATTATCAATGCTACTATTGGGTGTGACATATGATTGGTTAAAAAAAGGCTGGTATTTTAGAATTATTACATTTATTAGTTTATTTTGGGTAATGTTTCATGGAGATAGAGTAATTGTTCTTGGATATGTAGTTTATTTTATATTAAAGTATATTAACAATGCTAATGAAGATTTCAAAACATTAAAATCTATTATATTTAGTAAAAGAGTTTTTTTTATATTAATAGTAATTTTTGTGGCTGTAATTATCAGCATTAGAGTGCAGTATACAAGAAGTGGAAATGTATATGATTTGAACTTTGAAACACTATTGTTGAATCTTTTAAAACAAGGAACTGCAGCTGATGTGGTACATGTATTTAATTGTGCAACTGATATGTGGCAAAATGGGCAAGGTTTAAATGGATATTCATATTTATATTATTTAGACAATATTTTGCCAAGTGCGAACCCAAATTTATATTCTGCAGTAATATTACAAAAAAATTATAACACAATGGGTGGAGGCTTGTTTTTTGCAGAACCAATGATGAATGGTGGAATGCTACTATGTATAGTACAAAGTGTGGTTTATATAGCGATATTGGTATGGGCATTTAATAAAAAAAATTCGTACCATGCTTATGTAATTATTCCGTTTAGTATTCTTATTTTTAGATTTGCTTGGTATGCAACATGCGCAGGTTTGGTGAAAATGCTTATTTATTATGTCCCTTTTGTCTATTTTGTTTCCAAGAAGATTAAGTAGACATTAATGCTTGGGAAAAATAAGCATAACATATTTAAGTAGAAAGGTTTGTAATGAGAGCGCTATTGATTATTCCTAAGTTCTTTTCATATGAGCAGTATATAAAAAAAGAAATACAAACTCTAGGATATGATGTTGACATGATTTTTGAAAATCCTAATGAGTTTTCAATTGTCAGTAAATTTAAACTCAAATTAGTAAAGAATAAGGATATATATTTTAAATAAATATTATTGTGAT
>ENA-OQEX01000102-OQEX01000102.1-human-gut-metagenome-genome-assembly--contig:-NODE-102-length-50736-cov-8.404197_pt1 | contig 50736 bp, 63 predicted proteins | sample MGYA00242802_ERZ504649 | MGnify/ENA primary metagenome ERZ504649 (study PRJEB26092, sample SAMD00036194) | human gut metagenome | host: Homo sapiens | study: EMG produced TPA metagenomics assembly of...
CAGCCACACTTACTGTTGCCATCTTCTTACTTTCATTGTTTTCATTGAAGAAGAAAGGTGTTCTCAAAGCATTGTTTGTCCTTTCCATTATTACGGTAGTTATTTCTCTTTTGCCATTGATGTATGGTTTAAACTACTATACCCTTGTAGGAGCCTTTATAACAGTAACACTTGTAATAGAAAGTATTTTGGCTAAGATACAACAAAAGTAAAGCGATAACTTCCAGTTTGCCAACATTCCCTTTGAGAGAGGAGAAATTCTTTTCTCAAAGGGCTTTTTTGATTTTCGGATATTCGTAAACTACAAGACAAAAGCTAAAACTTCATATACTCTAAGCACAAGTAGGTCTCGGTTTGACTATGAAAACAGTTTGGCAGAAGTACACCCGGAGCTTGTTTCGGAGTGGTCGGAGGGAAATTTACCGCTTAACAAAGCCAATGAATGAAATGAGATTAATGGAGTGTACGGAATGTGAAATGAGTGCAACGTAGGCATATGATATAGATATTGAAGCAGGCGATATAGATGTTACTGATACAGTTACTGTAGTCTGGGAAATATCTTAATTCTGAGAAAATCTATGGTATTGTATTTGTTGAATAGGGGTAAATGGTGGTATAATCCTATTATTGATAGATAGTAATAATAGATGATTTTTATGGAACGAGTGGTGAAGTTTTAATGACTAAGGATGAATGGTACAGGCAGTTATTTGAGCGGCTGGATAATTCCAGGTTCCGAAGCAGTTTCCATCTGAAGCAGAAAGATATTGATTACATAAATGAAAAAGGGTTGGACACAATCAGACAACATGCAAAGGATTTTATTGCAAAGAGAGAAGCTCCGGCATATATAGCAAATGATGGAAAGCAGACACCAATGAAAGGTCATCCGGTATTTATCGCTCAGCATGCAACAGCTACATGCTGCAGGGAGTGCATCCGAAAGTGGCATAAAATGCAGCCGGGCAAGGAACTAAGTCAGGTGCAGCAGGATTATCTTGTAGATGTAATTATGACATGGATTCAAAAAGAAATCGAGGGGCAGGAACATAAAATATGAGTTTTGTTGATTTTATCTGGAGTACATATAAAAGTCAAAATTTAGATAAATTGGAGGGATAAAAGTGCAGATACACTATTTTCAAAGATATCATTCAAAGGAGAATGTAGATACATCTAATACTATGCTGATGTTATCTCGCTTATATAATTATAATGCAGATAAATTCTTTGCAATGTTGAATGCTTTAATACTGGGACAAGATGAGACACCTGAAATAACATTTGATCTTCAGGTAGTGGGAGATGAAAGCGTTCCAGATGCGATTATAAGCCAGAAAAGTTTTAAAATAGTAGTTGAGACAAAACTACATAATCAATTTCAGCAGAATCAGCTTGAAAAACATCTGACTCAGTTTGGAACAGAGGAGATAAAGGTGCTTTTAACGTTAGATCCAAAACCTATGAAAGAATCATTGATGGATAGTTTTGGCACTGTATTGAAAAAGTATAATGCAGATAGGATTAATGAAATAAAAACACCAATAAGGCATGTAAATATTACATTTGAACAATTAGTTGCTGCAATGGAAGATATTGTAGATGAGAGGGATTCAGAGATAATGGCAGTGCTGGATGATTATAAGAAGTATTGCTTTGATGAAAAACTGATACCTGATGATGAAAATTGGATGAGAGCAATTGTTGCGGGAACAACACTTGAAGATAATTTGCAATATGATTTTTATTATGATCAAGCTTCAAGAGGCTATTCAGGTCATGGATACATTGGCTTATATAAAGAAAAGAGTATTAGAGCAATCGGAAAATTGAAAAAAACAGTTGTTGCAGAGTTAGTAAATGGAGAAGTGTCATATATTAATGAAAGCGGAGAAGCTGCTACAAAAGAGGAGATAGAAAAGATTAAAGAGGCCATTGTTCATGCAGAGTCAGAATATGGATACAATTTGAAAAAAGTTAAGCATAGATATTTTATAGTTGAGCATTTTTATCCAACAGATTTTAAAAAAGCAAGTAAAAATCCGATTCAAAAAAGTAAATATTTTAATCTGGCTGAAATGTTCAAAAGTAAAACGTTGCCTAAAACAGATGAAATAGCATCAATACTGGATGGAAAAACATGGGAAGAGTTTTATTAAACAGTGGATTTTCATAATAAACTTGAAGAAAGAACTGTTCCAGAGTACTGGTGGAGTGATAATCCGGAGGCAACGGATAAGCAGATAAGGAAGCTGTTAAAGTAATACAGGAATGGATAAGGAGGTGCCACAATGCCATTTAAGATTGTTCGTAATGATATAACAAAGGTAAAAGCAGATGTAATCGTAAATACTGCTAATCCAAATCCGATATGTGTAAGTGGCACGGACTTAGCAATATATGAGGCGGCAGGAAAAGAAAAGCTTATCGCAGAAAGAGCGAATATCGGCAAAATTGCAAGAGGTGATATTGCTGTCACCGGTGCATATAACCTAAAGGCAAAATATATTATTCATACAGTAGGACCGGTATGGACGGATGGATTGCACCATGAATTTGAAATTCTGGAGGACTGCTATCGTAAATCATTGCAAAAAGCATTAGAACTTAAGTGTGAGAGTATTGCCTTTCCATTAATTTCGACAGGAGTATATGGATTTCCGAAGGATAAGGCATTACAGATTGCTGTGTCAGTATTCAGCCAGTTTCTAACCGAAAATGAAATTGAAATTATACTGGTAGTGTTTGATAAAAGGTCTTTTCAGCTTTCCGTTCAGATTGTAGGTGAGATTGATTCCTACATAGATGCTAATTATGTCAAGGAAAGTCATAGAAAAGAATATCCGGTGCGAAGCAGAAGCAACACCCGCATGAGAGAATTGCCAGAGGAAGCGTTCTATGAGGAGATGCTTCCAAGAGAGGCAGAAGATAACTATCCACTGGAGGAAGATACAGGGTTAGCAGAGCCTTGTATGCTGTCAGCAGACATTTCTTTGGAAGATCAGCTTTCAAATATTGGTGTTTCATTTCATGATAAATTATTTGAGCTGATCGACGAATCGCATCTTGATAATAAGGATGTGTGGAAACGGGCAAACCTTGATAGAAAACATTTTTCAAAAATTCAATGTGACCAGAATTATCATCCAAAGAAGAAGACTGTGATGGCACTTTGTATTGCACTGAAGCTTGATTTGGAACAGTCAAGAGATTTACTTACGAGAGCAGACTGGGCATTTAGTCCAAGCAGTAAGGTGGATCTGATCGTACAGAAGGCTATAATAGATAAGCAGTATGATATTATGCAGCTGAATGTGACATTATTTAAGTATACGAATGAAATTCTTGGAGTATAAATTGTTTACAAGTAAATATTGAGTAGTAAATGTTACGTCGGTACTCACATAGTATCGGCGTTTGTTTTTTATCTTAAAAGTGTCGCCCGAACAGCGACCATATAAAGATGCCATTCAATTATACTTATATTGTAACAAAGAAAGAGAGGTGCCGGAGTAATCCGGGGATTGGAGGCATATATGTACGGAGCGATTTTAGGAGATATTATTGGAAGCCCGTTTGAGTTTGACAGAGGTGATAAAACAAAGAACTTTGATTTGTTTAGTGAAGGCTGTTGCTTTACAGATGATTCTGTTATGACAATAGCAGTTGGAGAAGCTCTCCTGCAGTCGAACCGGAAGCTGCAGTAAAGGAAATTGAAGATGCGGTAGCATCCAATATGCAGGATTGGGGAAAAAGATATCCACATGCAGGTTATGGTGGAAGCTTCAGACATTGGCTTAGAGAAAATAATCCGAAGCCATACGGAAGCTATGGAAATGGTTCAGCCATGAGAGTGTCAGCTGCAGGCTGGCTTTATGATTCAATTGAAAGAACAAGAGAGGTAGCAAGAGCGACAGCAAATGTGACACATAATCATCCGGAAGGTATAAAGGGTGCAGAAGCAACAGCAAGTGCAATATACATGGCAAGGAATGGCTCTTCAAAAGAAGAAATCAAAATAAAAAATGAATTGTTTTTTTGTCACGAAAAATGTATAATAATCGTGACAAATTTAAGGAGCGTGTTGTTATGGCAAGTGGAATTTATGCAGAAATCAAAAAGAGAATATTAGATGCCGAATATGGCGCAGTATTTGTGACATCAGATTTTACTGATATTGCAACAATTACAACAATACGAAAATGTTTAGGTAGACAGGTAGAAGAGAAAGCAATTCGAAGAATTATCGATGGAGTTTACGAAAAACCTGTATATAGCAATTTACTTAAGGAATATGTTCCTGCTAATCCGGAAAAAGTAGCCTATGCAATTGCAAGAGGATATCATTGGACAATAGCACCATGTGGAGATGTAGCGTTAAATAAACTGGGATTGTCAACGCAGGTTCCTGTTGTATGGTCCTATATAAGTGATGGTCCATATAGAAAATTTGCATGGGATAATGTTAATATCGAATTTAAGCATAGGACCAACCGTCAGATTTCATTTATGTCAGAGTCAACAACATTGGTAGTAGAGGCTATAAAAACACTTGGAAAAGAGCGAATTGATGAAGGTGTTATTAACAACTTGAAGAATAGAGTTCCTGAGGATAAAAGGAAACAGCTTCTTGAAGAGGCAACTGGCGTAAGTGAGTGGATATACGAAGTAATTAGAAAGGTGTGTTTAGAATAATATGAGAGAAGTTGCAAAGTTACCAGTAAAAGATAGGACTGAACTATTTCAGGCAACGGCAATAAAAATGGGAATGCTACCTAATGTAGTGGAAAAAGACTTTTGGGTATGCTTTATGCTAGACCACCTTTTTCATGATTGCCAATATAAAAAAGCTTTTGTATTTAAGGGTGGAACGAGTCTTTCGAAATCATATCATGTAATAGAGAGATTTTCAGAAGATATCGATCTAATTTTGGATTGGAGAAAAATAATTACTGATGAGGGAAATCCTTGGAGTGAAAGGTCAAAAACAAAGCAGGATCAATTCAATAAGCAAATTAATGCAGAGGCGGCAAAGTTTTATGAAAATGAATTTGTTCCAAAACTCAATAAAGAACTGGAGAAAAAACTAGGGGATGGAGAATGGGTAGAAGTTGATTCAGAAGATGAAATGGTTGTTAATTTCTATTATCCACAGATTTTTGAGAGTGAATATCTTCGTTCCTGCGTAAGATTGGAAATAGGTCCATTAGCTGAATGGATGCCATCACATGAGACTGTAGTAAGTCCTTTTGCAGCTGAGAAATATCCAGATGTATTTACACAGAAAGAGACAAGTGTTTTGACCATAGATGTAGAGCGTACATTTTGGGAGAAACTAACTATATTACATAAAATAGCAAATTTTCCAGAAGGAAAAGTGTTACCAGCAAGATATGCAAGACATTTATATGATGTTTATAATCTAGGTAATTCCTGGGTGAAAGAAAGTGCTTTTGCAAGAAAAGAATTGCTTGAAAAGGATGTTGCATTTAAGCAGAAATTCTATTACGCAAAAAGTGCACATTATGAGACAGCAACATTAAATAGTATTGAGCTTATGCCAAGTGATGGTGTACTTGATGCATTAAAGGCAGATTATAATGCAATGAGGAATATGATATATGGGGAGATACCGGAATTTGAAGAAATATTAAATTATCTGAATGCATTGCAAGAAGAAGTGCATAAGCTTACTGTAAATTAGAAGGTTACAATAACTTGTCCGTTGTGTAACTTTGGTATTATGGCATGGCTTGAAGGAGAGATTGATGAGAATGGAGATCCAGTGAAAAAGAGTTCTAAGTAAAATTCAAGTTTAACAATAGAGAGGAATTATGATACGAGAAATTGAGAATAGAAGAAGTATAAGAAAATACAAGCCGGATCAGGTCTATTGTATTTCCTTCTATATCAACGGGAGTATATAGTTTCCCGGTTGAATTGGCAGCAAAGATTGCAATGCATACAGTTATTTTCGAAGGAAATAAATTTTCTATCGAGGAGGTTGTAGATTGGATCATAAAAAAGAGAGGGGTCTGCTTGAGTATCAGTATAATGCAGATGCATTTGAGGACGTGGGAGAGATTCTGCGTCCTTTTTTGTAGTTTAATTGCAATAAAGAACAAAGATTCGACGTGCGAGGGCATACTTTGGGACTCGTAAAATGCTAAGCTATAGCCATCATAAGAAACAAGCATTTAATTTACGAAAAACAGGAGGACAGGACAAAATGGAAAAATTTATTTACTGGATAAAAAGGACACTGCATCATTCAAAACAATGCAACAGCTTATGTATGCTGTGCAAGTATTATGATGAATGTAAAATCGACGGACCGGTATAATATCAGGAGGTAATACCTATGGCAATGTACGACTGGAACCACAACGGAAAAAATGACAGGCAGGACGATTATTTAGAGTATATGATTTACAAGGACTGCACTAATGATAATAATTCAAATACTAATCACAGTTCATATAACAGCGACTCAGCTTTTGGCGTGAATGTGTTCGTAGTAATTGCTGTAATAGCCATATTTGCATTTATTGGTAATGCTATGGAAGAGAGTACACCCAAATGCATAAAGCCGGGATGTAATAATGAACAGACTCAAAACAGCAGTTACTGCTACTTGCATAAGCCGTATTCAGGCGGATATACATCATCAGGAAGCAGTTCATCAGGAAACAGTTCATCAAGCAGTAGCTCATCTTATTCGGATAAATCATATAATAGCAGCTCAGGCTCTGCAGGTTCATCATCAAATGCATATGGCGATGACAATAGCGGAAGCTATTCAGGCGGATCAATAGGTAGTTCATCATATCACAGCAGCTCGAGTTCTTATGATTCATATGATGAAGGATATGATGATATCTATATGAATGGTGACTATGATTATGACAGGTACGACAGTGATGATGACTATGCGGCTGGTGTAGATGATGCAATGGATGAGGCTTATGAAGAGTGGTAAAAAAGACAGGAGGACACGACAATGAAAGAAATGTATTTTACAATAGCAGGATGTAATCATTATTACGGAAGCGACTTCATGGAAAAAGGCATGAAGGTCAAGCTGGTCAAGGAGCCGGACAATGAGTATGACAACGAAGCAATACAGGTAAAGATTAAAGGACTTGGCAATGTCGCTACGTAGCCAACAGCCCATACACCGTGAAGGGTGAGTCAATGAGTGCCGGCAGACTGTATGACAAAATCGGTGGTAAGGCAAAAGGAAAGATTGTGTTTGTGACAGACGGCGGAGTGATTTGCAAAGTAATCAGTGATGGTAAGGACAAGCCGGTGATGATAGAGGAAGACAAAGTAAATGATGAAAATCTCTAAAAAGACTGTATGACTCAAGTACCATGTGGTAAAATAATAAGCAGGACACTGAGGAGGTACATATGGATTATCTGGTAATCGATTTGGAAATGTGCAGGGTAAAGAAACTCTATAGAAAAACATATAAATACGCCAGTGAAATAATACAGATTGGCGCAGTTCTCTTAGATGAGGGATTCAACAGAACAGCCACAATGTGCGAGTATGTAAATCCTGAATACGGCGTGCTGGACAATTTTATAGAGAGCATGACAGGCATAAAAAACCGTGATATCAAACAGGCTCCGAAGCTGACAGAGGCACTTGAGCATCTGTCAGACTGGCTCGGAGACAGAGAATACAAGGTTTATGCCTGGAGTGATTCTGACAGAACGCAGATACTGCATGAGATAAAAGCAAAGAATATAGAGAGCGCAAAGATAGATGACTTTATGAAAGCAGACCGCTGGATTGATTACCAGGATGTGTTTAAGAAGCGATTTGATTTAGACAGGTGCTACAGCTTGGAGGATGCACTTGAAAGTGCAGAGATAGAGCCGGAAGGCAGATTTCATGACGGACTGGACGATGCAGTAAATACCGGAGCATTGATAAAGAAGCTGGAGCTGAATCCGGAGTATGAGATTGCCAAGTATGCACTTCCGGAGTCGGACGAGCATCTGAGTTGTACTATTGGGGACTTGTTTGAGGGATTGCAGTTGAAGTTTGGATAATATGCAAATACTATGAAGTGGTGTACATATTCTTTCATACGGGAATGCCACTTGTGGCAATGCACTGGCAACACAGATTCAATCATATGGTCGGTATGTACAATGATATTTACTGGGGCAGATGTCAAACATTACACAGCATGTTTGCCGGCACACGTATTGCAGCAATATGGCGAAATCCGGCATGAATCCAAAAACGCTGCAGTATCTTATGGGACATAGTGATATAGAAGTTACACTTAACACCTATAAGCATTTAGGTCTTGAGGATGCAGAAAATGAATTAAAAAGGCTGGAGGACTTGCAAAATGCCAGAAAAGAACTGGAGCGGACGCAAGGGGAGTGGCCGGTGTCACAGAAGATGTTTAAAGCAATATAGGAGAATAGTTAGTTTGGAGGCGCTCTGGCGATAGTTGGAGCATTTTTTGTTATGGAAATGAGAAGAAAATGACTATATAATAAATAGTATATCAGATATAGAAGAAATGGAAAATGCCCGCAGGAAATTGGAGAAAGTGCAGAAGAAGCCAGTGAGCCAGAAAATGTCTAATTCGGTTTAAGACACAAAAGGTTTGGATGCGTTTTATGATTATGTAGAATTTTGAAAGTATACTTTAATTTGAAAGGATGAATGTGAATGGCAAAAGGATTATATGATGAATACTACACGAATGGAAAGATTGAGCTGGCTAGAACTGGAAAAAATGTTTCATTAAAAAATCATTTTACAAAAGATGAAATAAAGCAAAGAAATCATGAAATTGCTTCACATTATGAAGAATCAGTAAGCGATATATCAAATTTAGTTGCTAGCATCAGAGAAAAAATAAAAAGGTGTGATCCATTGTTATTACTTGTTACGGCAAATGATTTAAGTATGGTTCAAATGGTAAATGTTTTGTCTGATGTGCAATTAGAAAATAGCGATGCCGGGAGTTTAAGGTTAGTCGAGTATATTCAGAGTGTGCTGGTTTCAACAAAACTGGATAATAATAAGTATGATAAAGAGACACAAGACAAAATTATAATGGAAATTTTAAGTGATATAGAAGAGCTATATACTAAGTGTCAATATTTTTATTTTATATGGGCTGCAAGGGAATTTGAAAGAGGTGTATTTTCAGATAAAGAAATAGAATATATAGTTGAATCGCAATTATTCAGTAATGTTAGAGGAAATAGATATCAATTTCAGCAACTCAATGATTTAGCAACTTTAATTTTACCACATAATAGTATTATGGAAGAAATATATGGTATATCTGCAAAGAATTTTATTGAAGGATTAAAGAAATTAGAATATGCATTATCATCTGCTAAATTAGACGCGTTTAAGACTTTGACAGATGAGTTAAAGAAATTTCAAAGTAAGGCTGTAAATAAGTCTCAGGAAGAATTAGAGGATTTATTCGACGAAGTCAGAGAATATACGGATTCTAAATCTATTATGGCAAAGTGCTTTGGATATGATTTGCACGATGTAAAAAAAGTTACAAATTGGGGTGATAAACTGGTACAGAGTTTTTCTTGGAAGATAGGTGAAAATGCTGATTTCTTTGAAAGGTCAGAATATCCTGGGTGGCCAATTCAGGATTTGCCTGTTCAAAAACGCCCATTTATTAATATAAATGGGGTTTGTTATTGTTTTGACTATTATAATTTATTTGATAATGTCTATAGAATTTTGCAAAAAAATATTAGACTCTATAATGATAAATATGCAACTAAATGGTCTAATATTCAACAGGGAGCAAGTGAAGAATTAGTTGCTGATAAATTCAAAAAGTTGATGCCTAATGCAAACGTTTATGTTGGAAATTATTATCCGGAAGCGAATTCGCTAAAGAAAATGGACGAGAATGACATAATGGTAATATGTGATGATATAATAATTATTGCAGAAGTCAAAGCTGGTTCATTTACATATACGCCTGCGATAACTGATTTTGAAGCACATAAGAATTCGTTTAATTCGTTGATAGGTAAAGCTGACTATCAGTGTATTCGTACATATGAGTACATTGAAAAATGTGACCTGGTCAAGTTCTATACAAAAGATAAGAAAGAGAAATTTGAATTTGAACGCAGAAAGATAAGAAAAATATATTCTTTATGTGTGACAGTAGATAATTTTAATGTGTTTGAAGCAAAAATTGAAAAAACGAATTTCTTTAATATTGCTAATGGTACAATAGCTATTAATATTGATGACTTGGATGTATATACATTTTATTTTGAATCTGAATTATGCTTTTTACATTATTTAAAGCATAGGCAGGCAGCAACAAGGCTAAGGACATTAATGCTTACAGATGAATTAGATCATTTGGGCATGTACATAGATAAAAACGCATATGAAAATTTTGTGTATGATAATAGAGATTGCACATCTTTTGTAGCTATAGGATTTAGAGAAGATATTGATAAATATTTTGCAGGAAAACATAATCCTGCACTTCATATTGATAAGCCAGAACAACCAATTCCGGAATATATCAATGAAATTTTAAAATATCTAGAAAGCAATAATGTTCCAGGAAGAGTAAAGTTTGCTGAATTTTTATTAGATTTATCCTATGATACTCGAGTAGACTTTGATGAAGCGGTAAAAAATAGAATTCATAGAGAACAGGAACTAGGACGTGTAACACCTGTTTGGTTTGAAGGAGATTTTGCATATTGTGCAATTGTTAATATTCCGAATATTCAATTGCTTGATAAAACTTTTTGTAAAAAATATACATATGCGAATATGTTGGAAAGAAAATATGATAATTGCTGGTTTATATGGTTGGAATTAAACAATGCGGGAAAAATAGTAAATATTTTTGCAGAAGAATTAGAATATAAAAACCATAGTATAGACGGATTTTCGGATAGAGAATTAAGAGAGCTTGTTGATTTTGTAAAGAAACAAAGAAGAAAAAGTGGAATAACAATGCCTAGTCCGAGACGTAAGAAGATATATCCTAACGATATATGTCCATGTGGTAGTGGAATGAAATATAAAAAGTGCTGTGGGCGAACTAAGTAGTAACCCATCCACTTTTTTACTCCGTTTCTACTACAATTGCTGTACACATCTTGCAAAATTTTGCTAAGATATGCATTTTATGTACAGAAATGACCAATACATAAAGAAAAATTAACACCGCGCAAATCGCTGCAAATGGCAGCAGGAAAGCGCATTTCGAGAGGAGAAAAAATTATGATTCGAGTACTTTTCATCTGCCACGGCACTCCAGTTTTATGATAATGCAGACCTTCACAGACTGGGACAGCACAGGCAGAATTTGGTGGAAAGCCTTGGAATTACTATGGTTTAGCTTACTAAGCGATGGAATACATATAAAACATTGAACATATAATGGCACAATCGTGGGGGAAGCGTTGCTGCTGGAATCGTGACTTGCTATGGCAGATTGAGTGAATTGATAGTATTGTAAACATAGTTTTTTTCAATGTTTAATGGTATAATATTCCTAGATGTGGCGGAGAGCTTGTGAGGCATAATGGAAAATATGGAGAATTTATTGGATGCTCAAATTTTCCCAGATGCAGATACACACAGAAAATCTAATAGGAATAACAAGAGAGGAATGTTGATATGGGAATTTTTTCAAAACCGGAAGTTATTATTTTAAAGGAATCAAATGCCGCAAAAGATCATTTAGATAAACTTGAGTCATTACTTCCAAAAGCTAATAAGGATGTCAAAGATGCAATACAAAAAGAAATTGCAGTCACTAAGGCTGGTATAGCTGGTGAAGATAATATAATGTTTGAACTTAAACATAGCAATATGGATATGGTAGTCTTACATGATATTAATTTAGAAACTAAAAGTGGATTAAAAGCGCAGATAGATTTTATTGTAGTTACATCAAAGGTTATATTTTTGATTGAGTGTAAGAATCTGGTAGGAAATATAGATATTGATTCAAAAGGAGCATTTATCAGAACTGTTGCATACGGAACAAAGAAACAGAAAGAAGGAATATATTCGCCAATTACTCAGGGTGAAAGACATCTATCTGTTTTAAAAGAGGCCAAACTGGATAATGCAGGGCTTGTCACAAGTCTTGCAATTAAACGAAATTTTAACAGCTCTTATAAATCGTTAGTAGTATTAGCTAATCCTAAAACAATCGTAAATGACCGATATGCTCCAAAAGAAATCAAAAGTCAGGTTATTAGAGCAGATCAGCTTGTTTCAAATATGAAGAATATTATAGCTGCGTCAAATGATTTTGCATCTACTAAAAAAGAAATGATGTCAATTGCACAGGGAATTCTTGACATGAATATTGAAAGTCGTAAAGATTATGCAGCTAAGTATGAAGAGCTAGTCAAGGAAAATGAGCTTTCTGATTCAGCAGATACTAAAAATGAAATTTCTGATAGTAAGCAGAGTGTAAGTGATGATAAATTGATTTGTCCTAAATGTGGTTCAAAACTGGTGCTTAGAACTGCAAATAAAGGGGAAAATGCAGGAAAACAGTTTTATGGATGCTCAAATTTCCCTAAATGTAGATTCATATTGAATATTAAACAGTAGATATTTATATGCTTCATATGAATTTTGGAACAGAAAGTAAAATAACTCATGATGAACAAAAACAAAACCTTGGAATATTACAACAAAAATGCAGATAATTTTGCAAAAACAACGATAGATGTAAACTTTTACGAGACACAGAAGCATTTTCAAGAACTGTTGCCGGAGCACGGATATATATTGGATTTTGGCTGTGGTTCAGGAAGAGATACAAAATATTTTTTGGAACAGGGCTTTTATGTTGATTCTACAGACGGCTCAGAGGAAATGTGCCATATCGCAAGCAATTACACAGGAATACAAGTCAGAAGGCTGTTATTTGAAGAGCTTGACGAGAACAAAAAATATGATGGCATATGGGCCTGCTCGTCAATACTTCATCTTCCTAAGAATGAACTTAAAGCCGTGTTTATGAAAATGTTTAAAGCATTAAAGGAAGATGGCATAATCTACACATCCTTTAAGTATGGTGACTTTGAAGGAGAAAGAAATGGCCGCTATTTCACAGATTTCACGGAAAAGACATTTGAAGAGTTTGTTGGTGAAATAGATAATCTGCAACTGAAGGAAGAGTGGATTACAGGCGATGTAAGACCGGGGCGGGGAGAAGAAAAATGGCTGAACGTAATACTGCAGAAGAATTAGATGATGTATATGAAATAAAATATTCGACAGATGCAATGACCGGAGGCGCGGATAAGAGAATGTATCTGTACTATCAGCTTGCAGACAGTATAAAAAAGGCTGACAGTGTGGATATTATTGTTTCGTTCCTGATGGAATCAGGCGTGAAAATGCTGCTCGGTGAGCTTGATAATGCACTAAAACGTGGTGCAAAAATCAGGATTCTGACAGGAAACTATCTTGGCATTACGCAGCCATCAGCACTGTATCTCATAAAGCATAAGCTTGGTGAACAGGTCGATTTGCGCTTTTATAATGAGAAAAACCGTTCATTTCATCCGAAATCATATATGTTTCATTACAAGGATTACAGTGAGCTATACATTGGTTCCTCCAATATTTCAAGAAGTGCACTGACATCCGGTATCGAGTGGAATTACAGATTCAGCAATAAAACAGATCCGATTAATTATGAGAAGTTTTACAATACTTTTGTAGACTTATTCGAAAATCATTCCATAGTAATAGACGATGAAGAACTGAAAAAATATTCAAAGAACTGGCACCGTCCGGCAGTATCAAAGGACTTGGACAGATACGATTTGCAGGATGATAAAGGGACATCAAATCAGATACCGCTATTTGAGCCGAGAGGCGCGCAGATAGAGGCTTTGTGTGCGCTTGAAAATACGAGAGCAGAGGGCGCAAGGAGAGCTCTGGTTCAGGCTGCAACCGGTGTCGGAAAAACATATCTTGCGGCGTTTGATTCAAAAAATTATGAGAGAGTTTTGTTTGTTGCACACCGCGAGGAAATATTAAAGCAGGCGGCAGAATCATTTAAAAATGTACGTGATTCAGATGATTACGGATTCTTTAACGGAGATAGTAAATGCACTGGAAAGTCGGTGATTTTTGCGTCAGTAGCGACTCTTGGCAGAGTGGAATATCTGAATGAAAATTACTTTGCACCGGATTATTTTACATATGTTGTGATTGATGAATTCCACCATGCTGTTAATGAACAGTATCAGAGAATTGTTGATTATTTTAAGCCCAAATTTCTACTGGGACTCACCGCGACTCCGGAGAGAATGGACGGAAAAAATATCTATGAAATCTGCGATTACAATGTGCCATATGAGATTTCACTAAAGGAAGCAATCAACAAAGGAATGCTTGTGCCGTTTCATTATTATGGAATCTTTGATGAAACAGATTATTCAAAGCTGCATATAGTAAGAGGCAGATATGACGAAAAGGAATTAAATGAAACCTATATAGGCAACGTTCGCAGATATGAGCTGATTTACAAATATTATTGTAAATACGGCTCAAGGCAGGCACTTGGATTCTGCTGTTCGAGGGAGCATGCAAGGGAGATGGCAAAAGAATTTTCAAAAAGGGGAATACCATCTGTAGCAGTATTCAGCGATGCAAGCGGCGAATACACAGAGGATAGAAATGTAGCTATTAGGCAGCTTAAGCAGGGCAAAATCAGAGTGATTTTTTCAGTGGATATGTTTAATGAAGGTGTTGATATCACATCAGTTGATATGGTAATGTTCCTCAGGCCTACGGAATCTCCGATAGTTTTTCTCCAGCAGCTTGGAAGAGGACTCCGTAAATGCAGAGGAAAAGAGTTTCTGACTGTGCTTGATTTTATCGGCAATTATGAGAAGGCGGGCAGAGTGCGTTTTCTTCTGTCAGACAGGAGTAATCAGCATGCAGGTGTGTATAATCCGTCAGATACATCAGCTTTTCCGGATGATTGTCTGGTAGATTTTGATATGAAGCTGATTGATCTTTTTGCGGAAATGGACAGAAAACATTTAAAGCTTAAAGACCAGATAATTAATGAATATTTCAGGGTGAAGGAACTTCTCGGAAGGCGCCCGGACAGAATGGATTTGTTCACATATATGGACGATGGAATTTATGAAATAGCCATTGCTCATTCAAAGGATAATCCATTTAAGAAATATCTCGAATTTCTTAAAGAACTGGATGAGCTTAATCAGGATGAAGAGGTTTTTTACAAAGGAATAGGAAGAGAATTTATCAGTCTGCTTGAAAATACAAGCATGTCAAAGGTGTATAAGATGCCTGTGCTTATGGCATTTTATAATCATGGAAATATCCTGATGGAGGTGTCGGAAGAGCAGCTGCTTTCAAGCTGGAAGGAGTTCTTTTTAACCGGAACCAACTGGAAAGATCTCGATAAAAATATGACTATTCAAAAATACAATTCCATATCGGATAAGGAACATTTAAAGAAGATTCTATCAATGCCGGTGCATTTCCTTTTGGAGTCGGGAAAGGGATTTTTTGTGAAGAAAGATGGTGTGGCAATCGGGCTTAGAGAAGAGCTGAGACCGCTAATTGATAATCCGGTGATGGTTTGTCAGATGAAGGATGTGATTGATTATAGGGCTATGGACTATTATCAGAGGAGATATAGGCAGTCACAGGAAGATGGAGAAGTATAACCATTCGTTCAGGATAGGAAGTTGAGACAAGTGCTGTAATCCATGGAATTATTTGTTTGAACAATCCAACAATAGAGAGTGATTAGGATATGATAAGGACAGTAAAAGGCGATATTACAAAAATTAGAAATGTACAGGCAATTGTAAATGCAGCAAATAACTCACTTCTTGGTGGAGGCGGTGTAGATGGTGCTATTCACAGAGCAGCAGGACCGGAACTTCTGGTGGAGTGCAGGACTCTTCATGGATGTGAAACAGGAGAAGCAAAGATAACAAAAGCCTATAATTTACCATGTGATTATGTTATTCATACTGTAGGACCGATATGGAATGGAGGAAGGAATAGAGAAGAGGAGCTTCTTGCTAACTGCTATTTTAATTCCATGAAGCTGGCAATGGATAATGGAATAAGGTCTATTGCATTTCCTTCCATATCAACGGGAGCATATGGTTTTCCGGTTGAGTTGGCAGCAAATATTGCAGTACATACAGTAAACAGGTTCTTGCAGGATAATCTGAACAGCTTCGATTTGGTGGAATGGGTGCTGTTTGATACTCATACTGAATCGGTGTACGAAGCTGCGGAAAAATCATACATGGAAGATGAAAGTGATGATTTTGATTTTTGATTAAAGTTTTGATTAACGATTTTGGAACAAAGATTCGAATTACGAGGGCAGACTTTGGGACTCGTAAAGTCATATACTAAAGACAATCAAAGAGCTGATATCATTTGCAACTAATAAGGGAGTGTGTGATTATGAGAAATAACAAGAATTCTATTGGAGAAAACGTAATTTTGTTTCTGGTAGCTATTGGAGTATTTGCTATCATAGGCGTATTCGCAGGATGGTGGTCTGGTTCTGATGATGAAGAGTATTATGATTATGACTATTCACCATCAAGTTCATACTCGTCACATAGCAGTTCATCGTATAATTCAAGCGGCAGCTCCGGAAGCAGCAGTTATACACCAAAGAGCTATTCTTCCGGAAAATATAATAGTAGTAGTTCATCAGAAAGCAGTACAGATTCTTCTGGCAGCAGTACGAACAGCTATAGCAATTCCGATAGCAGCTCTACATATTCAGGAAGCTCTTCAAGCAGCAGCTCCGGTTCAAAGAAATATTATCATGATTCATACGATGATGGTTATGATGATGTCTATATGGATGGAGACTATGATGATGACAGATACGACAGCGATGATGATTATGCTGCCGGTGTAGATGATGCTATTGATGACGATGATGAGGACTGGTAAAATAGTTGGAGGTGTACTGATATGCCATAGGATGGATACGGTGGAGATGAAAGCTTTCCACATGATGGAAAACAGGAAGATGCGGCTGTGGCGAGGGCTACAGTTGGGATGATAATGATGGCAAAGTCAAAAGAAGGTGGTAAGAGTGGGACTATTTAAGAAAAAGACAGTTACAAAGGCATATGATAAAGAAAATAAGAAACCGGTAATCAAAGCGAGCATATGTAATGGTGAGCAGGTTGCAGGCTTTAAGAACATTCATACAGGTAAGATAGAAGAAGTTATGCTGATTAAGAACCAGGCAGACCTTGATTCATTCAAGAAAATGTATGGAATAGATGGAGAGATAGAGAAGGAATATTAAACGAGGGATTTGAAAAATTAAGAAGAAAGGTATAACAGGAAGTAAATAATGGTAAAGAAGATAATGCGTGATCCACTGTTTCTTGCACAGAAATCAGTGGATGCTACAGAAGATGATAAACAGGTGGTTACGGATTTACTTGACACATTGAGAGCAAATCTTGACCATTGTGTTGGAATGGCAGCTAACATGATTGGCGTGAAAAAGAATATCATAGTGGTTGCGGCCGGACCATTCCAGTTTGCCATGATTAATCCGGTGATTACCGGAAAATCAGGAGCTTTTCAGACGGAGGAAGGCTGTCTTTCGCTGGATGGTGTGAGACCATGCACAAGATATAAAGAGATTGAAGTGGATTATCTCGACCAGAATTTCAAAAAGAAACATGGCAAATACACAGGCTGGACAGCACAGATAATTCAGCATGAGGTGGACCATTGTAATGGGGTGGTCATATGAAGCTAAAGAACATATTAATAGTAGTGGACAATATCGAAGAGTCAATCCACTTCTATAACGAACTGTTTGGCCTTAATGTGATTTCGAGACAGAAAGGTAATGTAATAATGTCGGAGGGCTGGTATTGCAGGATGCCGGAATATGGAAGGAAAGCATGCAGATACAGACTATTCCATATAACAACATGACGGAACTGTATTTTGAAGATAATGATATCGAAGGTGTAGTTAAAAAGCTGGAGTCAGGGAGGTATGAGTCAGATATGCCACAGCACTGACAGAACTCGACGGAGGACAGAAGCTTGTAAGATTTTATGATCCGTCCGGAAACCTTATTGAGGTGCGCACACCATGGGATAAATTTGTGAATAGAGAGTGATTAGGTGTTCAGGTATCTGGATAAATACTCTCGTTTATTTGAAGAGGCTGGAAAAAAATGCAAATATTTGTAGACGAAGCTCACATAAGAATCATATCAAAGGACCGAAAAAGCGCACAGAGGAAGATGATGAGAGGTTTGCACAGTCGTTTGAGAAAATGATACTGATGGCAAAATCAAAGGAAGAACTAAGGAACACAGACCGGTAATAATAATTGTATTTTACCCCTCAATCCGCTATACTATAACTAAGTATAGCGGATTGATACGTTTTGTGGAGGTTCATATGGTGAGTACTTTAAAACTGCCGGTAGGAATTGATAGTTTTGAAAAAATCAGAAGGAACAACTTTTATTATATTGACAAGACAAAGCTCATAGAGCAATTGGTTGAAACCGGTGGAGAGGTCACCCTTTTTACACGCCCGAGGCGTTTTGGAAAGACTCTCAATATGAGCATGCTAAAAAGTTTTTTTGAGATGGGCGCGGATGAGTCATTGTTTGATGGCTTATATATTTCAGGCAACAAAGAGCTTTGTGACAAATATATGGGAAAGTACCCAGTTATTTTTCTGTCACTCAAGAGTGCTGAAGGACGTTCATTTGATGATGCAAGATATATGATTACTGAGCTTATAGGAATAGAGGCAGAAAGATTCGGCTTTTTGGAAGATAGTGAATATCTGTCAGAAAATGAAAAAAAGCGTTACAAGGCGATTATTGCATTGAAGGATGGAAAGAATGCAATGGATGAAAAAGTGCTTGTATCGAGTCTGCAGATTTTATCTCAATTATTATATAAGCATTTTGGGCAAAAGACGGTAATATTAATTGATGAATATGATGTACCTCTGGATAAGGCATTTCAGAATGGTTACTATAAAGAGATGGTTTCACTTATCAGAGGACTCTTTGGAAAGGCGCTCAAGACTAATGAGTTTCTGCAGTTTGCCGTACTCACAGGTTGTCTTCGTGTATCCAAGGAGAGTATTTTTACAGGTCCCAACAATTTTGAAATCAATTCCATTGCAGATATCGCCCATGATGAACAGTTTGGTTTTACTGATGATGAGGTCAGGAAGCTGCTTACGGATTATGACAGGGCTGAGCGTTACCCTGATGTAAAGGAGTGGTATGATGGCTATCATTTCGGTAATACCGACATTTATTGTCCGTGGGATGTAATCAATTTTGCTAAGAAGCTGGTTTTTGACACATCAGCCAGGCCGAGTGCATTCTGGATTAACAGCAGTGGCAATGACATGGTGAAGCGCTTTGTAGACAAGGCAGACCAGACCACGAGAGATGAGATAGAAAAGCTCGTGGCAGGTGGTTTTGTTGAGAAACAGCTCCGCCTTGACTTGACTTATGATGAGATTGACAATACTATAGACAATCTGTGGAGCGTACTTTTTACAACAGGCTACTTGACTACGGCTGGTGAGGTCATGCTGCCTGACAGTGAGAGCTATGCCTACAAGCTGGTGATTCCAAATAAAGAGGTGCGTGAAGTGTTTGTTCTCCAGATTCAGGAGTGGTTCAAGGCTGTTGTTGCAAAAGATGATGATACCATGAAGCTTTTATCTAGAGCTATCCTCGATAAAGATGAGAAGCAGATTGCAAGACAGCTTAACATTGTGATGAGCCGCATGATAAGTATACTTGATACCAAGGCTTCTGATGATATGAAAGAGAACTTCTATCACGGTCTGCTCCTCGGCCTGCTTCGCGGAAGCAATCCGGGCTGGCTTATTAAGTCAAATCGTGAGTCGGGAGACGGTTTCAGTGATATTTTAATCAAGCCGGAGGATCCGGATGCAGGCATCGTTATTGAAGTGAAATATGCAAAAGAGATGAAAAACCTTGATGCAGCGTGTGAGGCGGCTATGACGCAGATTAAGGAGAAGAGACATGATGAGGCTCTGCGCGATGAGGCAGGTGCGATATTTTAGCATATGGCATTGCTTTTTGCAGGAAGAGATGCAGGGTTGTAGGAGAAAAAATAAATGATTAAAAACATAGTATTTGACATAGGAAACGTGCTTGTCAGGTTCCAGCCGGACGAGGCAATGCGTGAGATTGGCATTGAAGAAAATAAAATAGCAGCTTTAGCCCATGCAACATATGAAAAACCTGTCTGGGTTGAGCTGGACCGTGGTGTAATTCCTGAGAACGAGATAATTGATGAGATGGTTAAGGTGGCTCCACAGTATGAGGCGGATATCAGGAGATTTTTCAAAGAGGGAAAGGCTTTTGTCGTAAAGGCATTCGACTATGCAGCAGACTGGATTAAGGAGTTAAAGAGCAGAGGCTATAAAGTGTATTTGTTATCGAATTATCCAAAGGACTTCTTCGAGCTTCATACGCACAGTGAACTTAGTTTTGTGTCACTTGTTGACGGCAAAGTCATTTCAGCTATGGTTGGGATGATAAAGCCTGATGCCGGTATCTATCAGTGCCTGTTTGATAAATACAATCTGAATCCGAAAGAATGTGTGTTCATAGATGACAGACCGGAGAATATCGAAGGTGGCAGAAAGCTTGGTATGGAGGGAATTGTGTTTACAGACTATGAGACCGGAAAGAAAAAGCTGGAGCAGATGCTGATGGCAAAATCAAAGGAAGACTAATAAAGGATTGGAGCATTACAGATGAAGACAGCAATAGTATATGCATCAGTGCATCATGGAAACACAAAAAAGATAATTGACGAGATAGCAAAGACAAACGATGTCGAGCTGATAGATGCGACACAGACGGCAGAGAAAGACCTGTCGGAATATGATTTAATCGGTTTTGCATCAGGAGTATACGGCGGAAAGTTCCATCAGTCGGTGCTTAAGTTTGCATCAGTCAATCTCACAGACAATAAAAATGTATTTCTTATCTGTACATATGGCGGCAGACCTGTCTTTAAGTCAATTGAGCAGGTGATAGCATACAAACATGACAACATTGTTGGAAGGTTTTCATGCAAGGGATTTGATACGTTCGGACCGTTCAAGCTGATTGGCGGTGTATCAAAGGGACATCCGGATGAGAAGGATATTGCGGCGGCTGTAGAGTTTTACAACGGACTAACAGAACAGCCAGTGTTTCTGAAATAGGAAAACTTTGAAATAGGAGGATTGAATGTGTGAAGAATGAAATCAATGAATCTGTATATGATATCAATATGGATAAGTTATGTCAGAATTCAATTGAATTAATTAAATATGCGCGAAACATTACTGCAAAGCAGGTAAATAATGTCCAGATAATGACCTATTATTCTCTTGGCAGGTGGATTGTAGAAGTACAGCAGCAGGGAAAACACAGGCTGAATACGGTAAAAAAATCATAATAAATCTTTCTAAAAAATTAACAGAAGAATTTGGCAAAGGCTTTTCAGAATCTACGCTGGAAAAGGCAAGAAGTTTTATTTAACATATAAGGATCGAATTTCGGAAACACTGTTTACGGAATTTGCAGCAGTTTCTTTTGGAATTGGGAAAAGGATTTACTTTTGTGGCAAGACAGAAAAGATTTTCATTCGAAGAAGATCATTTCAGAGTGGATCTTGTTTTTTATAACAGACTGTTGAAATGCTTTGTATTATTTGATTTAAAAATTGGCAAATTAAAGCACCAGGATCTGGGGCAAATGCAGATGTATGTCAATTACTATGATAGATACGAAAAAACAGAGGAAGAAAATCCTACCATTGGTGTATTGTTGTGCAATGAAAAAAATGATGCAATGGTTGAACTGACATTGCCAGAGGATTCTAATATTTATGCATCACAGTATAAACTGTATCTGCCGGATAAGAAACTATTACAGGATAAATTGAAAGAATGGTTACAGGAAGAAGGTGGTGCTGAAGATGAAATTTAATTTTAAAATACAACAGTACCAGACAGATGAAAGATATGTCACAGATTGATTTGAAATTCGATTCAGAACAGAATGCATTTGGTTTAACAGATGATTTCGATGATTTGTATATCCCAAAAAAAGCCAGCCGGTTGCAAACGGCTGGCTTTTAGCTATATTAGATTTCAATACGCATAAAACTATAGCTCAAGATTCAGATAAATCTCATCACGTTCATCCTGCTCAATACCCAGATAATGCTGCGTGACTTTATAGGACGAGTGATTGTAGACGTCCATCAGCAGAGCAGGTGGTGTGCCGTTCTTCCAGGCGTGATATCCAAATGTCTTTCTCAGAGAGTGACAGCTGATATGTTCATCCTGAACTGTCTCCTCGGCAGCAGTTCTTATAATTCGGTATGCCTGAACTCTGTTTATTGGCTGTCTCCTGCAGGTGGCTTTTGTAAAAATAAACTCATGTTCAGTTGGATGCCGTTCATTGAAATATGCCCGGAGAGCATCGGTGGCATTGCAGTTTAGAGTGACATAGTTATTTTTGCCGGTCTTTTGCTCGTTGATAAGAAAATGAGAGCGAAATACATGGTGCTCGAAATTGTATACGTTATCCCACTTCAATTTAAGCAGGTCACTGATTCTTAGTGCTGTGTTTAATCCCATAACAATTAAACAGTAATTGCGGCGGTTTGGATGGATATCTTTATAGTACATCCTGAAAGCCGCCAGTTCATCCTTATTTCGGATTGGCTGTGTAGTTCCCATTGAATACTCCTTTGCGGTAGAAAATATTATCAGGCACATGCCGCAAGACAGACTCTTCCTCAGAATATCCAAAATCCACAACAAAATAATAGTAATTATAAAAAGAAAATGCAACATTTTATAGTAAAATGTTACATTTTTTGCTCTACACCTACTATATCGGACACCATTTTTAGAACTTAACCCCAAGAAAAATTTTTTTAAATAATTTTCTTTACCCTTTTCTATCATTTTAATTAATCTCACTGGATTCAACTATATCGCGTTAAAGTTAAAGCAATTCTTGATGAAATATGACTAAAACGGCATAAATATTTGATGTTATTTAATCAGCTTCTGTTTTGACCCCTTATTAATCTGCGAAGAAATGTAACATTTTACTATAAAATGTTGCATAATTCGGAAAAGCATGGACGAAGCTATTCCCTAGTGCATGGAGGTAGAAAATGCTCAAATTATCATTAAAGGAAGGGCAATATGTAAATATCGGAGATGATATCCGAATCGTGTTCGCGGGTGGAACAGGAAAGCACTGTCGATTACTGATAGATGCTCCCAAAGAACTGAATATCGCAAGATCCAACAACGAACCGAACCCGGCGAAGCGAAAAGATACATATTATCCTGAACCTGAGTTTCCAGTGAAGCAAAGAAACAAATCAAGCAAATCATCTGGAATGAAAAAGAACGTCAGAAAAAGACGCAAAGCAACTAACCATGTTAATAGGCGGCTGTGGCGCAAGCCACACCCGGGAAGCCGCTTGTTATAGAAAAATGCAACTGCTTAAATAAAATAAATACAAAGCAGCTGCAAAACCCTCGGGAAAGGACTTCCAGAGGCCAAACATAATAACCCACGAACGTGGGACAAGGAGGATTATATTATGGTAGTACAACACAACATGCAGGCAGCAAATGCCAACAGAATGCTTAACGTAACAACAAGCGCACAGTCAAAGAGCACAGAGAAGCTTTCATCAGGTTACAAAATCAACGTGCAGCAGATGATGCAGCAGGACTTACAATATCTGAGAAGATGAGAAAGCAGATCAAGGGACTTGACAGAGCTTCAACAAATGCAGAGGATGGCGTTTCAGCAGTACAGACAGCAGAAGGTGCCCTTACAGAGGTTCACTCAATGCTTCAGCGTATGAACGAGCTTGCAACACAGTCTGCAAACGGAACAAACTCTAACACAGACCGTAAAGCAATCCAGGACGAGATTGATCAGCTCACAACAGAGATTGACCGTGTATCAGAGACAACAAAATTCAATGAGACATACCTCTTAAAGGGCGACGGATCAGAGAAGGCTCATAATGTAAATGCACATGATGCAGGACTTGATGGAGTTACACTCACAGATAAGGGTAATAAAGTTGATGTTACATTAAAGACACTCAATGCTGGTGATAAGATAAGTATTGCTGGTAAAAATTACACAATTGGATCATCAGTAGCCGACGCTCAAGCCCTTGTAAAGGAGCAGGAGAAAAAGGATGGCTCAATTACAATTGGTGGAGTTAAGTATTCGTATGATGACGCTGATAGTAAATGGAAAGATGCTGATGGAAAAGATGCTGGTACTAATGGAAAAATTACAATAGTTGGTGGAGATGTTGTATCTAATGGAACCAAAACTCTTACAGCTATGAAAGATGATACCACAGCAGACGGTATTGATGATAACGATTCAACAGTAATCACTGCTGGAAAAGCATATCAGTTACAGACAGCAGAAATCGTAAAAGCAAGTAGTATTGGAGCTGATACAGCTGCTACAAATGCAACAAATGCTAACAATGCATTTGGTACTGCAACCACAACATTCACCCTTAACAAAGGAACTGTTTCATACAAAGATGCCTTAAGCTTCAATCTCCACGTAGGTGCTGATGCTGACATGACAAACAAGATTGCAGTCAACATTGACTCAATGAACTCTGCAGGTCTTGGAATCAAAGGAATCAAGGCTGATACAGAGCAGGATGCTACATACGCAATTGATGCAATTGCAGATGCTATCTCAACAGTATCTTCACAGCGTTCAGCACTCGGTGCTGTTCAGAACCGTCTTGAGCACACAATCAACAACCTCGACAACGTAGTTGAGAATACTACAACAGCTGAGTCTCGTATCCGTGATACAGATATGGCTGAAGAGATGGTTAACTACAGCAAGAACAACATTCTTGCACAGGCTGGACAGTCTATGCTTGCACAGGCTAATCAGTCTAACCAGGGTGTACTTTCACTCTTACAGTAATCATCTACAATTTAATGTTGTACAAAGCAGGAAGAGCTCGAAAGGGCTCTTTTTGTTATGCACTTCTTTCTCTTATCATGAAAATGTACGATTATTTATTCCCGAATAAATTGCAGCCCCCCCTGTGAAGTAGTATAATAACAACAATTAATACAGCTGATTGCACAAATGGGAATTGGTAATAAGCATGAAATGAGGTTTACACTATGGACGTAAGAAAAATGAGAAACGAATTACTGGGAAAGCGCCTTGTGGCTGCGCTTGAGTCGCGCAACATGGAGGCATATTATGTCGAGACAAAGGAAGAGGCTGTTAAGAAGGCACTTGAGCTGATTCCAAAGGGAAGCTCAATCAATATGGGCGGTGCCACATCGGTGAAGGAGTGTGGTCTGTATGAGGCGCTCTCAAATGGAGAATATCAGTTTTATGACAGGGACAAGGTGTCTACGCAGGAGGAGAAGCAGGAGATAGCGTTAAAGGCATTTACATCGGATTATTTCCTTGGAAGTGTCAATGCTATGAGTGAGGATGGCGTATTTATCAATATTGACGGAAATGCAAACCGCGTGGCTGCATATGCTTACGGACCGAAGCATGTGCTTCTTATAGTAGGCATGAACAAGGTCGTAAAGACTGAGGCAGACGCTATGAGCCGTGCGAGAAATGAGGCTGCGCCAATCAACGCACAGCGCTTTGGCATCGACACACCATGCTCTAAGAACGGCACCTGCTTTGACTGCAAGAGCCCGCAGTGTATCTGCTGCCAGATTCTGACTACACGCTTCTCAAGGGTGAAGGGACGTTTCCAGATTATTCTTGTGGATGAGAATCTGGGCTTTTAATATGTGAACAGCCGGAAAGGAAACATACGAAATGGGATATTTAATTAGTGAGACAACAAAAGAGGAACGTGAGGCAATTGTTGCTGAGTCGCTTGGCAATATCGAGGCCACCTGTGATGGCTGCATGTCGGGACTTGCGAGATGTATCAGGACTATATTGACGGAAAGAAGGAGCTTCGTGAGATAAATATGGAGTTCAATGCCAGGTATGTGCACGGAGAGGATATGCCGGGGCGAAGCGGCTGTGGATATAAGTAATGTGAAGCGGTTTGGGATAATTACCGAAGCTTAATGATATCAGGGAGACGCAGATGATTTCATGCAGGGATGTTAACAATTTACAAATGGACGGAATGGAGCTTGTGGCGGGAGCAGCAGGGCTTGATAGGATGGTGTCATGGACGTATCTGGTGCAGACAAAGCCTTATAAGGATCATATGAATCCGGGCAACTTTGCGCTGCTTGTGGTAGATTACAAGAGATTTTCCATGGACGAGGCATATGATGCCATGGTTGAGCTGAATGAGCTGGGGATATCGGGCTTTGCGATTTCGGTTGTGGAGGACAGGGAAGAGGCACCACAGAGGATGAAGGACAAGGCTGATGAGCTCAAACTGCCGTTGTTTTATATCCGGTGGGCGGGAGCTACTTTTGTAGATATTGCGCAGAGCGTCGGAGAGCTGCTTTTAGAGACCAGTGTGGATAATAAAAGGACCGGGGACTACCTGTACAATCTGCTTTTTGGATATGAGGTAAATGATAAGTATATCGAGAAGATTTCTGCACAGCTTGGTCTGAACTTTGACCGGCCGTACAGAGTGGGAATCATCGTGATAGACCGTAAATACGGAGTGAATCTGGAGCAGGACGAGCACACATATACATACTATACCGACTGCCTGAACCGCGAGGTTATCCATATGAAGAAAAAGCCTATGTATATGAGGTTTTTGAACAAATTTGTGCTTCTTTTTGAGGAGACAAAGGATATGGAGACGGAGCGTCAGATTGAAAGGATACTTATGGACTTAGACAGTCGTGCACCATTTGCAGGGCTGATTCACAGCACATGCATACTCGGTGCTGCATACAGGAAGCCTGCGGATTTTGGCAAGAGCTATCAGGAGGCGAAAAATCTCATCCCCAAAAAGGATATTTTACCCAATCCGACCAACAAGAAGGTAATCAGTGCCAGCTCCATGGCATATACAAGTATATGTTCAACAGTGGCAATCAGCAGGAAATCATGGATTATTGCAACGAGAAGCTAAAGCGGCTTGAGATGTATGACAATGCAAACGGCTCGTTTCTCATAGATACGCTGCTCAATTACTATATGTGTGGCTTTAATGTCCAAAAAACGGCACAGATGATGTACGTTCATCGCAATTCCCTGCAATACCGTCTGAAAAAGATAGAAGAAATACTGGAAATCAGCCTTGATGACTCGATGGAATATCTGGATGTAGTTAATTGTATTCTTGTAAAAAGGCTTATGTTTAATTAGTTACTGTAAAAATGCACAAACAAATTGTGCAAAATTAACATTGCAAAGCTGCTTCATTAAGTTTATTATACGAACTAAGCAAAGGCGCTGGAGAAAAACTCCGGCGCCTTTTCGTATTTCAATAATCAAGGAGGAAAAGCTTATGATGAAGAGAAGTAAGAGATTTGCAGCATTGATATTGACAGGTGTAATGGCAGTGACAACATTGTTTGGATGTGGTTCGTCATCAGGAGGAGCTGCCTCAGATAGCTCAGCGGCAGACAGCTCATCAAAGAAGGTTTTAAAGGTCGGTATGGAATGTGCATATGCTCCATTCAACTGGACACAGGATACAGATACCACACCGGACGGCAGCAAGGCAGTCAAGATAGCAGGCTCTGATTACTATGCATACGGCTATGATGTAGCAGTGGCACAGAAGCTTGCAGACCAGATGGGAATGGACCTTGAGGTACATAAGGTTGAGTGGTCATCAATCGGTATCTCACTCGATGCAGGAGATTATGACTGTATCATCGCCGGTATGGGCAAGACAAAGGAAAGAGAAGCGTCATACGCATTCACAGAGCCTTATTACTATAGAAACAACTGTATCGTTGTTAAAAAGGGCGGCAAGTATTCAAATGTAAAGGGTCTTTCAGATCTCGCAGATACAGGCTGCAAAGTAACTACACAGCTTGGAACAGGCTGGATTCCACTTTTAGACCAGATAAAGGGTGCTGAGCAGTCAGGAAACTTTGAGACTACATCAGAGTGCTTCCTCGCAATATCAAATGGCAGTGCAGATGTATGTGTAATCGATGTTCCGACAGCAGAGTCAGCAGCACTGACAAACGATGATTTACAGATTATCGAGCTGGATGAGAATGATACCTTCACAGGTGATGATGAAATGGTAAATGTATGTATCGCAACAAGAAAGGATGATACAGCACTCAGGGATAAAATCCAGGATGCCATGAATGCAATCGGCTGGAATGACAAGCAAAGATGGATGAGCTGATGGATCAGGTTCTGACACAGCAGCCGGCAGCCAACTAGTTGTTAGAGATTTATCTGATTCACGAAAAGATGAAAGACTGTGGGATGATGTTATATCGCATCATCCACAATAGTCTGATAAACCGGCGTAAGCTGGGGATTAGAGAGATAAAAGTGAGGTAGCAGTATGATGATAAGTAATCCAAGTAATTCGTTAGATGGATGGTATTTCTGGCGCAGAAATATTCAAGCATGTTTATCAAAGGAACCTGGCTTACGCTGTACATATCGGTAGTTGGTACATTGCTTGGCTTCGTATTGGGATATATTGTAGGCATAGTAAATGATGTAAAGCTTAACGATGGCGACAACATCGTAAAAAAGGTCCTTATCCGTATAGTAAAGGTGATATTTACAGTTTATGTTGAAGTATTCAGGGACACACCAATGATAGTTCAGGCGATGATTGTGTACTATGGAATACGTCAGATGGGCTATGAAAACCTGACACCTGTATTTGCAGGTATTCTCGTAACTGTATTAAATACAGGTGCCTACATGGGAGAGACAGTCAGAGCAGGAATCGGCTCAATAGATATGGGACAGCGCGAGGGCGCATGGGCCATGGGAATGTCACCGTTTAGGACAATGCTCTATGTAGTTTTGCCGCAGGCATTCAAGAACATCATACCTGAGATGGCAAATACATTCCTTTTAAATCTGAAGATGACATCAGTGCTCAATGTTATCGCTGTGCAGGAGCTTTTCATGGCTGCCAAGACAGTCGGTGGAAACTACTACAAGTACTTTGAGTCATATCTGGTCATCGCGGTAATTTACTTTGTACTTTGCTTTGTATTTGATAAGCTCTTCAAGCTGATTGAAAAGAAGCTGCAGGGCAAGACAGACTATGCGCTCGCAGTTGAGTACATGGACAATGAATAGGAGGCACAATATGAGTGAGACAGTAATTTCAATTAAGGATTTAAGCAAATCATTTGGTGATCATGAGGTACTTAGAAAGATTGATATTGATGTGCATTCCGGCGAGGTCATCTGTATTGTGGGCTCCTCAGGTTCGGGAAAATCAACACTGCTTAGGTGCATCAACAAGCTTGAGAAACAGACCTCAGGAAAGATTTTATATCACGATAAAGAGGTCAGAAATGTACAAAAGGATATCAATGAATACCGTTCAAAGGTGGGAATGGTGTTCCAGTCCTTCAATTTGTTCAACAATATGACAGTGCTCCAGAACTGTATGCTTTGTACAAGAAGGGTGCTGCATCTCCCAAAGCAGGAGCCTTTGACAGGGCGATCACACATCTGAAGGCAGTCGGCATGGCTCCTTATATCAATGCGAAGCCATCACAGCTCTCAGGAGGACAGAAGCAGCGAGTTGCCATTGCAAGGTCACTTTGTATGAACCCGGAGGTGCTTTTATTTGATGAGCCTACATCGGCGCTTGACCCTGAGATGGTCGGAGAGGTGCTAAATGTCATGAAGGACCTCGCAAGAACAGGACTTACGATGATAATCGTCACACATGAGATGGCATTTGCCAGAGATGTTTCTACAAGAACTATTTTCATGGACTCAGGATATGTGGCAGAGGATGCAGCACCGTCAGAGCTGTTTACAAATCCTAAGAATCCAAGGACAAGAGAATTCTTAAGCAGATATCTGGCAGGCTAGATATGGTTGGCATTCAGAAGGAGGAAATGATAAATGGATAATTTTGTAGTAACCTTTGCCAGAGGATTTGGAACAGGCGGAAAAGCAATAGCATCACAGCTGGCAAAAGAGCTTGGAATACACTGTTATGAGAACCGTATCCTGACTCTTGCAAGCCAGCTGAGCGGCCTCGATGAGAACGTGTTTCAGGAGGTAAACGAGAAGCTGCGTGAGGAGGGCGGATTTACGAGCTTTCTGCGAGGGCTTCCAAGAGCAAAGGGATATATATCAAGAAATGAGAAGTTCAAATCAGATGACAGGCTCTTTGAGTATCAGAGCCAGATTATCAACGAGCTTGCAGACAAGGAATCCTGCGTCATAGTAGGAAAATGTGCCGACTATGTATTAAAGAACCGCCCAAATGTAGTGAGCATATACATTGAGGCACCGCGTGCATTCTGTGTGGAGCGTACCATAGCCAATATGGGTGTGACACCGGAGGTGGCAAATGCCACGATTGAGAGAACAGATAAGTTCAGGGCAGACTATTACAAGTACTATACACATGGAAACTACTGGACCAATCCGGTGAACTACGACCTGACACTAAACAGTGAGCGTGTCGGTGTGGAAAACTGTGTGAAAACGATAGAGCAGTATCTGATCATAAAGGGCTTTATCAAGGCTGATATGATTAAGCCGGTGGGAGAGCTCATATAAAAAGTATATAACAAAAAATTGCAGCTCGTGTATTGAGCTGCAAATTTTTGTTATTATTATATAAATATGTCTATCCAAGCAAAGCCTTATCAGAAGCAAATTCCTCGCCGGAAACCTCCTCGAACTTCATGAGCAGATCCTCCACAGTGAGGTTTTTCTTTTCCTCGCCTGAAATATTAAGGACAACCTGTCCGTTATTCATCATGATGAGTCTGTTGCCGTGAGCGATGGCATCACGCATGTTGTGTGTGACCATCATGGCTGTCAGGCTGTTCTCCTTGATGATTTTGTCTGTGAGAGTGAGCACCTTTGCGGCTGTCTTAGGGTCGAGAGCAGCGGTGTGCTCATCCAAAAGCAACACCTTCGGCTTCTGGAGTGAAGCATGAGCAGTGTAACAGCCTGACGCTGTCCACCTGAGAGCAGACCAACCTTTGAGGTCATTCGATCCTCGAGTCCCAGGTCAAGCTCCTTTAAAAGCTCGTGGAATTGCTCCTTTTCAGCCTTTGTAATACCCCAGCCAAGACCACGGCGCTTTCCGCGGCGAGCGGCAAGTGCGAGGTTTTCATCAATCTGCATGGTTGCGGTAGTTCCTGTCATTGGATCCTGGAACACACGTCCCAGAAATGATGCACGCTTGAACTCAGGAAGCCCTGTGACATCCACTCCATCGATGAGAATTGAACCATCGTCCACAGGCCATGTGCCTGCAACGGCATTGAGCATGGTCGATTTTCCGGCACCGTTTCCACCGATAACAGTGACGAAATCACCCTCCTCAAGCTTTAGGTTTACACCATTTAGGGCATGCTTTTCATTGATTGTGCCCGGATTGAAGGTTTTATGTACGTTTCTAATCTCTAGCATTTATTTGCCCTCCTTTGCGTTAAGTGCTGCGGCAGAGCGTTTGCCGGCCTTTTTGAAGGAGGCCTTGCTCTTGCCCTTCAGGTAAGGCACCGCAAGGAAAATTGCCACGATGATTGCAGTGAAGAGCTTTAAGTCATCACTTGGCATCTGCAGCCACAGAACAATTCCGATTACAATGTAGTAAACAATTCCACCAAATATGACAAAGATAAGTTTTCCCATGAAATTCATGTGCTTTCCGAGGAGTGCATCGCCTAGCACCTCACCGATGATAACTGCGGCAAGACCGATGACGATTCCACCACGGCCCATGTTTACATCGGAAAAGCCTGAGTACTGTGAAAGCAGGCCGCCTGAGAGCGCTACAATTGCATTTGAAAGCGCAAGACCGATGAGCTTCATGTTGTCAATGTTGATACCCTGAGCCTTGCTCATTGCAGGGTTGCAGCCGGTAGCACGGATAGCAGAGCCCTGCTCCGTTCCGAAATACCAGTAAAGCACCGCGATAATTACAACCGAGAAAATCACACCGACAATTATCGCATGTGTCAGATTACGTGATGAAAGCACCAGATTATATTTATCTGCGCTAAGTGCCTGATTGGCGTGGCGTTGCATGATATTTAAGTTGATAGAGTAGAGAGCTATCTGTGTAAGGATTCCTGCCAGAATCGGAGGAATGCCGAGCTTTGTATGTAAGAGACCAGTGCAGAGTCCTGCGAGCAGACCGGCAATACATGCGCAAAGCAGTGAAACCCAGATATTGTAGCCGTTAATCGTCATCATAACGGTTACGGCACCACCTGTTGCAAATGAGCCATCAACCGTCAGATCTGCGAAGTCCAGCAGTCTGAAGGTGATGTAAACACCGAGTGCCATGATACCCCAAATCAGACCCTGGGCTATATTGCCCGGAAGGGCATTGGTGAATGCAACCGGATTTAAGGTTGCAAAATAATTCATTAGAATCATTTTATTAAATACCTCCATAGTGCAGCTGTTTATTCAGCTGAGATTTCCTCATATCCGTCAGGAACTGTGATTCCAAGCTCCTTGGCGCGGTCCGGAAGGTACTCCTTAGTGAACTTAGGAGCGCTCTTAACCTCCATAGTTTTGATGTCTGTACCATTTACAAGGATATCGTAAGCCATCTCACCTGTTGTGTATCCAAGGTCATAGTAGCTGATAGAAAGTGTTGCCACACCACAGCCCTTAGCGATTCCTTCCTCGCCAGCGAAGATAGGTTTCTTAGCCTGTGAAGCTACATTGTTGATAGCCTCTGTACATGAAGCTGCTGTGTTGTCTGTTGGGATGTAGATTGCATCAGATGCATCACATGCGCTCTGTGTTACTGCAGCAACATCATTTGAATCTGAGAAGGTGTACTCTTTTACAGTGTATCCCTCATCCTCAAGGTATTTGGTAATAGTTGTTGATTGGTAGATACTGTTTGGCTCAGATGAGCAGTAGATGATACCGATGTTCTTTGCATCCGGGAAGAGCTCCTTGATGCATTTAGCCTGCTCATCGAGTGGAGCGAGGTCTGTAGTACCTGAAATATTCTTTCCTGTAGTGCCTGACCAGTCTGACATATCAAGCGCTGTAGCGTAATCTGTGATAGATGTTCCGAGAATCGGAATAGAGTCTGTGGCTGCTGAAGCGGCCTGAAGAGCTGCTGTGGCATTTCCAAGGATAAGGTCGTAGTCATTGGTGACGAACTTGGTGCAGATTGTAGAGCATGTAGAAGCATCTCCTGCGGCATTCTGCTCGTCAAAGGATACATCATCTCCGAGCTTGTCCTTTAATGCATCCTCAAAGCCCTTTGTAGCGGCATCGAGAGCCTCGTGCTGTACGAGCTGGCAGATACCTACCTGATATTTGGCACCTGAGTTCTTACCTGACTGTGTGCCACCATTTGCTGAACCGGAATCTCCACATCCAGCAAGTCCAAGAACCATTGTTCCTGCAAGAACAAGTGAAGCTAAAATTTTAGATCTCTTTTTCATGATAATTCCTCCTTTTATCAGCGCTTTAAAGCGTTGATGTATCAATTAGATAAATTATATTAACTTATTAATGAGAAGTCAAGGGAAGATTGGGAAAAACTGTATTGTGTAAGTGATATTTAAAGACGGATATATAAAATTTCATGCGGCACTGTTAAATGATGGAACAGTATGGACCGGCAGATTACAATATAATTCGGACAAGTACAGCCTTGCCGGGTTTGATGGGCAATATCCTGCCGAAATGATGAATACCATAATAGAAAAAAATGATGGTTCATACTGGATTTGCGGAGAGGGTATTGGAACAGAACAAAAAACTGTTTCGGGAGAAACGGAGTATACAGTTACATGCAGCAGTAAATTTGTGCCATATGAATTTCCTGCAAATGAATTTTCAAAATAAAATATGGCTGAAAGTAAAAATCCCCAGTAGTTACTACTGGGGATTATCTGTCTATTCAGCTACAACCTTGGCAAATTTCTTTTTACCACGTCTGATAATGAGACCCTCGCCCTTGAAATCGTTGAGAGTGTATTTTGTAGAGATATCAGTTACCTTCTCGTCTGCAACGGAAACACCGCCCTGCTGGATATTTCTGCGGCCGTCTCCTCTTGAATCGCAAAGTCCTGCTTTTACGAGAACAGAGATGATATCAAGCTCTCCGTCAGGGAAGTCCTCAGCTGTAACAGTAACTGTAGGCATATTTGTATTATTGCTCCGCCTGCGAAAAGTGCATGGCTTGCCTCTTTAGCCTTTGTGGCTTCCTCCTCACCGTGAACAAGCTTTGTAAGCTCGAATGCCAGGATTTCTTTAGCTTCATTGAGCTGTGCGCCCTCCCAGCTTTCCATCTTGTCAATTTCCTCGAGAGGAAGGAAGGTCAGCATTCTGATACATTTAAGAACATCGGCATCAGAAACGTTTCTCCAGTACTGGAAGAACTCGAAAGGGGTTGTCTTGTTAGGATCGAGCCATACTGCACCTGACTGTGTCTTGCCCATCTTCTTGCCCTCAGAGTTTAGGAGCAGATTGATTGTCATAGCATATGCATCTTTTCCAAGCTTACGTCTGATAAGCTCTGTTCCACCGAGCATATTGCTCCACTGGTCGTCTCCACCGAACTCCATGTTGCAGCCGTATTTCTGGAAAAGTGTGTAGAAATCGTAGCTCTGCATGATCATGTAGTTAAACTCAAGGAAGGAAAGACCCTTTTCCATACGCTGCTTGTAGCACTCAGCTGTAAGCATACGGTTTACTGAGAAATGAGCACCAACCTCGCGGAGCACATCCACGTAGTTTAAGTCCATCAGCCAGTCAGCGTTGTTTACCATGATAGCTTTTCCTTCGCCAAAGTCGATGAAGCGGCTCATCTGTTTCTTGAAGCACTCTACGTTGTGGTTGATAGTCTCTGTGGTCATCATCTGGCGCATATCTGTACGTCCTGATGGATCACCAATCTGTGCGGTACCTCCACCGATAAGCACGATAGGCTTGTTTCCTGCCATCTGAAGTCTCTTCATAAGGCAAAGAGCCATGAAGTGTCCAACGTGAAGGCTGTCTGCTGTAGGATCAAAGCCGATGTAGAAGGTAGCTTTTCCGTTGTTTATAAGCTCTTTGATTTCTTTTTCGTCTGTTACCTGCGCGATAAGACCGCGGGCAACTAATTCGTCATAAATTGTCATGATTTTCCTCCTGATAAGATGAATCTGTATTCTGAAAAATAAAATATCCCCCTCATCCATTTAAGGACGAGGGGGATTTCTCGCGTTACCACCTTAATTTGCATCCTGCTCGCACAGGAATGCCTCCGTGAGTTGTCACACATTATTCGACATATATTATATAGTGAAAATAGCCGATTCTGCTAACACTCCGGCACTATAACGTGTGCCAATACGTTGCAGCTTATTAATCGAACCGGTGATACTTAACCATCCGGTATGACGTTCGGTGCAAAGCTCCGGGATGTATTCCAGATCTGTTCCCTTGCGCCTCTCACCTGCCGGCAGCTCTCTGTAAGTATTGCAGAAATGTACTTGTTCCCATCAAAGCCTGTTGAAATGTAATTGTGCTTCAATTGACGATATTATAGCTGTTTAAGAAGGGGTTTGTCAAGGGTGCAAAAAGCGATGTATGAAAAGTATGAAAAGCTTTTTAATTATTGCACTCTGACCTATGGTGATGTATACTTTGAATAACAAATAAACTTTGGTTATGAAAGGGAGAAAAAATGAGCACATATTATACTATTATGAGTATGATTGACGGCTTTGAGTCGTTTATCAATCTGGCAGTTATGGTACTGACAATTGTTGCATCATGGATTATGTATGCAAAGGCAGGAGAGCATGGCTGGGCGGCCATTGTACCGTTTTACAGCTCATATGTAAAATTCAGGATTGCAGGGAAACAGAAGCTGTTCTGGGGATATCTTGTGGCAAGTATCGCAAGTATAGCAGGATGTATTTTATTGATGTATGAGATTATTGCCTCAGGACTTTCCGTTATGACATCCAGTTATATGGGGTCGTATTATGATTCTACCTATGGATATGCCGGAAACCGCATCGGAGCGCACATGGGCATGCTGATATTTGCGCTTATTCTGATTATTGCAGCAATGATTGCGGCATTGGTTATGAATATCCTCTGCTGTGTCGGACTGTCACATGCGTTTGGCAAGGGAGCCGGATTTGCCTGTGGACTTATATTCCTCAATGTGATTTTTGTCTGTATTATTGCCTTCAACAAAAACATTGTTTATGTGGGAGATGGATACAATAGTAATAATAACTACTATAATCCATACGGTTCAAACGGATATGGTCAGCAGTACGGTCAGAACATGTATGGAAACGGAGCAAACCAGCAGTACGGCCAGAATATGTACGGAAACGGATCGACCAGCAGTACGGCCAGAACATGTACGGAAACGGAGCAAACCAGCAGTACGGCCAGAACATGTACGGAAACGGAGCAAATCAGCAGTACGGCCAGAACATGTACGGAAACGGGGCAAATCAGCAGTACGGCCAGAACATGTACGGAAATGGCACAAATCAGCAGTATGGTCAGAATCCGTATGGCGCAGCTCAGGGCGGGGATGCTCAAAATTCCTACGGTACATCACAACAGCAGTCATGGAATGATGAGTATAACAACAAAGATTACGAATAAATAATAAGAATAAAGCGTATGAATAGAAACTATAAATAAATGTTATAGTACAAATTTGTATCATTCTCTTGACATATAGTGTCAGAGGGCTATAATACAAAACAAGATTTAAATAAATATGTTCACCAAAATTCGTTGATGAGAACAAGGTCCGATTTGTATTTATTTTCAGAGAGCCTGTGGGCGGTGCGAACAGGCAATGATCAGATTGGAATATCCTCTCTAAGAAGCGGGCTGAAAGCATTAAGTGTGTCTGTAAACCTCGCCGGTGTCCACCGTTATATGGAAAGCATATGCTGGTATGCAGAGTGTCACAGTAATACACTGTGGAATCAGGGTGGTAACGCGGATTATTTCGTCCCTTTTCAGATTATGTCAATCTGGAAAGGGATTTTTTAATTCCATAAAAGAGTTTTAGTGAGCAGAAAAATGTTAAGGAGGCTTACAATGAAAGCATTACAAAAAGTAAGTAAATTTTTATCAGACTACACATCGATAGTTGTCATAGCAATCGCCGTAGTCACATTTCTGGTTCCGAATCTGATGGCCTGGGTAAATCAGATGCTGTTTGTGGATCCGGTATCCAACAAGTTCACATGTCAGTCAATTATTATCGGAATCATCATGTTTAGTATGGGACTTACACTTACGACACAGGATTTCAAGATACTCGCACAGAGACCATTTGATATATGTGTAGGTGCAATCGCACAGTATCTTATCATGCCGTTTCTTGCATTTGGTATCTCAAAGGCATTGAATCTGCCTGACGGAATCGCACTTGGACTTATCCTCGTAGGCTGCTGTCCCGGTGGTGTTTCTTCAAACATTATGTCATACCTCTGTGGTGGTGATGTGGCATTCTCAGTTGGAATGACAACAGTTTCCACATTGCTCTCACCATTTATGACACCGCTTCTGGTATCATTGCTTGCAAGCGGAACACATGTGTCAATCAAGGCACTTCCGATGTTTGTGTCAATCATTGAGACTGTAATCTTTCCTGTAGCGGTTGGATTTTTACTCAACTACCTGCTTGGAAAGAAAAAGGCATTTGCCGAGCTCAGAAGGTTATGCCGGGTATTGCGGTGCTTGGTCTGGCATTCGTTGTAGGTGGTGTTGTATCATCACAGGGCTCAAAGTTCTTTACATCGGGAGTGGTAATTTTTGCGGCAGTTCTGCTACATAACGGACTCGGATATCTGCTCGGATACGGTGCAGGAAGGCTGGTAGGCATGAACACAGCCAAGAAGAGAACCATCTCTATCGAGGTTGGTATGCAGAATGCCGGTCTTGCCACAAACCTTGCAACAACTACAGCACAGTTTGCTTCAACACCTGAATCAGCCATCATCTGTGCAGTGTCATGTACATGGCATTCAATCTCAGGCACACTGCTTGCCGGAGCCTTTGCATTAAAGGACAAAATGGCTGCTAAAAAGGCAGAAGAAGCCGCTGAGACAAAGACAGCATAAAGAGAATGAATACCTATTATAACCGATTGGTAAATTAAACAAAAATTATAGAAATAAAAAATAAATTATGTATAAAATATTTATTGAAATTTGTTAAAAAAAGAGTAAACATAATATATAAATAAAATTAAGATAAACAAAAGAAAGAGGTAATAATATGAGTGGAATCTTAATGATGGTAATAGCCATTGTTGTGCTCGGTGGAGCATACTTATTATATGGCCGTTATCTGCAAAACAAATGGGGCATTGATCCAAATGCCAAGACTCCTGCTTACGAGATGGAGGACGGAGTGGATTATGTACCGGCCGATACCAACGTAGTATTCGGACATCAGTTTGCATCTATCGCAGGTGCAGGCCCAATCAACGGACCAATTCAGGCAGCTATTTTCGGATGGCTTCCGGTTCTGCTTTGGATATTAATTGGTGGTGTATTCTTTGGAGCTGTTCAGGATTTTGCATCTATGTACGCTTCAGTTAAGAACAAGGGTCGTACAATCGGTTACATCATCGAGGAGTACATCGGTAAATTAGGAAAGAAATTATTCCTGTTATTCTGCTGGCTGTTCTGTATACTTGTTGTTGCAGCCTTCGCAGATGTCGTAGCCGGAACATTTAATGGCTTTGCTGCTGATAAAGCAGGCGAGGTTACAAAGGTTGTAGCCAACGGAGCAGTTGCAACTACATCAATGCTTTTCATCATAGAAGCAGTTGCACTTGGTTTCTTCCTTAAATACTCTAAGTTCAACAAATGGATTAACACACTTGTTGCAATCGCATTACTTATAGTAGCTATAGCACTGGGACTCAATTTCCCAATGTATTTAAACCTTGGTGTATGGCACATAATTATATTTGTATATATACTTATAGCCAGTGTTACACCTGTATGGGCACTGCTTCAGCCACGTGATTACCTTAACAGCTACCTGTTAATCTTCATGATCGTAGGTGCGGTAATCGGTGTATTTGTTGCAAATCCTGCTTGTAACCTTGATGCTTTCACAGCATTTGCAATCCCTGATGCAAACGGAAACCCACAGTATCTGTTCCCAATCTTATTCGTAACAATCGCCTGTGGTGCAGTTTCAGGTTTCCATTCACTTGTATCATCAGGTACTGCTTCTAAGCAGATTAAGAATGAGAAGAACATGCTTCCTGTTTCATTCGGTGCCATGCTTATGGAGAGTATGCTTGCAATCCTTGCTCTTATCGCAGTAGCATCATTTGGTAAGGGAGAGGCAGCAGCTCAGGGACTTACAACACAGCCACAGATTTTCGCAGGAGCTATCGCAAACTTCCTGTCAGTACTCGGTTTACCACACTCACTTGTGTTCACACTGATTAACCTTGCCGTATCAGCATTCGCTCTGACATCACTTGATTCAGTAGCCAGAGTCGGACGTCTGTCATTCCAGGAGTTCTGGCTTGATTCAGACACAGATGATGACAATATGAGTCCATTTGTCAAGCTGATGACAAACAAATACTTTGCAACAATCATCACACTGGTTCTTGCATTCCTGCTTACAAAGGTAGGCTATGCAGAGATCTGGCCACTGTTTGGTTCAGCTAACCAGCTCTTATCAGTACTTGCACTTGTTGCCTGCGCAGTATTCTTAAAGAAGACAAAGCGTCAGGGCTGCATGCTCTGGATTCCAATGGTATTCATGATGGCGGTTACATTTACTGCACTTGGCATGACAATCTACAAGCTTACAAAGGCATTATTCTCTGTAGGACTTGACCTTGGAAATTCATTACAGCTTATATTCGCAGTATTACTGCTCATCCTTGGTGTGCTTGTTGCAATTCAGGGTGTGAAGAAGCTCTGTGAGAAATCAGAAAGCAAGAAAGCTGCAGCTTAGTATTTGAACTAGAATATTAATGGGAGCCTGATATCAGGCTCCCAATTCTCTGTCCTTTCCCATGAAAAATACTGCTAAAGCTTCCGGACCGACATGGCTTCCGGTGCAGAAATCATAGGTGGTATTTATCACATCGCGCACCTTTATGCGCTTTTTAATCTGTTCAATCACATAGAGCGAATCTTCATATGCGTCAGCATGTGCCACTCCGATAATCTGATTTTCAGGGTCTGTAATGTTGTCGCATAACAGATTGACAAGCTCATTTAATACGGCTTTTCGGCCACGACATTTTCTGAACTGTACAATATATCCGTCCTTGCTGCCCCTTAGGATAGGCTTGATGCTTAGCATATTGCCGACCAAAGCGGTGGTTCCGCTTAATCTGCCGGTTCTGGCAAGATACTTTAAATTACCCACTGTAAATACACCGTTTAATCTGGCAGGATAGGTCTCTATCGTGTCAGCCACCTCATCAAAGCTCATGCCTTTCTCACGCATTTCGCTGGCATATATTGCGAGAAGTCCCTGTCCGAGGGAAGCATTTAATGAATCCACCAGGCGTATTTTCCTGCCGTTACTGCAATCATCAAGGACAGCATCGGCTGCGACACGGGCTGAGTTGTAGTTGCCGCTTATGTTTTTGCTGAGGGAAAAATACAGGATATCCTTCTCAGCCTCAATGATTTCCCTGAAGGTATCCTCAAAGATTCCGCTGCTGATAAGTCCGGTCTTTACCTCGGCACCTTCTCTTATAGCATCATAGTATTCCTTTCCCTTTGCCCGCTCCTGTTCCGGTGTGAGGTCAGGCTCAAAGCAGGTCATTTCCTTTCCGTTGACAAGGTTTACAAATGATAGCACCTTGATTTTATATTTTTTACATAGCTCTGCAGGAATGTTTGCCGCAGAGTCAACAATTATTTCAAACATATTTACCCTCGTATTTCTATAATAATTGGTTAACTGTAGTTATGCATCACATACATTGCAATTATATTCCATTAATATATGTGGTTGCAAAGGATAGTATATGTAGTTTTTGATACTATGTCAATGACTTTTGCTATGTTTAGTAAAAATTTAGAATATTTAGATAGAGTTATCAGGGATGTAGTGTTATAGTAGAAATAATAGATATATAGATTCAATGAAACAGAGGAAAAATATGAATGATATAAAATTAGGCTGTCACGTAGGCATGGCAGGAAAAGATATGTTTCTGGCATCAGCCAGGGAAGCAGCGTCATATGGCGCGAATGTGTTTATGCTCTACACCGGGGCACCACAGAACACGAGAAGAAAGGAAATCTTTGAGCTCAACATAGACGCAGGCTGGGAATATGCACATGAGCATGGGATAAATGAGATAGTGGTCCACGCGCCATACATCATAAATCTGGCAAACACCGTAAAGCCTGAGACATACGAGCTGGCAGTGGAGTTTCTGGAAAAGGAGATAGTAAGGACCGCGGCAATGAAGAGCCGCATACTGGTGCTTCATCCGGGAAGTCATGTAAATGCCGGTGAGCAGGCTGGAATCGCACAGATTGTAAAGGGACTTAACACAGTGCTCAATCAGAATGATGACGATGTGTTTATTGCACTTGAGACGATGGCAGGAAAGGGCAGTGAAATAGGCCGTTCTTTTGAGGAGCTTAAGGCAATCTATGATGGAGTGGACAGGAAGGAAAGGCTGCGTGTCTGCTTTGATACGTGCCATGTAAATGATGCAGGATACGATATTGTGAACCATTATGATGATGTTTTTGCAGAGTTTGACAGGGTGATAGGGCTTGAGCAGATAGCGGTATTTCATGTGAATGACAGCTTAAATCCTCTCGGAGCACACAAGGACAGGCATGCAAATATAGGAAAGGGAACCATCGGCTATGACACACTGCACCGCCTGGTGCATGATGAGACCTTTGCAAATGTACCAAAGATTCTGGAAACACCATGGCTTTGTGAGGAGGGCTCTGCGAAGAAGACTATTCCTCCTTATAAAGAGGAAATTGAATGGCTTCTTAAATAAGAAGGTGGCTAAAAATGTATGGAGAGGTTTTGCATTACAGACAGTAAGATAATGGAGGCATAATAGATGAAGGAAAAAACCTACGAGGGAACTAAAAAAACACAGAATGGTTTAAAGAGAATGTTTTTTTCAGCGCTTGCGATATTATTGCAGGCAGTTTTCATGGTCTATATGTTTACAAGGCTAAATGAATATGCGGCAGCGATAAATACGACCACAAGCGTCCTGGCGATCATACTTGTGCTCGGACTGTACAATCGTGAGCAGACCGCATCCATGACTACACCATGGATTATACTGATACTGGCATTTCCGATAATGGGAGTGTCGCTTTACCTGTTAGTCGGACTAAACGGCGCACCGAATAAGATGCGTGCACGGTTTGAAGAGGTGGATTCCATGCTTCTTCCATGCCTGCCTGAAAACGCAGACATACTATCTGATATGTATGAAAAGGTGCCACAGGCAGCGGGGATTTCAACATACCTGGCAAAAAATGCACTATATCCGGTATATCAGAACACGGATGTGACATATTATGATCAGGCGTCAAAGGGACTCGAAGCGCAGCTTAGCGATTTATCAAAGGCGGAGAAATTTATTTTCATGGAGTATCATGCCATAGAGGACAAGGAATCGTGGCACCGTATCCAGAAGGTGCTCACGGAGCGTGTGCAGGCAGGAGTCGAGGTAAGGGTGTTTTATGATGATATGGGCTCAATCTTTTTCATAGACAGGGATTTCTCGGAAAAGATGGAGAAGCTTGGCATCAAATGCAGGGTGTTCAACCCGGTTGCACCTGCCTTTAACATGTTTTTAAACAATCGTGACCATAGAAAAATCACGGTAATTGATGGAAAAATCGCATATACCGGCGGCTATAATCTGGCAAATGAGTACTTCAACGTGACACACCCATACGGAATCTGGAAGGATACGGGAATCAGGCTCGAGGGAGATGCTGTCAAGTCGTTTACCATCGCATTTCTCGAGATGTGGAATGCATCAGAGCGCAAGGTGCCGCGCGAGGTGGATGTATCGCAATATCTGCTGCACTATGATTATGAGGCAAAACAGAGTGGATTTATCCAGCCATATGCAGACAGCCCTCTCGATAACGAGCAGGTAGGGGAGGATGTCTATATCAGCATGGCAAACAAGGCACAGCGTTATTGCTGGTTTATCACTCCTTACCTTATCATTACCGATGAGATGAGCCATGCGCTGACACTTGCCGCCAAGCGTGGAGTTGACGTGCGCATCATCACGCCGGGCATACCTGATAAGAAACCAATATACAGCGTGACACGCTCCTTCTACAACCAGCTTGTGAAGCATGGTGTGAGGATTTTTGAGTGGACACCGGGCTTTTGCCATGCAAAGATGAGTGTGGCAGACGATATAATGGCAACCTGCGGTACCATAAATCTTGACTACAGAAGCCTTTATCATCACTTTGAAAATGGCTGTTTTATGGCGGATTGTGAAGTGGTGCATGAAATCAGGGATGATTTTATCAGGCTTTTCACTGAGTCAGCGGAGGTGACGGAGAAGTACAGGACCGGAAGAAGTGCAAGACGAAGGCTGGGGCAGTCAATTATGAGGCTGTTTGCAGGGCTATTGTAGACTGAAAATAATGTGTATCAGGGAAGTGAGAGCATATGAGTGATTACGACAGCAAAATCATCAGAAAGCAGATAAGAGTGTACGGCTCGGTGCAGGGAGTAGGTTTCCGCTACAGAACAGAGCACGCGGCAGAAAGCGTTGGCGCAACAGGCTGGGTGAGAAATGACCCTGACGGCTCGGTATTTATGGAAATACAGGGCACAGAGGAGCAGATAGACAGGGTATTTGCAATGGTGAGTCAGGGTACTTATGTAAATATAGAGAAAATGGATGCCAAATCAATACCGGTGGTTGAAGATGAGCGAGGATTTCATACGAGAGAATCGCTTGGAGACTTCTGGGGACTATGGCACAGATAAACGGAGGCATCATATATGTTTTTTATGATGGGAATAACGGACGGCAGGAAGGACTTTGACTTCAATCAGGTCATTACCTGCGATGAATGTGGCAGGTATGGCAGGTATCAGGTGTATATGACATACATGGTGCTGTCATTGTTCTTCATTCCGTGTTTTAAATGGAACAGGCACTACTATGTGCAGACCACATGCTGTAATGCGCTTTACGAGCTTGATCCGGAAATAGGACGCAGGATAGCAAGAGGCGAGGACGTGGAGATATTGCCACAGCATTTGCAGCGTGTAAACCCGCAGTATGGTTACGGCTTTGAAAATGGAAGTGGAAACACAATAAAAAGATGCAGCAATTGTGGATATACAACTACAGAGGACTTTGAATTTTGTCCCAAATGCGGCAGGAAGTTGTGATGTGTTTCACGTTCTAATGATAATATGCTTTTACGAATCGACTGCAATAAGGCAGAGGATGGAGCATAGAAAGAGTTTAACAAAATCTGTATTTGACGATTTGGTGGTAAAAATTATTCCTCTTCAACAAGTTTCACAAAATCATCTGGCAGAATTATCTTTGTTCCACCTGCCTGATAATCTTTTATATTTCTTGTGACAATATAATCCATATCTTTTCTGGATGCCACCTTTTCAACAACTGCATCCTCATAGTCACTGATTGCAGATGCAAGTGCATCCATGCAGTCATCCGCTGTAACCTCTAATATTCCAGTCAATGAATAAAGCTTTCCCATTATCATCTTTGCTGCTTCTATGTTATGCAAATGTTTCCTTATAAGATAATAGATGTCTGTTGCTGAACTTGCAGTAATGTACATTTCGATTGTATGATTTGCTGCCATAAGAAATATTTCTTCTGCACTTTTATTTCATGGCTCTCTTGAAGTCAGGGCATCTATTATCACATTTGTATCTGCAAGAATCCTCATCTATTTTGCACCAAGCCTTTCTTCTTTTGCTTCATTCAGGTCTGCATCCTTTGGTAAGATTCCAAACAGGGATTTTGCTACTTCTACTCTGTCCTGATGTGGATTTGTCAGTTTTGCCACTATTTTCCCATTCTTTGTGATAAAAATATCTTCTTTTGCAGATAATAATAAATATTTTCCAAGATTATTTTTCAATTCAGTTGCTGTAATTGACATATCACCACTTCCTTTCTTCGTACTATTATTATACTTATTTTGTACGATTTTATCAACGTATTTAGCTAGAAAATATTATTCTTCGTCTACACTTACATTTTTTCGATTCATCCACAAATAGAAAATCACATTAAGCACAATTCCAAAAATAGTTGCCACCGGAGCCGCAAGTCCTATCTTTGTGAGGCTTGCGTCCGGCTGGATACTCATGTAATACGCCAGCGGAAGTCTCACCAGAAGCGTCTGCACAAGTCCCTGAATCATAACCCAGACCGTCTTATCATGACCGTTAAAGTAACCGATCATACTAAATAAAAATGCTGTCACAATTGATTCCAGCGCAAATCCCCTTAAATAATCATAGCCTTTCTGAATTACGGCAGTATCTGTCGTAAATATTCCGGTCAGAAGATCTCCCTTAAACATTACAAATGAAAATACCATACAACCGACCACAAGACCTACGCCCATACCTGTAAACATGGCTTTTTTGGCTCTTTTTTCTTTGCCCGCGCCCACATTTTGTGATACAAACGATGCCATAGACTGCATAAGTGAGCTTGGCACAAGCATTGCAAAATTGACTATTTTACATGCGACACCGTATCCAGATGAAGCTGTAAGTCCGAGTCTGTTGACAAACGCACAGAGTGCGAGGAACGAAATCTGTGTCAGGCACTCCTGCAGTGCAAGCGGAGCTCCCACTTTTAACGCTCTCACACAGTGCTCATTTACCTTAAAATCATCTCCGGTTATCTTCACAAGCTGCTTTTTGACAAGAAGCACTATCGCAAAAACAACACTTACCGCCTGTGCTGCAACTGTTGCAATAGCAGCTCCGGCAGCATCCATTTTAAATCCTGCAACAAGAACCAGATCTCCTACTATATTTACAACACACGCAACGGCTACAAAAATCAGAGGCGATTTGCTGTCTCCGAGTCCCCTGAAAATTGCTGCAAGCAGATTGTACGCTACTATGAAAAATATGCCGCCTCCACAAATTCTCACATATACAGAGTCAGGTCTACTGCCTCCTGTGGAGCCTGCATAAGTACTGCTATCTGGCGCGAAAAGCCTATCATGATGACAAACAACACCACAGATATTATCGCATATATAATAGTTGAACCACCGATCAGCGGACCAATGTGCTGTTTTTTGTTTTCACCGATATATCTTGCTATCAGAACTGTGATACCCATTGCAAACTGCGTTATCACAAATGTCACCAGATTGAGCACCTGACTTCCCGTTGATACCGCCGAAAGTCCCGATGTCGTTCCAAATCTTCCCACAACCAGAAGATCTACCGCGCCGTATGCCGCCTGAAGCACCAACGCTCCAAGGATTGGCACCATAAACGGCAATAATTTTCCTAAAATGCTTCCATGTGTAAAATCCGATTTTGAGTCACTCTTACTCAATTTCAACTCTCCTTTCGCTCATCACCTTGTAAAATTTCTCAATTGTCGAAATCATACAGTCCGCTTCATCATCCGAAATATCATCCATATATTTCAAAAGCCGGCTGTAATAGTTTTTGTCGTATCTCTCCGACAGCTCCTCGCCTTTTTCCGTAATCGCGATGTAAGTTATCCTGCCATCCTCATTCGACGCATATTTGCTGAGATATCCCTTTTTCTCCATCTCCTTTACGGTGCGTGTTACTCCCGGCCTCGGAAGCTTCAGATAATCGCTGATGTCCGATACTTTTACGTTTTCGCTCTTTTTCTTAAGCTTGTGAATGACATCCATGTACTGGATGTATGCCGGTGTCACTCCCTCCGGAAGCTCCGGAAGCAGTTCCCTGATTCTCTTTGCCAGATAACAGGCATCCAGCATTCTTTTTATCTTGTCCTCGTTCATATTCGCAGTAGACGCTCCTTACAGTTTAGTTATCTTAGTTAATTACCATTGGTAATTATATATTCAATAAAATACATTGTCAATAGGTTTTATAAAACTTGAACTGGTGCACCCTTAAAATTAGGCACTATTCTAAACGCAATACCACATTCGGCAAAAATATAAGTAAGTTTACATTGAATTTAATTCGCTCTCATAAACATAACTTGCTTAATTTCAGGAATTTTTGCTCTAAGTAATTTTAAATCAACATTTTTCGCAACATCTATTTTTTCTGTAAGTAATTCACACATTCTTTCTGCTCTTTAATGCAACAAGCTTCTTATCCGTAATCTTGATTGTCATAGTATATACAGCATCTTCACCTTTTACAAGATTTTGTGTGATTATTTATTTTTCTAAAAAATGCCATTTCACCACTTTTTTGTAATGAAATGGCATTTTTTAGTCCATTTATACAGTTCGTCACAGTATTTATTCCTGCGTTAGCAGGTAATCCTTCCATATCTGCGACATCGATTACCACCTGCTTATGATTTGCCTTGATTTCCAGTGTTGTTTATTTTCCTTTATTAATGGGCAGCCAGTGTTGCCAGCTTCTGCATAATTGCACTTACATCCTGCATTACATTCAAATTTTCTTCCTCTGCCTGCATCGTCTCGCCTGCGTGCGCCGATACCTGCTGGGAAATCGCTGAGATTGTCTGAATGGAATCTATAATTTCCTTATTTGCATTCTGCAACTCGGAAATGCTTCTTGAAAGAGTATCTGCATTTTTCTGAATTGCCCGCGTATTGTCCTCGATACTTTCAAAGCTTTCTTCTGCATTTGATGCACCAGTCTTCTCTTCGTTAATTCCATCTATCATATTGGAGACAACACCGACCACTCCATGATTGCATTGGACACGTTGCTGATCAACTCTGTAATATGTACGGTTGCTTCTTTGGTTCTCGTTGCCATACCGGAAATTTCTGTTGCAACGACAGAAAATCCTCTTCCTGCCTCTCCGGCACGGGCTGCTTCAATGCTCGCATTCAATGCAAGAAGACTTGTTTGGTTCGTAATTCCTCCAATCAGTTCTACAATGGAATTCATTTCATCCATATACTGGTTCAGATTTTCCAGTTTTCTGTAACCTCGGTTCCATTATCAACAGAAGCTTCAACTTCCGATGCCAGATGCTCGATATCCTGTTTGCCTTCCGCTAACGCTTTCAGTGTAAGCGTCATGCTGTTTCCGATTTCTTCCACAGCGGTTGCAACTTCATCCACCTTATCCTGAATTGCATGTGTCTGTTCCAACTGATTCTGCACATGTTCTGCGGTATCAGTAGCACCTGCAGATACTTCCTGCATTGCCTCAGTCGTTGTCTTAGATGCCGCTGTCAGCTTTTCGAAACGTACATTGATATCTGCAATATTGCCGGAAAGCTGCTGATCAAGTTCCTCATTTCTTTCCAGAAGATTTTCAGCCTCTGCTTTTGCCTGCGCCACTTCTGTAAATCTCTTTCTTGCGTTTTCGCGAATCACTTTTGTAGTCAAAACAGAATTCGCTCCAACCATGATCATAACAACAATCTGTACAACTGCTGCTTCGATTCCATGATACCCAAAACCGCCTTTTGTCGCACCGATCACAACAACAATGATACTCTCTAATATGGTACCTGTATTAATCAGAAGAAGATAACGTGTGTCACTGTAAGTGGTGACAACAAAAATCATCGGAATTACAAATACATAAATCAGATTTGTCGGTGAGGTAAAAAGACATATTGTGTAAAACAATGAAAATCCATAGGAAACCAGATGTTTGATCATCGCATGTTCCGTATTACTTTTCCAACAAATCACCTCGCCAATCAAAGGTATGACACCAATGACCATAGCGATTGTCATATATACCGGATACAGTTGTCCTCTTACGCTTTCCCATATCATAAAAAGCACCATAACCGTTACCGTACTGATATGTGCCAGCATCGCAATGCGATTCGACCGCGTCAATTCCGAAATTTCTTTTGTTTCCACCATAATAATTCCTCCTCTAGAAAAGTTTTCCTACTTATCCTGATATTATTTCTTAAGCATCCTGATATTCTATCTTTAATGGTGTATGTGTCTCAAATACCTTTGCAAAATCAATTTCCGGATTAAACATTGTATAAAATGAAGAATGTGCATCACATGTAATATTCTGCTTCGGTACAGTATTTAATGTACCATCCTTATTATATTTATAAAATGTAGCCTCCGTCACTCCATGTATCTCAACCTTGTATAATGGTGTTCTAAAAAGTAACTGTCTTACATCCTTATAATAGAATTTATAATACTCTTTTCTAACATTATTTTTGCTGTAATAAGTAATTACCCTGCAATGCACCATATAATCATCATAAAACCATAATTCACTTGGATATGGTTTCATCACAACACCTCCAACTGAAATCCGGTAAATAACTCCAGCCACAACACAGATCCAGACTGAAAATGGTATTTCTTTCGTTACACTTTTGCCAAAAACAAAATATAAAAATATATAAATCAAAGCATAAGCGATAAGTAAAATTGTTACTATATTTTTTAATATTGATTCATGCTTTGACACATAAGTGCCTTCTTTAAACTGCAACACGTAATTCGGCTGTTCCATAGGTTCTGCCATATTGTATAAGCCTCCCTCTTCATTCACTTTTGTCCTTCATAACATAATAATCTCCTTTATTTTTCAACATCATTCCACGCTGACGAAGCCTTATCGCAAACTGTATCAAACAGTCCGGGGCTTTAGCTTAATCGTTAAATAAAAGCAATTATTTTATATAATTTTAGATTATTTCACTAAATGTTGCAATAGGTTATAATTACCATTAATCAGATAATTTCTGTAATAAATATAGATTTTGCTTATAGCAAGAAAAAGAGCCGCCCAGGCCATAGACCTGTGCGGCTTCTCATAAGATGATTTAAATTAAGTTTATCCTTCAATAGCAATATGTTTTGTGGTCTCAACTTTCTTTGGTTCCTCCTTCGGAACTGAAAGTTTAAGAATACCGTCCTGATACTTTGCCTTGATATCTTCCTGTTTCAGCTCATCGCCTACATAGAAAGACCTGCTCATAGCACCGGAATAGCGCTCCTTGCGGATGTACTTGCCATCCTTTTCATCCTTCTCTTCCTTGTCAAGCCCTTTGGCTGCGCTGATAGTTAAGTAACCATTTTCCAGCTTAGCTTCTATTTCGTCTTTCTTGAATCCCGGAAGATCTATATCTACTTCGTAACTATTGTCAGTTTCCTTGACATCAGTCTTCATAACGTTCTTTGCGTGTTTACCATAAAGCACCTTGTCAACATCAGGAAATGAAAAATCCATCCAATCATCGTTAAATAAGTTTTCTCCAAAAATACTAGGCATCAACATAAGTCATCTCTCCTTCTTAATCTATAAAATCTGTGTCAACCTGTTTCT
>ENA-OQEX01000103-OQEX01000103.1-human-gut-metagenome-genome-assembly--contig:-NODE-103-length-50676-cov-7.435696_pt1 | contig 50676 bp, 52 predicted proteins | sample MGYA00242802_ERZ504649 | MGnify/ENA primary metagenome ERZ504649 (study PRJEB26092, sample SAMD00036194) | human gut metagenome | host: Homo sapiens | study: EMG produced TPA metagenomics assembly of...
TACATATATATGTAAAGGAAGTTTGCTTTCGTAAACTTATCGGTTCAAAGTGGCAATTAATGTTCTGCCGGTTAATAATCAATCATATATATGTAATTGTAAAATGCCCAATCTCTTCTCAGCGGTAAAACCGCTATGCTCAGCCTGTGTTATATCCTGCAAAGGTGAATGTGCAGGTCGGCTGATGTTCTGAAATGCCCTGTCATCGTTGATCAAGAAAAATCAGCACTTAGATTATATAACTATACATTGTGCTTTGTCAAGGGAAAATAGAGGAAAATTGCAACTTTTAAGGGTAAAACTTTCATTTTACTGTGATTGTTGTAGAAAATATGCAACTCTTATTGGTGTTTCAGCTTAATTTTGCAGGAAATTTAATAAAACTTGCAATTTCAAAACTTTTTTTCAAAAAATGTATTGACAAATTCGCAAAAGTGGAATATACTAACAACATCAAAGACAGCAAGGGCGCTGTGAGCTGAGGCTTACAGTGTCCTTTTCTGTTTTTATAAAGCAAAAATCAGACCATTAAAATTTATTTTCAAAATGGATAGGAGAGAATTAAAATGGCAAAAGTTCCCGAAATTTTTGGCAGCATGGTATTTAATGACCAGAAGATGCAGGAAAGACTTCCAAAGTCAACTTACAAGGCTTTGAAAAAGACAATCCAGAACGGTGAACCGCTTGACCTCAGCGTTGCAAATGTTGTTGCGGCTGCTATGAAGGACTGGGCAGTTGAAATGGGCTGTACCCACTACACACACTGGTTCCAGCCGATGACAGGTATTACAGCCGAAAAGCATGACAGCTTTATCGCACCGAACGGTGAAGGTCAGGTTATCATGGAGTTCTCAGGTAAAGAGCTTGTAAAGGGCGAGCCTGATGCTTCTTCTTTCCCAAGCGGCGGTATTCGTGCCACATTCGAGGCAAGAGGCTATACAACATGGGATCCGACATCATATGCATTCGTTAAGGACGGAACACTTTACATTCCTACAGCATTCTGTTCTTATACAGGCGAGGTTCTCGATAAGAAAACTCCTCTTCTTCGTTCAATGGAGAGAATGAATACAGAGGCTGTAAAGATTCTTCATCTTCTCGGCAAAGAAAATGTTACAAGAGTTACAACAACAGTAGGTCCGGAGCAGGAATACTTCCTTATTGATAAGGACGCTTACGACCAGAGAGAGGACCTTATTTATACAGGCAGAACACTTTTCGGTGCAAAAGCTCCTAAAGGACAGGAACTTGATGACCATTACTTCGGTGCAATCAAGACAAGAGTTGCTGCTTATATGAAAGACCTTGACGAGGAACTCTGGAAACTCGGTATCCTTGCAAAGACAAAGCATAACGAAGTTGCTCCTTCACAGCACGAGCTTGCTCCTATCTTCACAACAACAAACATTGCAACCGACCACAACGAGCTTACAATGGAAGTTATGAAGAAGGTTGCCGAAAGACACGGTCTTGTTTGTCTTCTTCACGAAAAGCCGTTTGCAGGTGTTAACGGTTCCGGTAAGCACAACAACTGGTCAATTTCAACCAACACAGGCGAAAACCTTCTTGATCCCGGCAAGACTCCTGAAAACAACCTTCAGTTCCAGCTTTTCCTTGCAGCAGTTGTAAAGGCTGTTCACGAGTATCAGGATCTTCTCAGAATCACGGTTGCATCGGCAGGTAACGACCACCGTCTCGGCGCTAACGAAGCACCGCCTGCAATCATTTCAATGTATCTCGGTGATGACCTCGGCGAACTCGTTGATTCAATCATCAATGACAGAGAATATGTAAGCAAGGGTAAGCAGAAGATGAGAACAGGCGTTGATGTTCTTCCTGACTTTATGAAGGACACATCGGACCGTAACCGTACATCACCTTTTGCATTCACAGGTAACAAGTTTGAATTCAGAGCACTTGGTTCTTCACTTAACATTGCCTGCCCTAACTATATGCTCAACACTATGGTAGCCGAAGAACTTTCAGAGTTCTACGATGAGCTTAAAGATGCGGATGATATGGACGCAGCTATCAAGGCTCTTGTTAAGAAAGTATTCACAGAGCATCAGAACATTATCTTCAACGGTAACAACTACGCTCCCGAGTGGGTTGAAGAGGCTGAAAGAAGAGGACTTCTTAACCTCAAGTCACTTCCTGACGCAATGGAACACTTCCTTGACAAGAAGAATATTGACCTCTTTGTTAAGAATAAGATTTGTTCGGCAGACGAAATCCGTGCAAGATATGAAATTGAGCTTGAAAGCTATTCTAAGCAGATTAACATTGAGGCTCTCACAATGATTGATATGGCTAAGAAGAACATTCTTCCTGCCGTTACATCATATGTAAGAGATCTTACGGATACAGCACTTGCCAAGAAGGCACTTTCAGACGCTATTCCTACAAGTGTTGAGGAAGACCTTATTACAAGCCTTTCAAACAAACTTGTATGTTTCTCAAAGAAAACTGCAGAGCTTGAAGAGGCTGTTATCAAGGCAAGCGACTACAGCGATGACAACCTCAAGTATGCTAAGTACTATAGAGAAACAGTATTTGCACTTATGCAGGAACTCAGAGCTGTCGGTGACGCAATGGAAACAGAAACAGCTTCGGAATACTGGCCTTATCCTTCATACGGCGAACTTCTTTTCGGTGTGTGATTGATAGAACCTCTATTTATACTAAATAACATTATTTATATTGTATAACAGGTAACACAACGGCGTGTGATTGACAGAATTAAACTGTCAACTCCACGCCGTTTTTGTTATTTTGATAAAAGGAGAGATTTATATGGCAGAACTAATTTACGGAGGCACAGGCGTCTGGTTTATGATCGGCGCATTACTCGTGTTCTTTATGCAGTGCGGATTTGCAATGGTTGAAACCGGTTTTACAAGAGCTAAAAACGCAGGTAACATCATTATGAAAAACCTGATGGACTTTTGTATCGGTACGGTTGTATTCAGCCTGTTAGGCTTCGGACTTATGATGTCTGAGGACTATGTTGCAGGATTCATCGGTGTTCCCAACCTCAATATGTTCACAGACTGGATGAACTTTGATTGGAACTCATTCGTATTCCAGCTTGTATTCTGTGCTACAGCAGCTACTATCGTTTCAGGTGCTATGGCAGAGCGTACAAAATTCTCGGCATACTGTGTTTACAGCGCAATTATTTCACTCGTTGTTTACCCGATTGAAGCAGGTTGGGTTTGGAACGGTCAGGGTTGGCTTGCACAGCTCGGCTGTATCGACTTTGCAGGTTCAATCGTAATTCATATGGTCGGCGGTATCTCGGCACTTGTCGGCGCAATCATTCTCGGACCCCGTATCGGTAAATATGGCAAGAACGGCAAGGTAAACGCTATCCCCGGTCACAGCATCACACTCGGTGCTCTCGGTGTATTCATTCTTTGGTTTGCATGGTACGGCTTTAACGGTGCCGCTGCTGAAGACGGCGCCCGTCTCGGTCAGATTCTTCTTACAACAACAATTGCTCCGGCAGTTGCAACAGTAACAACCATGCTCTTTACATGGATCAAGAACGGCAAGCCTGATGTTTCAATGTGTCTTAACGCATCACTCGCAGGTCTTGTAGCAATCACGGCAGGTTGTGCAGATGTTGACGCAATCGGCGCAGCAGTTATCGGTATCGTTTCGGGTATCCTCATCGTAGTAGCAGTTGAATTTGTTGATATCAAGCTTAAAATAGATGATCCTGTCGGCGCATTCTCGGTACACGGCGTAAACGGTATGTGGGGTGGCCTTGCAGTAGGTCTTTTCGCAACAGGTAACGGTCAGAACGGTGTTACAGGTCTTTTCTACGGCGGTGGCTTTGCTCAGCTTGGTAAGCAGGCTCTCGGTATTGTTACAATCGTAGCTTGGACAGTTGTTTGCATGATTATCGTATTCACAATCATCAAAAAGACAGTAGGTCTTCGTGTTACAAAGGACGAAGAAATGAAGGGCCTCGATATCTGCGAGCACGGTCTTATCAGCGCATATGCAGACTTTATGCCAATCGGTGTCGGTACAGCTTCACTTGATGAAACATTTGATGTTGACAGCAATGTTCCTGTAACTCAGGCAGTTCCCGTTCAGCTTGCTGGCAAGTATGATATGGCTACCGACGGCACAAAGATTACTAAGATTGACATTCTTCTCAAGCAGTCAAAGCTTGAAGCTCTTAAAGAAGAAATGGATAAGCTCGGCATCACAGGTATGACAGTATCTCAGGTACTCGGTTGCGGTGCTCAGAAGGGTAAAGCAGAGTATTACCGTGGTGTTGCTATTGAAAGTAACCTCCTTCCTAAGATGAAGGTTGAAATCGTAGTTTGCAAGGTTCCTGTAAAGGCAGTTGTTGATGCGGCTGTTAAGGCACTTTACACAGGTCACATCGGTGACGGCAAAATCTTTATCTATGATGTTGAAGATGTTGTTAAGGTTAGAACAGGCGAAACAGGCTACGACGCTATGCAGGATGTTGAATAATCCCCAATAGCTTAATTAACCTATCCTTTTTAATTCACATAAACCGAGACGCCCCGAACGGCAATAGCTGTTCGGGCGTTTTGGCTCTATACTATATATAGTGTCAAAAATCAAAGTTTACAATATGAAGGATATTTGAATTATACAGCTTAAAACCATAAATAATAATGAAAAGACAATTTGTTGTAAAGCCCGAAAAATGTTGAAAAGTGTAAAACAAATTTGCAATGAAAATGTTTTTACAAAATTGTAAAAAATATTGTCATAATTCCTTTAAGTAAATAACAATAGGGGTTAATCTTGTAAAATAATAAGATGAATGAAACAATATGCGGTGGTGAGGTTCTTGAAAAATGCTTTGTTGATTTCACACTCTGAACAGAGTGCCGTTTCTTTGTCACAATTGCTCGGAAGCGAAGGCTATACGGAGATTTCCGTCTGCCAAACCTCACAGGAGGCTAAGGAGCTTGCAAATGGTGAGGTTTTTGACCTCATCTGCGTCAATGCACCGCTTGAAAAGGAAAACGGCATTGAGCTTTCAAAGTACTTTGCCGGAACAACCCGTTCAAGTGTTGTGATTATCGTTTCGCAGCGTAATGCGGATTATGTGAATGACGCGCTCACGGAGCACGGGTGTTCTTGTTATTGCAAAGCCCGTAAACAAGCACCTGTTTCACCACTTTTTGCAGTTTACGGAATGTTTTAAGATGCGTATGTTCCGTGTGATTGAGGAAAATGAAAAGCTCAAGCATATGGTTGCGGATATGAAGATAATAAACAGAGCAAAGTTCCTGCTTATTACCTGCCTTAATATGTCCGAAGATCAGGCGCATCGCTATCTTGAAAAACAGGCTATGGATCTCAGAACAAGCAAGCTTGAGGTTGCAAAGCAGGTTATCAGAACATATGAGAACTGACTGCGATTTTTTTAGTTTATTGAAAGGAATGTGTTTTTATGAGCCGTGCGGCATACTTAATCCTTGAAAACGGAACAGTTTTTGAGGGCAAGGCGTTTGGTGCCGAAAAAGAAACTACGGGAGAACTTGTTTTTACTACAGCAATGACAGGTTATCTTGAAACACTCACCGACCCCAGCTATTACGGTCAGGTGGTTATTCAGACATTCCCTTTAATCGGCAACTATGGTGTTATCCCTGCCGATTTTGAGAGTGACTCTCCGTCGCTGAAAGGTTATATTGTACGAGAATGGTGCCAAGTTCCTTCAAACTTCCGTTGTGAGGGTGATCTTGACACCTTTTTAAAAGAGTCGGGAATTCCCGGCATTTACGGAATCGACACCCGTGCGCTCACAAGAATTGTGCGTGAATACGGTGTTCTGAACTGCAAAATCTCCTATTCTCCCGATGTAACAAAGGAAGAACTTGACGAGATTAAGAACTATGTTATTACAGAGGCTGTTGAAAGCACTACTATAAAAGAAAAAGAGCATTTTGACGCTGAAAACGGCGACCTCAATGTTGTGCTTATGGATTTTGGCGCAAAGCATAACATCGGCAGAGAGCTTGTTAAGAGAGGCTGTAACCTTACAGTCGTTCCCGCCCACACAACAGCGGATGAAATTAAGGCTATGAATCCCGACGGCGTAATGCTTTCAAACGGACCGGGAGATCCTTCGGACAACACAGAGATTATTGCAGAGCTCAAAAAGCTTTGTGACTTCGGGATCCCGACCTTCGGTATATGTCTCGGTCACCAGCTCCTTGCACTTTCACAGGGTGCAAAAACAGAAAAGCTCAAGTACGGTCACAGAGGTGCAAACCAGCCTGCAAAAGAGGTTGAAACAGGCAGAGTTTACATTACATCACAGAACCACGGCTACGCTGTTGTAAGCGACAGTATGCCCGAAAACGGCAAAGTAAGCTTTGTAAACGGTAATGATAACACCTGCGAGGGCGTAAACTACACAAATATGCCTGCTTTCTCGGTTCAGTTCCATCCGGAAGCTTGCGGCGGTCCTCACGATACAGCATTTTTATTTGACCGTTTTATTGAATTGATGAAGAACAACAAAAAATAAGAGTCCGAAATTCGGATTACTATTCAGCATAAGAACAGATACAATAATTACTTGAACGAGGAATGATTATATGCCACTCAAAAAGAATATCAAACGAGTTATGGTAATCGGTTCGGGCCCTATCGTAATCGGTCAGGCTGCCGAATTTGACTATGCAGGCACACAGGCTTGCCGTGCGCTTAAAGAAGAAGGACTTGAGGTTATTCTCGTAAACTCAAACCCTGCTACAATTATGACTGATAACGCAATGGCTGATAAAATCTACATTGAGCCGTTGACGCTTGAAACAGTTAAGAGAATCATCAAAAAGGAACGCCCTGACAGCCTTCTTTCAACCCTCGGCGGTCAGACGGGTCTTACCCTTTCAATGCAGCTTGCAAAAGAGGGCTTCCTTGATAAATACAATGTTCAGCTTCTCGGTGCAAACCCCGAAACAATCGACAAGGCAGAGGACAGACAGCTTTTTAAGGACACAATGATTGAAATCGGTCAGCCTGTTATTCCGTCACTTGTTGTTACAGATGTTGAATCAGCTGTTAAGTTTGCCGATGAAATCGGTTATCCTGTAATTATCCGTCCTGCATTCACACTCGGCGGTACAGGCGGCGGTATTGTCGATAACGAGGAAGAGCTTCGTGAAATCACATCAAACGGTCTTGAGCTTTCTCCTATCACACAGGTGCTTGTTGAAAAATGTATCTCAGGTTGGAAAGAAATCGAGTTTGAGGTTATGCGTGACAGCGACGGAAATGTTATTACTGTCTGCTCAATGGAAAACTTCGATCCTGTAGGCGTTCACACAGGCGACTCAATCGTTATCGCTCCTACGGTAACACTTGCCGACAAGGAATATCAGATGCTCAGAAGTGCGGCTCTCAACATTATCTCTGCACTTAAGGTAGAGGCGGTTGTAACTGCCAGTTTGCACTCAACCCCGAAACATTTGAATATGCGGTTATCGAGGTTAATCCCCGTGTATCCCGTTCATCGGCACTTGCGTCAAAGGCAACAGGTTATCCTATTGCAAAGGTTGCCGCTAAAATTGCTATCGGTTACACACTTAATGAAATCAAAAATGCCGTTACAGGTACAACATACGCTTGCTTTGAGCCGGCGCTTGACTATGTTGTTGTAAAATTCCCGAAATGGCCTTTCGATAAATTTGTATATGCAAAGAGAACACTCGGTACTCAGATGAAGGCAACAGGCGAGGTTATGGCTATTGCTCCGACATTTGAACAGGCTATTATGAAAGCCGTAAGAGGTGCCGAGATTTCTCATGATACTCTCAACGACAAGGAATTTGCAGAGCTTTCAAACGCATCGGTTTATGACAGACTCAGCGTTTGCGATGACAGAAGAATTTTCTGCGTATATGAGGCTCTCAAGAGAGGCATTACAGTAGAACAGATTCACAACATCACTCTCATTGACGAGTGGTTCCTTGAAAAGCTCAAAAATCTTATTGCCGTTGAAAACGAACTCAAGAACGGCGAGCTTACGGAGGATCTCTATGTTCGTGCCAAGAACAAGGGATTCCTTGACAAAACAATTGAAAAAATCACAGGCAGGAAGGTTGAAAATCCGCTTGTTCCTGTTTATAAAATGGTTGATACCTGCGCCGCAGAATTTGAGGCTGAAACTCCTTACTTCTATTCAACATTTGATAAGGAAAACGAAGCTGAGGAATTCATCAGGGAACAGAAGAGCGATAAGAAAACAGTTATCGTATTCGGTTCGGGTCCTATCAGAATCGGTCAGGGTATCGAATTTGACTATGCGTCTGTTCACTGCGTATGGGCGCTCAAAAAAGCAGGCTACGATGTTGTTATCGTAAACAACAACCCTGAAACAGTATCAACAGACTTTGACACAGCCGACAGACTTTATTTTGAACCGCTCACAACCGAAGATGTTATGGGCATAATAAAGACAGAGAATCCGTTCGGTGTAGTTGTTGCATTCGGCGGACAGACAGCAATTAAGCTTACAAAGTTCCTCAGCGACAACGGTGTAAATATTCTCGGCACATCATACGATGCCATTGATATGGCAGAGGACAGAGAGCGTTTTGACGAGCTTCTTGAAAAGTATCACATCAAGCGTCCCCGTGGCGTAACGGTTATGACAACAGACGAGGCTCTCGATGTTGCAGACAAAATCGGTTATCCTGTTCTTCTCCGTCCGTCATATGTTCTCGGCGGTCAGAATATGATTATTGCATTCAACGAAGATGATGTCAAAGAGTATATGGCAATCATTCTTGCACAGAATATTGAAAATCCGATTCTTATTGATAAGTACCTTCAGGGTACAGAGCTTGAAGTTGACGCCATTTGTGACGGTGAAGATATTCTTATTCCGGGTATTATGGAGCATATCGAGCGTGCCGGTGTTCACTCGGGCGACTCAATTGCGGTTTATCCGGCATGGAATCTCTCTGACAGAATGACTCAGATTATTATTGAAAGCTCAAAGAACCTTGCAATCGAACTCCGTACAAAGGGACTTGTAAACATTCAGTACCTTATCTATAAAGACGAACTCTATGTTATCGAGGTAAATCCCCGTTCTTCAAGAACAATCCCTTACATCAGTAAGGTAACAGGCGTTCCTATGGTTGACCTTGCAACAAGAGCAATGCTCGGTGAAAAGCTCAAAGATATGGGCTACGGCACAGGCCTTTACAGAAAGAGTCCTTACATTGCGGTTAAGGTTCCCGTATTCAGCTTTGAAAAGCTTATCAATGTTGATAACCACCTCGGTCCCGAGATGAAGTCAACAGGTGAAGTTCTCGGTGTTGCAGGCACACTTGAGGAGGCTCTCTATAAGGGACTCATCGGTGCAGGCTACAAGATGAAGAAAAAGGGCGGTGTGTTCATCACAGTCCGTAATTCTGATAAGGCTGAAATCGGTGAAATCGCAAAGAAATACTACGACCTCGGATTCAGAATCTACGCAACAGAGGGTACAGCGGATGTACTCAAGAAGTATGGTATCGATGCCGTAAGCGTAAAGAAAATTCACGAGTCCAAGACAAACAATACTCTTACACTCATTGAATCGGGCAAGATTCAGTATGTTATTTCAACATCAGCAAAGGGCAGAATTCCTTCAAGAGATTCTGTTAAAATCCGTCGTAAGACTGTTGAAAGAAATATTCCGTGTCTTACATCTCTTGATACGGCAAATGCACTTGCAGATTGCCTCAAGAGCCACTATTCACAGCACAGCACGGAGCTTATCGACATTAACCACATGAGAGAGGAAAAGCTTATGTTAAAATTCACTAAGATGCAGGGTATAGGCAATGACTATATCTATTGCAGCACTTTTGATCAGGAAATCAGCAACCCCGAAGCGCTTGCCGTAAGACTTTCCGACAGACATTTCGGTATCGGCGGCGACGGTATTATTCTTGTTTGTCCTTCAAAGGTTGCAGATGCAAAGATGAAAATGTACAACCTTGACGGTTCAGAGGGTAAGATGTGCGGTAACGGTATCCGTTGCGTAGGTAAGTTCCTCTATGACCACGGTATGGTTGATATCAACGAAAAAGACGAAATTACAATTGAAACACTCAGCGGTATCAAGAAACTCAAGGCTTATACTTCAGGCGGAAAGGTTAACCGCCTCAGAGTTGATATGGGCAAGGCTATTCTTGATCCGAAGGAAATTCCTGTTGTTCTCGACGGTGACAAGGTTGTTGACAGACCTGTTGAAATTGCAGGCAAGAACTATAACATCACCTGCGTATCAATGGGCAACCCACACTGCGTGGTATTTATGGACGATATTGATAATCTTGACATTGAAACCGTAGGACCGGAGTTTGAAAACGATAAGCTCTTCCCTGAAAGAGTGAATACAGAATTTGTAACAGTTCTCGATGACCATACAATCAAGATGAGAGTGTGGGAGCGTGGCTCAGGCGAAACATGGGCTTGCGGTACAGGCGCTTGTGCCGTTGCGGTTGCCGCTTGTGAAAACGGTTTCTGCAAAAGGGCGAAGACATCAAGATTAAGCTCAAGGGCGGCGATCTTATTATCAACTATACTGATGAAACGGTATATATGACAGGTAATGCGGAAAAAGTATTTGAAGGCGAAGTTGAGGTGTAATCGTGGAGATAACCGAACATAAGAAAAATAAAAAATATATATTTGTAACAGGCGGTGTCGTATCCGGTCTTGGCAAGGGTATCACAGCCGCATCTCTCGGCAGACTTTTAAAGGCAAGAGGCTCAAGATTGTTGCTCAAAAGCTTGACCCGTATATCAATGTTGATCCGGGTACAATGAGCCCGTATCAGCACGGCGAGGTATATGTAACGGAGGACGGTGCAGAAACCGACCTCGACCTCGGCCATTATGAGCGTTTTATTGATGAGGACCTTAACAAGTATTCAAACCTCACAACAGGTAAGGTTTACTCAAATGTTCTTGAAAAGGAGCGTCACGGCGACTATCTCGGTAAGACAGTTCAGGTAATTCCTCACATCACAAATGAAATTAAGTCTTTTATCTACAATGTAGGTGAAAAGACCAATGCCGATGTTGTAATTACGGAAATCGGCGGTACGGTGGGCGATATTGAAAGCCAGCCGTTCCTTGAGGCTATCCGTCAGGTATCTCTTGAAGTCGGCAGAGAGAACAGCATCTTTATTCATGTAACTCTCGTTCCCTATATCAAGGGCAGTGAGGAACACAAATCGAAGCCGACACAGCATTCTGTAAAAGAGCTTCGTTCACTCGGTATCAACCCCGATATCATCGTTCTTCGTTGTGACGAACCTCTTGAGGAGAGCATTTTCAACAAGATTGCACTTTTCTGCAATGTAAAGCCGGATTGTGTAATCGAAAATATTACTCTCCCAACGCTTTATCAGGCACCTCTTATGCTTGAAAAGAGCAATTTCTCAAATGTTGTATGTCGTGAGCTCAATATTGTAACGGACAAAAAGCCCGACCTTTCCGAGTGGGAAGAAATGCTTAGCCGTATCAACAACCGCACAAAGAAATGCACGATTGCTCTTTGCGGTAAGTATGTTGCTCTCCATGACGCATATCTTTCTGTTGCAGAGGCACTTCGTCACGGCGGCTATGAAAATTCCGCTGATGTTGAAATCAAGTGGGTTGACTGCGAACTTCTCACAAAGTACAAGGTTGATGAGCTTCTCGGTGATGTTGACGGTATCCTCGTTCCGGGCGGCTTCGGTAACAGAGGTATCGAAGGTAAGATTATGGCTGCAAAATATGCCCGTGAGCATGATATCCCGTATCTCGGAATCTGTCTCGGTATGCAGACTGCAGTAATCGAATACGCAAGAGATGTTCTCGGCTATGCTGATGCCAACAGCGGTGAGTTTACACCAGAGGGCAAGCATAATGTTATTGACCTTATGCCCGAACAGGAAGGCATTGAGGATATGGGCGGCACAATGCGTCTTGGTGCATATCCGTGTGTTATCAATCCCGATTCGCTTATGGCTAGGGCTTACGGTCAGCATGAAATTTCCGAGCGTCACCGTCATCGTTATGAGTTCAATAACGATTTCAGAGAGGAAATTGAAAATGCAGGCATGAAGATTACAGGTACTTCGCCTAACGGACTTCTTGTTGAGGCTGTTGAAGTTCCCGACAACCGTTTCTTCGTTGCTGTTCAGTATCATCCCGAATTCAAGTCACGCCCGAACCGTGCTCATCCGCTTTTCAGAGAATTTATTAAAGCATCACTTGAAAAGTAATTGATTTTTCCACTTAACTTTCAGATTTAAAGGACTGATTTTAATGAAGATTAACAGAAATTTTGACAATCTCGTTCCTAACTATCTTTTTGCAGATGTTGCAAAAAAGACAAATGCATATATTGCGGCTCATCCCGATAAAAAGGTTATCAAGCTTGGTATCGGTGATGTAACCCTTCCGCTTGCTCCTGTTGTTGTTGAGGCAATGAAAAAGGGTGCAGAGGATCTTGCTCACAAGGAAACCTTCAAGGGTTATCCCGATTATGAGGCTACGAGTTTCTCAGACAGGCTATTTCAGATTATTACAAGAGCTTTGGTGTTGCAGTAGGCGCTGATGAAATCTTTGTATCAGACGGTGCAAAGTCTGACTGCGGTAACATAGGCGACATCTTCTCAAAGGATAATGTTGTTCTCGTAACCGATCCTGTTTACCCCGTATATGTTGACTCAAACATTATGGCAGGCAGAGAAATTGTTTATGCTGCATCAAATGAGGCAAACGGCTTTGCCGCTCTCCCTGATGAAAATGTAAAGGCAGACATCATCTACCTTTGCTCACCTAACAACCCGACAGGCTCTGCATACAATGCCGAACAGCTCAAAGCATGGGTTGACTATGCTCTCAAAAACGATGCAATAATCCTCTACGATTCAGCTTATGAGGCATTCATCACAGAGGATCTCCCTCGTTCAATTTTTGCAATCGAAGGTGCAAGAAAGTGCGCAATTGAAATGTGCTCACTTTCAAAGACAGCAGGCTTCACAGGCACAAGATGCGGTTACACGGTAATTCCTAAGGAGCTTGAGCGTGACGGTCACAATATCTATGCAACATGGTACCGCCGTCAGGCAACAAAGTTCAACGGTGTTTCATGGCCTGTTCAGTGTGCTGCTGCCGCTGTATTCAGCGAAGAAGGTCAGAAGCAGATAAAGGAGAACATTTCTTACTATCAGGAAAATGCAAGAATTATCGCATCTGCTCTTGATGAACTCGGCATTTACTACACAGGCGGTAAGAACTCACCTTACATCTGGCTCAAGTGTCCGAACAATATGGGCAGTTGGGAATTCTTTGACCTCCTCCTCAACGAGGCAAATGTTGTAGGTACTCCGGGTGAGGGTTTTGGCGAAAACGGTGCCGGCTACTTCCGTCTTACATCATTCGGTGACAGAGAAAACACGATTGAGGCTGTTGAGAGAATCAAAAAGGTTCTTACAAACCTCTCAAAGTAATTTGATTGAATTCAGATTATTTTATATTGAATAAAACACACAGCGGATAATCCGAATCTTGAGGTTATCCGCTGTTTTTGTTATCGGTTATTATCAGTAGGGGCGCTCATTGGGCGCCCGCTAAGTAACGGCACAATATTTGTGATAAGACAGATTATATAAATGCCACAAAATAATTGTCATACAGTAGTGGCGAACCTTGTTTGCCGCTACTAATTTGTGCCATTTATAAATTCAATCTTGATAGAAAATTTTTCGGCATCCGATGAATGCAATACGCAATAAAAAAGGGACATTCCAAACGAAATGTCCCTTTACTGCATAATATAATTAAATCAGAACTTAATCTTTTCAGCGATATAATCGTTGAGCTTGTCAATTGCAACTCTTTCCTGTTGCATTGTGTCACGGTCACGAACCGTTACACAACCGTCGTCAACAGACTCAAAGTCATATGTGATACAGAACGGAGTACCGATTTCGTCCTGTCTTCTGTAACGCTTGCCGATTGAACCGGCATCGTCATAATCAGTCATAAAGTCGGCTGAAAGCTGTTCATAAACCTTGCCGGCCTGCTCGTTGAGCTTCTTTGAAAGCGGAAGAACGCAAGCTTTGTACGGAGCAAGCGTCGGATGAAGTCTTAACACAACTCGTGTATCCTTTTCGTCAATAACTTCTTCATCATAAGCCTCAACAACAAGAGCAAGGAAAAGACGCTCAACACCGAGTGACGGCTCAATAACATACGGAATGTACTTCTCGTTTGTTGTCGGATCAAAATACTCAAGTGTCTTACCGCTTGTTTTGCTGTGCTGTGTAAGGTCATAGTCTGTTCTGTCGGCAACGCCCAAAGCTCGCCCCAACCGAACGGGAAGAGATATTCAAAGTCTGTTGTGGCTTTTGAATAGAAACAAAGCTCCTCTTTTGCATGGTCACGAAGACGGAGATTTTCTTCCTTAATATTGAGAGAATAGAGCCAGTCACGGCAGAAACCTCTCCAGTATTCAAACCATTCAAGGTCAGTGCCCGGCTTGCAGAAGAATTCAAGCTCCATCTGCTCAAACTCACGAACACGGAAAATAAAGTTACCGGGTGTGATTTCGTTTCTGAAAGATTTACCGATTTGTGCAACACCGAAAGGAACTTTCTTACGGCTTGTTCTCTGAATGTTAGAGAAGTTCACGAAAATGCCCTGAGCAGTTTCGGGACGAAGATAAATTTCATTCTTGCTGTCCTCTGTAACGCCCTGGAATGTTTTGAACATAAGGTTGAACTGACGAATGTCGGTAAAGTTGTGCTTGCCGCAGTTAGGACACGGAATCTCTTTTTCCTTGATGTAATTCATCATTTCTTCATTTGTCCAGCCTGCAACATTTGTACCGTCAAAATCTTCAATAAGGTTGTCGGCACGGTGACGGGTTTTACATTCCTTACAATCCATAAGCGGATCAGAGAAACCGCCGAGATGACCCGATGCAACCCATGTCTGCGGGTTCATAAGAATTGCAGAGTCAAGACCTACATTATATTTGTTCTGCTGAACAAACTTTTTGAGCCATGCGTTTTTGATATTGTTTTTAAGTGCAACACCGAGCGGACCGTAATCCCATGTGTTTGCAAGACCGCCGTAAATTTCGGAGCCTGGGTAAACAAAGCCTCTGTTTTTACACAGGGCAACGATTTTATCCATGGTTTTTTTGCTGTTTTCCATAACTTAACCTCTCTTAACAGATAGATAGATAAAAATAACCATTAAAATAATACAATTATTTGCAACTGTTGTCAAGTGAAAACACCAAATGTTAGCGCATAACAATAGGTTTAAAACAAGAATTAGAAAAAATTTACAAACTTGCCAAAAACCACTTGTAAATGTGAGCATTTTGATATATAATGTAATTACTCGAAATTTGAGTAACAAAAAAGGAGGAATTAGCGATGAAAAAATCATCCAAGGTTCTCAGTTTGGTGCTTGCAGTTCTTATGGCTGTATCCTGTTTTTCAGGCTTGACCATATTCTCTGCATCAGCTGAAGAAACCGACACAAAAATCTATTTTGACGCATCTAATCTCCCTGCAGATTGGGGAACAACAAAGACAGTATACTGTCACCTTTACGCTGTAGCAGGCGATGATTTACCTGAAACATCTTGGCAGGGTAAGGCAGAGAAATGTAAGAAGGATACTGCTACAGGTCTTTACTACTACGACACAGCAAAATTGAAGTCAGCTGACGGCACAAATCACGGCGGTCTTAAAGACAACGCTGACTATGCTGTAATTTTCTCAACAATTGATACTAAATCACAGAGTCACCAGACCTGTAATGTAACACTCGGCAAGCCTTGTCTCGGCGACACAATTTACCTCACAGGCGGTACAGTTGAGAATACCGAAGATTCATCAAAGCGTGACTTTGCTGCAACATGGAAGAATAACAGCGATAACTACGGTCCGAAGGCTGCAATCACATCACTCGGTCATGTAACTGAGGCAGATTCCCGATTTACCTTTCAAGAGCAGAAATGGTTGCACAGGCTCTTTTCAACTGGGCTGTTAAGAATGCTAAAAACTACACTCCCGAAACTGTAGCTGACATTTGTGCACAGGTTGAGCTGAGCCAATGGATGTTTACAACGCTTATGCTGAAATGTATGCAACAGAGCTTGCTGATCCCGTAGCTTATCCCGACTGTGCTCCGCTTACAACAGTAGCTACACTTCTCGGTGTTGATCCTTCAGGTACAACAGCTCCTGCAACAGAAGAACCTACAACTGTTGAGCCTACAACTGTTGAACCTACAACTGTTGAGCCTACAACAGAACCCACTACAGAACCTGCAACAGAGCCTGTTGACGCAACACAGTATGTTGTAGCAGGCGTTGAGTCACTCACAGGTTATGAATGGCAGGGTTCTCCTGCACTCGCTCCCGAAAATGTAATGACAAAGAGCGGCGATGTTTATACAAAGACATTTACAGCTGTTCCGGTGGGCAAAAGCTATCAGCTCAAGGTCGTTGCAAACACAGGCGACGAGCAGAAGTGGATCGGTTTTGACGGTACAGACAACAATGTAACTTTCGATGTAGAAAGTGCTTGTGATGTAACTGTAACTTTCAATCCTGCTACAAACGAGATTGCTGTAACAGGTGACGGCGTTAAAATGGTTACAGACCTTGAAATCAACAGCATTACAGTTGTTGGTAACGGTGAAAACAGCTGGCTTAACGGTGTAGCATGGGGCGTTGACGCTGAAGTTAACCACATGACTCAGATTGCTGACAAGGTTTATCAGATTACATACACAGGTGTTGAATCTGCTGATGCTGCATACCAGTTCAAGTTTGCAGTTAACGACGATTGGGCTGCTAACTGGGGTCTTCCTGAGCAGAGCGCAGCTACTATAGGCAAAGATTTTGACCTTACATTCAATGGTGAAAATATGCTTCTTAACACAGTTTCTGCCGGTTATCCGGAAGATTCACTCGTTGATGTAACAATCACACTTGATCTTACTAAGTTTGATTATCCGTCACGCTCAGGTGCTAAGGCTAATATTAAGATTGACGGTGCCCGTGTTCCGCTTCTCGGCGATGCTGACGGTGACTACTCAATTACAGTTGTAGATGCTACAACAATTCAGAAGATTGCTATCAACCTTATGAGTATTGCTGCTGATGATGCTAACGCATTCAAGACATGTGATGCTAACGAGGATGGCAGAATCTCAATCAAGGATGCTACTATCGTTCAGAAGTACATCGTTGGCGGTTACGAAACAGGCAATGTCGGTTTACCGATTTCTGTTGAATAATTAATCGCTGTTGATTAAATTCACAATTGCAATTTACCCCACAGGGTTTTCCTGTGGGGTTATTTTTTGCCGTAAAACAAGGAAATTTTGCCGATAAAGGTGCAAAGTGCAGTAATATGTGGTATAATCATAGTGCAGATGTTCCGCTTTACTCATACTGTGGGTTCGTTCTGAATTTAAGCAGAGTTATATTTTTCTTAGACTCCGAGGAGCTGATGCTCTGCGTGAATTAAAAATGTTCAAAAAGAAAAGAGGCGAAGGATGTATGTATATTCACGATATTTCGAGAGACACTCTTACAACCGAAACATATCCGGGTGATCCCGAAACCGTTGTGACTCCGCTGAGAAGTATTGATGAAGATGACGAGTGCAATCTTTCGCAGATTTCTATGTGCGTTCATGCAGGCACGCATATTGACGCCCCTCTCCACTTTTGCCCTGACGGCAAAGGGATAACCGATTTAAGGCTCAACACTTTCTACGGAAAATGCACCGTAATAACGGTCAAGGGTGTGCTGACGGGCGAAGATATGGACAAGCTGTTGCCGTATTGCCGAAAACGCATACTCTTTCGTGGGAACGGCAAAACATACCTTTCACATTCTGCCGCAATTGTGCTTGCACAAAGCAGGGTGGTGCTTGTCGGTACGGATGCCGAGTCAATCGCACCTCCGTTTGATGAAGTTAAAACACATCTTGAACTTGGCAGAGCGGATATTGCTGTTCTCGAAAATCTCAATCTTTCGGGAGTGGCTGACGGCGAATATGATTTGTGTGCGTTTCCGATAAAGCTCGGCGGAGTTGAGGCGGCACCATGCAGAGCAATACTCTTTGAACAGGAAAAAGGATTAAACTAAGGTGATATTTATGGTAAAAATGGTAGTATTTGATCTTGACGGCACGCTTATGAATTCGCTTACCGATCTTGCTATAAGTGTGAACTACGGTCTGAAGCTTAACGGTCTTGAAGAAAAGCCGGTTGAAAATTATAAAACATATGTCGGAAACGGCAGAGAAATGCTCATCAGAAGGGCAATGGGAGATGCGTGGACCGACCACGAGCTTTTTGAAAAGGTCAAGGCTGATTACGACAGACACTATGCCGTTCATTGCAACGACCACACTGCCGCATATGACGGTTGTGCCGAAATGCTTGAAAAGCTTGCAAAAAAAGGTGTAAAAACAGGTGTGCTTTCAAACAAGCCGGATGAATTTGTTGATAAAATGCTAAAAAAAGCATTCCCAAATCACAAGTTTACTCAGGCATGGGGGCAGAAACCACAGTACAAGACAAAGCCCGAGCCTGATGCTCTGCTTGCACTCCTCAATATGAGCGGCGTAACTCCCGAAGAATGTTTCTATGTCGGTGACAGCGATGTCGATGTGTTTACGGCAAACAATGCGGGTGTAAAAATGGCAGGTGTTTCATGGGGATTCAGGGGAAAAAATGAGCTTATGAACGCAGGTGCGCCGTTTGTTGCAGACACAGCCGAAGAACTTTTTGATTACATTTGCAAATTTATATAATAGTATGAACAAGATAAACTATCAGAAAGAACTCGACAGGGTGATTGAAAAAATAACGGGGGAGGGAAAAGTCCCAAAGCTGCTTTTGCATGTGTGTTGCGCCCCGTGTTCGTCATACTGCCTTGAGTATCTTTCAAAATATTTTGATATCACGGTCTATTTTTACAATCCGAATATTTCGATTGCGGATGAGTATAATTACCGCCTGAGCGAAGAAAAGCGTCTTGTGTCGCTTATGCCGTTTGAACATCCTGTAAAGGTGGTCGAGGGCGAATATTTGCCCAAGGATTACTTTGAGTATGTCAAAGGCCTTGAAAATGAACCAGAGGGCGGAAAGCGGTGTGAAAAATGTTTCAGACTGCGACTTGAATCCTCTGCATGCTACGCAAAGGAACACGGCTTTGATTATTTCACAACCACGCTTACAATCAGTCCGCTGAAAAATGCGCAGTTGCTTAATGCAATCGGTGCGGAGCTTGCCAAGAAGTACGGCATTTCGTGGCTGTACAGCGACTTCAAAAAGCGTGAAGCTACAAGCGTTCAATCATCCTTCAAAAGAATATGACCTCTACCGCCAAAACTACTGCGGCTGCGTCTTTTCAAAAAGGGATAGTATGCAGAAAAAAACTAATTAATATACCAAAAGACAAATCCCCGTCAGAAATTCTGACGGGGATTAATCGTGTTTGCAAATTATTTAACTGAGATTAACGCATATTAACTTGGTTGTTTTACACAACCGATTTGAGGTATTCGACAATTTCTTGCTGTGTACTCATTTCAAGCACCTTTGCGGTAACTTTGTCTGCCTCTTCTTTTGTCCATGTGGAAATTATTTTTCTCACATTGAGAACTGACGGAGCTGAAACGCTGAATTCTGTGAGTCCGAATGAAATAAGCAACGGAATCATCAGCTTGTTTGCGGCAGCCTCACCGCACATTCCGACTGAAATGCCGTTCTGAACACCGCACTCAATTGTGCGTTTAATCATTCTGAGAACGCTTGGCTGAAGGGAGAGTAGAGGTAAGACACATCGTTGTTGCCTCTGTCACAAGCCATTGTGTAGCCTGTAAGGTCATTTGTGCCGATGCTGAAGAAGTCTGCCTCTTTTGCAAGCATATCTGCGATAACTGCCGCAGATGCTGTTTCAACCATAACACCAACCTGAATGTTTTCGTTGAAATTTATGCCCATATTGCGTAAATCGGCTTTGCATTCTGCAACAAGCTTTTTGCCCTCACGAAGTTCATCCATAGTTGTGATGAGCGGGAACATAATCTTGATGTCACCGAATGCGCTTGCACGCAAAATGGCTTTAATCTGTGATTTGAAAAGTTCACGGTTTTTAAGGCAATATCTGATTGCACGGAATCCCATGAACGGATTTTCTTCTTTTTCAAGTCCAAGGTACGGAATGTCCTTGTCACCGCCGATATCAAGTGTTCTGATAATCAGCGACTTGCCCTTTAAGATAAGAGCCGCCTTTTTGTAGGCTCAAACTGTTCGTCCTCTGTCGGAATTGAAGTTCTGTCCATGAACAGAAACTCTGTTCTAAAAAGTCCGACACCCTCGCCGTCTGCATCAACCGCCTTGACAGCGTCTTCGGGTTTTCCTATGTTGCAGAAAAGTTCATAAACTTCTCCGCTTGCGGATTTTGTTTCTCGTCCCCTGTAATTTTCAAGCTCTTTGCGTTCTGCAAGAAAAGCGTCACGCTTTTTGGAGTATTCTGCAACTGTGTTATCATCCGGATTAACAATTACAGCACCCTCACTGCCGTCAACTACAACTGTGTCGCCGTTTTTCAGGCTTGATGCGACACCCTCAACACTGAGTACGGCGGGAATCTCAAGCGCTCTTGCAAGAATTGCAGAGTGAGAAGTTGTTCCGCCTGTTTCAGTAATAATGCCTGCTATGTTTCCTTTTACAATACCTGCCGTAACAGAAGGAGTAAGCTCCCTTGCAACAAGCACAGTGCCTTTTGGCGCATCGCTTACTTTAATTTCGTTTACTCCGAGAAGAATGCCGAGAACACCGCTCTTGATATCTCTGACATCAGCCGCACGCTGTTTTGTAAGCTCATCGTCAGCTGCCGAGAACATTGCAATAAACATATCGCACATATGCTCAAGAGCAGATTCCGCACATTGACCGTCTGCAATCAGCTTTTCAATTTCACCGCTGAGATACGGATCTTTGATAATCTGAATGTGACCTGCAAGAATTTCTGCCTCTTTTTCACCGGCTGAACTGCGAAGATTTTCTGCCTGTTTTTCAGTATTGTAGCAAAAAGCATCTACTGCTGCCTTAAAACGCTGTGACTCTGCCTCAGTATCTGTTACTGTTCGTGGAGTGTATTCAAGCGAATGTTCTTCAATAAGCATTACCTTACCGATTCCGATACCCTCGGATGCGGCTGTTCCGTGTAGCATAATCTTCACCTCTTGTAACTGGTCTGTCGGGGCCATTATTCGCCAAGACCGCTCTCAATGAGCTGTACTGCCTCTGCAAGTGCCTCGTTTTCGTCAGCACCGTCGCAAACAACTTCAATTTCACTGCCGCACTTGATGCAAGCCGCAATAATGTTGAGGAGGCTCTTTGCGTTGTACTGATTGCCGTTGAATTTGATTGTTACATCACAGCTGTATTTGCCCATAGCTGTTGCAAAAACCGATGCCGGACGCATATGGAATCCCTGTGCATTTGTGAGTACGAGCTCTTTTGATACCATAATAAAATCTCCTTTATAAAATAAATTTGTGCTTTGAAGTTTTGAATCTAATGTCGTGAAAGTTTTTTGAGTTTTGAGGGGTGGCACCGGCTTTTACACCGGTGCCGAGGAACAAAACATTTCAAAAAACGGGTAATAGCAAATTAATTATTTTTTAATCGGTCTTTTGAGAAGTGCAAGCATAAACATTGAAACTACTGCACCGATTGCAAGAGCAAGGAGGTAGAAATACCATGTACCCTGCATTGTTGCGAATACGAAGATACCGCCGTGAGGAGCCATAAGCTTACAGCCAAAGAGAGCTGAAAGTGCGCCTGCTACTGCAGAACCAACGATACATGAAGGGATAACCTGAAGCGGATGACCTGCTGCGTAAGGAATTGCACCTTCTGTGATGAATGAAAGTCCCATTACATAGTTTACGGGAGCATTCTTTCTTTCTTCGTTTGTCCAACGATTCTTGAAGAATGTGTTTGAAAGAGCGATTGCGATTGGAGGAACCATACCGCCGATCATAACTGCTGCCATAATGATGTATGCCTGATCGTCTGCGTTTGCAAGGTTAAGTGTTGCGAATGCATAAGCTGCCTTGTTGAAAGGACCACCCATGTCGATAGACATCATACCTGCGAGGAGCGCACAGAGCGGAACCATCATTGCAGGGTTAGAGGCAATAGCGTTAAGGCCGTTTGACATACCTGAGTTAATCATACCCATGAACGGGTTTACTGCGCACATTACAACGAGAATACCGCCGAGTCCGAGAAGCGGATAGATGAGAACGGGCTTGATACCCTCAAGAGCCTTAGGCATCTTATCGCACATTTTTTCAATACCGAGCATTAAGTAACCGCCTACGAAACCTGCGAGCAAGCCGCCGAGGAAGCCTGACGGAACTGTTTCTGCAGCGGCAGGATCCATAAAGGTTGCGCCTGATGTTGCAAGGAAACCGCCTACAAGACCAACGAGAAGACCGGGACGGTCTGCAATTGACATTGCGATAAAGCCTGAAAGGATAGGAACCATAAGGTTAAATGCCACACCGCCGAGTGTCTTAAACCATGCGGCTGCAGGAGTTACCGTACCGAATGCACTGCCAACCTCCTGTGCGTTAACACCGCATGCAATATCAATGAGGAATGCGATTGCGATGAAGATACCGCCTGCTACAACGAACGGGAGCATATGTGATACACCGTTCATAAGGTGACCGTAAGCGCCGCCTCTCTTTCTTGGAGCATCTGCAGAACCGCCTTTGTGATGATATACGGGAACTTCTTTGTTTACAATCTTGTTGATAAGCTCTTCCGGCTTATGAATACCGTCTGAAACGGCACACTGTAAAACGGGCTTGCCGTCAAAACGGGCAAGATTTATTGTGATGTCAGCGGCAATGATGATACCGTCACAATTTGCAATTTCTTCTTCGGTAAGCACATTCTTTGCACCGCCCGAACCGTTTGTTTCAACCTTAATCGGAATGTTAAGGCTGTCGCCGGCTTTCTGGAGTGATTCAGCCGCCATATAAGTATGAGCAATACCTGTTGGACAGGCTGTGATAGCAAGAACTCTGTAACCCTTCTTTGTAGGAACTTCTGCCTTTGGTTCATCGGGGAACTTTTCTGTTTCTCTTGCGTCAATAATCGAGATGAATTCTTCCGGAGTTTTTGCGGCTTTAAGCTTTGCGGTAAAATCTTCATGCATCAAAAGCTGCATAAGTCTTGCAAGTACTTCAAGATGAACATCACCGTCTGTTGTTGCGGCAATCATAAAGAGCAGCTTACAGGGCTTACCGTCGGGCGAGTCATAATCTACACCGTCGGGGACTGTGATAGCTGTGAGGGCGGGAGCTTTTACAGCTTCGCTCTTGGCATGGGGAATTGCAACCTCCATACCTACAGCTGTTGTGCCGAGTTCTTCACGGTTGAGGATTCCCTCTTTGTAGGCTTTAACATCCTTGAGGTTTCCGCACTTTTCATGTAATGAAACAAGTTTGTCAATTGCTTCGCTCTTGTCGGCAACTTTAACGCCGAGAGCAATACCCGATTTTTTTAATAAATCTGTGATACGCATATTTTTCTCTCCTTTTTAATTAAAATTTTGCAAGCAATTCATTTATTTTTTCTTTTGTGGCAAGTCCGTCAAGAAATGCCGTTGCATTTCCGCACACACTGCCCAATTTCAGCGCATAGGGGTAGCTTTTTGTTTTTTCATATCCTGCCACAAAGCCTGCTACCATTGAGTCGCCCGAACCGACTGTGTTAATTACCTTTTCTTTGAGGACTCCTGCTTTGTGCCTTTTTCCAAATTCGTCAATGAGCATTGCTCCGTCACCGCCGAGTGAAATCAGAACATTTTTTGCACCGAGTTTCTGCAACTCTTTTGCATACTTTTCAATATCATCCTCGGTGTTGATTTCAACTCCGAACATTTCGGAAAGCTCCTGTCTGTTCGGCTTGATGAGGAACGGCTTGTACTTGAGTGCGTTGAGTAAAAGTTTTTTTGTAGCGTCAACTACAATTCGTACATCCTTGCCCTTGATTCTTTCAAGGATTCTTTCGTAAACATCATCAGGCATCGTATTCGGAATGTTTCCTGCAATTACGATTGTGTCGCCGTCGGATATTCTGTCGATTTTTGAAAACAGCCTTTCAAGTTCGCCTTCACTTATGTGAGGTCCCTGACAATTGATTTCTGTTTCAACGCCGGCTTTGATTTTTATGTTGATTCTTGAAATTCCACTTTCAAGCTTAATAAAGTCGGTGATAATCCTGTCGTTGCGAATACCCTTTTCAATGGCGTCACCCGTAAAGCTGCAACAAATCCGAATGCCGTACTTTCAAGGTCAAGCTCTGCAAGTACGCATGAAACATTGATTCCCTTACCTCCGTAGTAATATTCTTCGGCGGTTGTTCGGTTTGTTATTCCCGGAACAAGCGAATCAAGTCTGACAATGTAGTCAATTGACGGATTAAGCGTTACGGTGTAAATCATTTTTTACCTCCTTTATCACCGTTGCCTGCGAAAAGTCCGGCGTAGGCAGTTTGTCGGTGATTATACAACATTTTTGCAGAGGGGCAAATGTTACGGAATACACCCTGCGAAATTTTGAATGGTCTGCAAGAACAAATGCCATATAAGATTTGTTGATTGCCGTTTCCTTTATAAGACCTTCTTCAATGTCGGGGGTTGTGAATCCCGAACCGATGTCAATTCCGTTTGCTCCCATAAAAGCTTTTGTAAAGTTAAAGCAGTTTATGCTTTTTATTGCTTCGGCACCCACAACAGCCTCGGTAAGCGGTTTTATTTTTCCGCCTACTATATATGTCTGCATACCCTTGTGAATAAGCATTCTGGCGTGTGTTATGCCGTTTGTAACATATGTTGCGTTTGTATTTGTAATGTGGTCAACAAGCTTTAATGTTGTTGTTCCTGCGTCAATATAAACAAAGTCAGAGTCATGGATAAGCTTTGCACAGTATTCTGCAACCGCATCTTTTTCATCGCTCATAACGGTTTCACGATTGCTTACCGCATCTTCAAAAACACCCTCGTTTCTGGTGATTGAAGTTGCACCGCCGAAAACCTTTGTGAGCTTTCCCATCTCATCAAGAGCGGAAAGATCTCTTCTTATTGTTGACTCGGATGAGTCAAGCAACTTTGTTAATTCCGACACCGTGACCGAATTTTTTTCTTCGAGCAAATCAAGTATTGCACGATATCTGTCCTGTGTAAGCATTATCCTCACCTCTTGACTATCTTGACTATCTTGACTATATTATAACACCCGTTTTTTAAAAGTCAAGCAAAATCGGTCAAAAAAATTCAAAAAAATTTAAAGACAGCAAAATTAGCTAACAAAAAAGTGTCGAGCATTATTTAAAAACAGTATAATTTTACCGTTTTTGCAATTAAAATTGGTGTTTTTGTTTTTCTTCATTCAAAATCAGTCAAATTAATTATTTTAACTATAATTCTTTTAGCGTGTTGACTGCAAGGTGTTTTTATACTACAATATTAATCGTTGTGTACAAAAAAAGCCTGCAAGTTTTTTGCAGGCTCAAAACGGCGAAATCACGCATTTATATTTTTTGTTTTTTATGTTTTTTTATACATATATATGTTATATGTCATTCTGACAAATCTTCAATGACTGTGATTTTTCGCTTTTCGGAGATTATAATATTTTCCTCATTCATCTTTTTTATTTCACGCATCATTGCACTTCGGTCAACAGAAAGGTAATCTGCAAGGTCGGAAAGAGGGAGAGGAAGATAAAAGGTGTTTTTTCCTTTTTCGGTTTTAATGTATTCAAAAAAAGTCAAAAGCTTGCTCCTCAGCGTCTGCTGACAGAGAATGTCTGTGTGAGCAAGACTTTTTTTATGAGATTTTTGATGTATGCACTTATAATCCGCTGGTGTTTACTGCAATGCTTTTCACAACAGGCTGTAAATTTTGAGTATTTCACGAAATCAATTTTGCAGTTTGTTTTGGCACTCAGATAAAAAATTCTGTTGTCTGATTCGGGTACAATGCAGGTGACGATTATGTCGCCCTTTTCATAAAAAGAAATAATTCTCCGCTGATTTTCGGCATTGTCTGTTGTCAGATAAACAGTTCCTTCTTTTATGATGCAAATTGTGTCATTTTCGGGTGAATATGTAGTTATGATTTCACCCCTTTTATACTCTCTTTCAATAGGTTTAAAACACTCGTTTATCCCGATGAAATCTGATTTTTTAAGCCTTGCACCGCCTATTTCTTCTATCATTTGCAACACTCCATAATGTGTGGCGTTTTTTATCTTGCCACAAGATATAGTATAGTATATCACATAATTGTTGCCTGTGCAACAGTATTTATATTGCAATTATTGTATAATTGGTCTTGCATTGCAGGGATAGTTTGGTTCCTTGCAATTTTATTACATAACGCATTTTTTAAACGGCGTTATTGAAAAATTTATTTTTTTATTCGGATTAACAGATATAGGATATTTTTACCAAGGAAGTACCGCAAAATAATAAAAAGGGGAAGGATTATGAGAATTATTAAGCGTAACGGCTCAGAAGAAGATTTCAACATTGAAAAAATTATTAATGCCGTTAAAAAAGCAAACGGTTCGGGGGAACACAAGTTCCTTACAGACGAACAGATTGAGGATGTTGCCGACTATGTTGAATATAAGTGCAACAAAATCAGGAGAGCAGTGTCCGTTGAAGAAATTCAGGATATGGTTGAGGATCAGCTAATGGCAAAGGGTGCGTTTGAGCTTGCAAGAAGATATGTGCGTTACCGCTACAACCGCTCGCTTGTTCGTAAGGCAAATACTACCGATAACAGAATTCTTTCGCTTATTGAGTGCAACAACGAAGAAGTAAAGCAGGAAAATTCAAACAAGAACCCTACCGTCAACAGCGTTCAGCGTGACTATATGCCGGTGAGGTCAGTCGTGATCTTACAAGAAGAATGCTTTTGCCGGCTGATATTGTTGAGGCTGATAAGGAAGGTATTATTCACTTCCACGATTCGGACTATTTTGCACAGCATATGCACAACTGCGATCTTGTAAACCTTGAGGATATGTTGCAGAACGGTACCGTTATCAGCGATACGCTTATTGAAAGACCGCACAGCTTTTCAACGGCGTGTAACATTGCAACTCAGATTATTGCACAGGTTGCAAGTAACCAGTACGGCGGTCAGAGCATAAGCCTTGCTCATCTTGCACCGTTTGTTCAGGTTTCCCGTGAGAAAATCCGCAGAGAAACTCTTGCGGAAATCGAAGAACTCGGTGTTCATCCCACAGAAGAGAAAATCAACGATATCGTTGAGCAAAGACTTCGCAAAGAAGTAAACCGTGGTGTTCAGACCATTCAGTATCAGGTTGTTACTTTGCTCACAACAAACGGTCAGGCTCCGTTTGTAACCGTGTTTATGTATCTTAACGAGGCTAAAAACGAGCAGGAAAAGCACGACCTCGCCATGATTATCGAAGAAACACTCAAACAGCGTCACAAGGGCGTAAAAAATGAAAAGGGTGTATGGATTACACCTGCGTTTCCAAAGCTTATTTATGTGCTTGAGGAGGATAACATAACAGAGGACAGCAAGTATTGGTATCTTACGGAGCTTGCTGCAAAATGTACCGCAAAGAGAATGGTTCCCGACTATATCTCGGAGAAGGTTATGCTCCAGAGTAAAATTGATAAAAACGGTGAGGGTCATTGCTTTACCTGTATGGGTTGCAGAAGCTTCCTTACTCCTTATGTTGACGAAAACGGCAAGCCGAAATATTACGGCAGATTCAATCAGGGTGTTGTGACTGTAAATCTCATTGATATCGGACTCAGCGCAGGCAAGGATCTTGATAAATTCTGGAAGATTTTTGACGAGAGAATGGAACTTTGCCACAGAGCATTGCAGTGCCGTCACGAGCGTCTTACAGGCACTCTTTCGGATGCCGCTCCTATTTTGTGGCAGTACGGTGCTTTGGCAAGACTTAAAAAGGGTGAGAAGATTGACAAGCTTCTCCATGGCGGTTATTCAACGCTTTCACTCGGTTATGCAGGTCTTTGGGAGTGCGTTTACAGCCTTATCGGCAAAAAGCTCACAGAAAAAGAGGGCAAAGAACTCGGTCTTAAAATTATGCAGAAGCTAAACGACTATTGTGCAAAGTGGAAAAAAGAGGAAAACATCGATTACAGCATCTACGGCACTCCTCTTGAAAGCACAACATATAAGTTTGCAAAGTGTCTTCAAAAGCGTTTCGGCATTATCAAGGGTGTAACAGATAAAAACTACATCACTAACAGCTATCATGTTCATGTTACCGAAAATATTGACGCATTCAGCAAGCTGAAGCTTGAATCCGAATTTCAGGCTTTGTCACCGGGCGGTGCAATCAGCTATGTTGAAGTTCCGAATATGCAGGATAACATTCCCGCTGTTTTACAGGTTATCAAGTTCATTTACGATAACATTATGTATGCAGAGCTTAACACAAAGAGCGACTACTGTCAGGTTTGCGGTTATGACGGAGAAATCAAGATCGTTCACGATGACGGCAAGCTTGTGTGGGAGTGTCCTAACTGCGGCAACCGTGATCAGGATAAGATGAATGTTGCAAGAAGAACCTGTGGATATATCGGAACTCAGTTCTGGAATCAGGGCAGAACTCAGGAAATTGAGGAAAGGGTGCTTCACCTTTGATGAATTACGGAGAAATTAAACTCTGCGATATTGCAAACGGTGAGGGAGTAAGAGTATCGCTCTTTGTATCCGGCTGTACGCATCATTGCAAAAACTGCTTTAATCCGCAGACATGGAGTTTTGATTACGGCGAACCTTTTACAAAAGAGGTTGAGGATAAAATTCTCAAAGAGCTTGAACCGTCATATATTGACGGCTTGTCATTGCTCGGCGGAGAACCCTTTGAACCTTCAAATCAAAGAGCCTTAGTGCCGTTTTTAAAGCGTGTCAGAGAAAAATATTCCGACAAAACAATTTGGTGTTATTCGGGCTATTTGTTTGACAAGGAGCTTCTTTCCGACAGCAGAGCAAGGTGTGAATGTACGGATGAAATGCTTTCAATGATTGATGTGCTTGTTGACGGTGAATTTGTTGAGGCTCTTCACGATATAAGCCTTGCGTTCAGAGGCTCGTCAAATCAGCGGATTATAGATGTAAAAGCGTCACTCAAAGAAAATAAAATAATTCCCCACAAGCTTATGAAAAGGGGAGTGTAATAAAAAGCGACAGCCGTAAAACTGTCGCTTTTTGTAATATTATTGAATTATTGCGTGGAATATTGTTGATTTTGTAAGGCAAATAGTGTAAAATGATAGCATACTATTTATAGAATATTATGCAAGGAGCGATTATATATGGTATGTAAAAATTGCAATCACGAAATTGACAACGGAGCAATGTTCTGTACTTACTGCGGAACACCTGTTGAGCAGACTCCGGAGCCTGAAACACAGCCTGTTGAAAATGCTTCAACCGAAGATGCTGCACAGAACCCTTACGAGAATGTGCAGACTGCACAGCCTGAGGTTGATAACGCACAGCCGACTGCCGACAGTCAGCCACAGCAGAATCCGTATTCTCAGCAGTACGGTCAGCCAAATCAAACTTATTATCAGCAACCGCAGCCTAACAAAACTTCATACGGTCAGCAGTTTACAAACTCACCGAACAATGATTACGGTGCAAATCAAAGCAAGTACGGCAATCAATATCAGAGCTACAACAACGGCTATAATCAGCAGTACAACACGCAGTATCAGCAGACATACAACTCACAGCCTGTACCGCCCGTTGCACCGCCATACGGTACTCCGGATACTCAGCCTGTAAGCATAGGCGGTTGGATCGGCGTTATGCTTTTAAGCTGTTTGCCGATTGTAAACCTCATTATGCTCTTTGTCTGGGCATTCAGCTCATCAACAAAGAAGTCACTCAAAAACTATGCAAGAGCCGCTCTTATCCTGGCTCTCATCGGAGTTGTGCTTGTGGTAGTTATTTCAATTATTCTTGCAGTCTGCGGTATCAGTATCTTCAACGAATTTTCCAATTCAGGATATTACTATCATTAAATTTAACGGTGAATCGCTGTACCAAATTCGTACAGACAGCTTTATAATGTCAAAAACAAAGTTTACCAATACAAAAAATCCCTGTCCATAACGGACAGGGATTTTCATTTGCGTTATAAAAAAGTTTTAGGGCTGCGAAGCTCGGCTCTTCTAATGTCAAGCCTCGTTGTTCTCCGCTATTCCTAAAATAACTTCCACTCGTCTAATCCGTTTCAATTACTTGCGTAATTTTCACGGCTTAGTCCTCGCCGGTCGTTATTTTAGGGCTGCGAACCTCGGCTCTTCTATTAATCAAAGAATTTGCTGTGGATAGCGCTTACAGCCTTGTCAGCGTCTGCCGAATCAATAAGAACCGAAACCTTGATTTCGCTTGTGCTGATCATCTGGATGTTGACCTGAGCGTCATAAAGAGCCTCAAACATCTTTGTAGCAACGCCTGCGTGGCTTTCCATACCTGCGCCGACGATTGAAATCTTAGCTACCTTATCGTCATAGAGAATTTCCTCTGCACCGAGGTTCTCTGTGTATTCCTTCATAAGAGCAACAGCCTCTTCGCCTCTGTTCTTGGCAACTGTAAAGCTGATGTCCTTTTTGCCGTCATGACCGATTGACTGAAGAATAATGTCAACATTGATATCTTTAGCAGAAAGCTTTGAGAACATCTTAAAAGCAAGACCTGGGATATTCGGAACACCCATAACAGAAATTCTTGCAACATCTGTATCTTTAGCAACACCGCTGATTAACATTTTTTCCATTTTAGTTTTCTCCTTTACAATTGTACCCGAAGCCTTTGTCATACTTGAAAGCACTTCAAGCTCGATATTATATTTTTTAGCCATTTCAACCGAACGGTTGTTAAGAACCTGAGCACCGAGTGTAGCAAGCTCAAGCATTTCGTCATAAGAGATTTCCTGAAGCTTCTTAGCGTTCTTAACCTTTCTCGGATCAGCTGTGTAAACACCCTCAACATCGGTGAAAATCTGACAGAGATCAGCGTGCATTGCAGCCGCAATAGCTACGGCGCTTGTGTCTGAACCGCCTCTGCCGAGTGTTGTAATATCGCCGTATTTTGAAATGCCCTGGAAGCCTGCAACGATTACAATGTTCTTCTTGTCAAGCTCTTTCTTAATTCTGTCAGGCTCAACTTTTCTGATTCTTGCGCTTGTGTGAGCAGAAGTGGTATTGAAACCTGCCTGCCAGCCAAGAAGAGAAACAGCGTGGTAACCGAGCTTTTCGATTGCCATTGCAAGAAGTGAAATAGAAATCTGCTCGCCTGCGGCAAGAAGCATATCCTTTTCTCTTTTTGAAGCCTTTGGATTGATTTCGTTTGCCTTTTCAATGAGATCGTCTGTTGTGTCGCCCTGAGCGGATACAACAACTACAACATCATTGCCCTTTGCGTAAGTGTCTGTTACGATTGATGCAACATTCATTACTCTTTCGGCATTGGCAACAGAGCTGCCGCCAAATTTCTGAACTATCAAACTCATGTACTTAATACTCCCTCTGTAAAATTATAAATCAGCCACACGGATACTTGAAAGTACCGAAACACCGTCAGCCTCAAGCTGAGCAATCTTTTCGGCAAATTCGTTGTACGGCATAGCTTGACAACAAATGCTTTTTCGTCGGCAGGTGCGTCAGCCTTATTGATTACTGTTACCTCACCGAATAATTTTTCTGCCTTTTCTGCAACATTACTGCCGTTTGCACGAACATACATGGCACGGCTTGACTCCTCCCAAGGAAGAATGTTTTTGCCGTTGCCGTCTGCCCAGTAAAGGAACTTTCTTGTCTTGAGGTGCTTACAGCAGTCGATTACATCGGCTACAACTGCGCTTGCTGTAGGAAGCTTGCCTGCACCTTGCCGTAGAACACTACATCGCCTGTGCAGTCGCCTCTTACCATAATGCCGTTGAACTCATAGTCAATGTTAGCAAGCTGGCTCTTGTTCGGAACGAGCATAGGAGCAACGATAATGTCAATCTTGCCGTCCGCAAGACGCTTAACACTGCCGATAAGTTTAATTACGCAATGGAAAGCCTCAGCGTATCTTACATCTTCAAGTGTAATTTTTGTAATGCCCTCTGTATGTACAGAGTCGGGATAAACATGCTTTCCGTATGCAAGAGATGCAAGAATACAAATCTTACGGCAAGCGTCGTGACCTTCGATATCAGCGGCAGGATTTCTCTCGGCAAAGCCAAGCTCCTGAGCAAGCTTGAGCGCATCGTCAAACTGCATACCGTCTTCAATCATCTTTGTAAGGATAAAGTTTGTTGTACCGTTAAGAATACCGGCAATCTCGTCAACATTGTTTGCAACAAGACACTGGCTCATCGGGCGGATAATCGGAATACCGCCGCCTACCGATGCTTCAAAGAGGAAGTTTGTGTTTGTTTCCTTTGAAATTTCAAGGAGTTCTGCACCGTGAGCGGCAACAAGCTCCTTGTTTGAAGTAACAACACTCTTACCTGCTTTAAGACATCTCTTTACAAAGTCATAAGCAGGATTAAGACCGCCCATAACTTCAACAACAACTCTTATTTCGAGGTCGTTGATGATATCTTCAAAGTTTTTTGTGAATCTGTCTGCAAGCGGACTGTCGGGAAATTCACGAAGGTCAAGAATCTTCTTGACATAAACCTCTTCACCGATGCTTGCATAAAGCTTCTGTTTGTGTGTTGTAAAGATTTCGGCAACGCCCGAACCTACAACACCGTGACCCATAATTGCTATTGAAACCATATCTAAAAACCTTTCCTTTCGAGTTTTTGGTTTTAACCTGTTATTTTATTCTGCGGCAGGGGGAGCTTCCTCACCGCTGCCTGACGATTCACCGCCTCCGGAGCTTTCGCCTCCGCCTGAGGATTCCCCTCCACCTGAAGGTTCTCCGCCTGAATTATCTCCTCCGCCTGAAGGTTCTCCGCCTGAATTATCTCCTCCGCCGGAGGTGTCGCCGCCTGAATTATCTCCTCCGCTGTTGCTTGTGTCACCGCCGTAATTGTTGCCGCTGTTGTCACCGCCGTAATTTGGATCGTAGTAGCTTGAGGAGTTGGAGACATCTGAGCCGTATTCATAGTTACCGCTGTAATATGCACCTCCCGAACTCGGCATATTGTCCTCGGTGTAGTAGCCCACATATCGTCCCGAAATATTATCTGTTGAAACAATAAGTCCCGTTGTAGGATTATATGTTGCCTCAATCAGGTTATCGGATATCTTATATTCCTTGTTTTCTTTGCCTTTAAGGTACTTGCCCATAACATTTGCAAAGAATTTTGTTGCCGTTGTTCTTCCGCTGTAGGAAATGGTTTTAGGTTTATCAAAACCGCACCATGTAGCCATTACGGCATATGGTGAACATCCGCAGAACCATGAGTCTTTATCGTCATCGGTTGTACCTGTTTTGCCGATAATGTCCCAGCCTGAAATCTGAGCATAATGTGCGTTTGTGTGAGCGCTGTTTGTAACATTGTAGTGAAGCAGTCTGTTCATGATTCCTGCTGTTTCGGCTGAATAAGCCTGTTTCGGAACTGCGTCACGGTTATCAATGATTATGTTGTCCTCTGAGTCGGTTACATAGTAGTATGTGTACGGTTCGTAGTAAAGACCGCCGTTGCCGAGATATGTGTAAGCAGCCGCCATTTCTCTTACTGTAACACCGCCGTTCATACCGCCGATTGAAAGAGCACCCGTATTCTGTGCATCCTGTTCCGTAAGATTCTTGAATCCCATTTTTGTAACAACCTGCTGATATGCAATGCTCGGACCGCCGATAAGCTCCATAGTCTGAGCGGCTGTTGCGTTTGAGGACCACTCGATTGCATCGGGAAGACTCATATTGCCGTTGTAGTAGCCGTATGCGTTGTTAGGACCCGAAACAAGCTGACCGCTTTCATTTGTACGATAGTTGTCAAGCGGTTCATCGAGAACCATTGATGAGAAATAAAGCTTCTTTGATTCGATTGCATAAGGGTAAACAACAACAGGCTTGATTGAAGAACCCGGCTGAAGTACGGAGTTGTAGGATCTGTCCCAGCTGAGAGCTCCCTCTTTCTTTGTTGAAGAACCGACTGTTGCAATTACTCTGCCGTCATATCCCATAATTGTTGACGCAATCTGAAGGTCGGGATCATTTGATTTATCAATATTAAGTGCCGCATTTTCAAGGTAGGTCTGAGCTTTTTCATCCATTGCACAGTAGATTTTAAGTCCCTCTGTGTAAAGCTTTGAAGATGCCGCAGATTCGCTTATGTTGTAATATTCTGCAATGTCCTTTTGAAGATCACGAAAGACCTGATCAATATACCAGTTCTGAACATCAGCCTCGTCATCGTCATCATCGTCATCGGACGCCTGCCAGCCGACAAATGTCATTGTGGCACTTTCTTTCATAGCCGCATCAAATTCGTCTTTAGAAATTTTTTTCTGATCATACATTTCATTGAGAACGATTTCACGGCGCTCCTTGTTGTTTTCGGGGAAAACAAGCGGATTCCATCTTGACGGGTTTTGTGTAATTCCCGCAATTGCCGCACATTCTGCAATTGAACAGTCCTTTATGCTTTTGCCGAAGTAAAGCTGAGCCGCAGATTCAACGCCCTGACAGTTATTGCCGAAGTTTACAACATTGAGGTAGGCTTCAAGAATCTGATCCTTTGTATATTCCTGCTCAAGCTTTAGTGCCTTTGTGATTTCACGAAGCTTTCTTGTAATTGAAACCTCGTTGTCATCTGTAATGTTCTTAATGAGCTGTTGGGTGATTGTTGAACCGCCGTATGAGTCCGAACCGGTTGCAAGATTTGCAACGGCGGAAAGTGTTCTGCCCCAGTCAACACCGTTGTGGTCAAAGAAACGCTTGTCCTCAATTGCGACAACCGCATCTTTCATTGCCTGAGGAATATCCTGATTGTCAACCCAGATTCTGTTCTCGGTATCGTATAGCTTCTGATACTCCTTAAATTCCTTTGTATCCTCATTCTGAATATATATTCGACTTGTCTGGTTCATAGACTTTGCCTTGAGGTCGATGCCCGTAGGCTCGGACGCAATGGTGAAAATGTAGACAGCAAGTGAAATGCCCGTAATAAGCAGGGCAACCAGACATACCGAACAAACGGTAATCAGGAACTTGCCAAAACCCCTGAAAAATCTTTTTACACCTCCGTCAGCTTTTTCGGATAATTCATTTTGCTGAATATCCTTCTTATACTGACTGATGTCAGTTTCACGCTTGTTTCGCATATTATCTCCTTTATCAATTCACAATTTACGGTTAAATGAACAACCGTCGGTTTGTAATTTGTCTGAGTGATTTGCACAAACGCAGTGCGCCGGCTGTAATACATAAATTATATAATAACATATATGTTCAAAATTACAAGCAGAAATACTCATTTGATTATTATATCACCTGAAAAGAAAAAAATAAATATATTAATGCAAATTTCTCTTAAAAAATATGCAGAATTAAGGCGGCCTTTTGGTTGGAATTTTATAAAAATGATGAATATAACCGTTGGTTCGGGAAAAAATAAAAGTAAAAACTGACGGAAAGAGTGCTGTATTATGAAAAAAATAGTTGGATTAACAGGTGTGATTCTGATTGCGTGTATGATGATAAGCTCACTTTTTGCTCCCGTAAATTCTGCGGAAAACACCTCTGCAACAAGCGATTATTCGGTATCTCAGAATAACGGTACAACGGAAGGCGACTACATCATAAAAGCTGAAAAAGGGTACATTGTAGTGTACAAAAAAGGCGAGGACAAAGCGTATCTGACAACCGACTGCAGAGTATCAAATCTTCCGAAAGGCGACGCACTTTACCTTGAAAAAGGAATTGAAATAAAGGGAAAAGAAAACCTTATGAGGGCTCTTGAGGACTATTGCAGTTAAAGGCTTAATGGTAAGATAATTCTTCATATATATTGACTTTTCTGTGCTTTTATATTGACTTTTCTGTGCTTTTGGAGTAAAATCAGACTGATATGCCATAAAGTATGGTATCAGGTGCAGAATTTGCCGTAAATTTTTCAAAATAATGAAATCTTGCAAATTTTCTGTTTCTGAAAATCAAGTAAAAATGCAGAAAAGGAGATATTACATATGATTTCTACTGTCATTGACCAGTCGCTCGGTCTTGAGTTCCCTATTTTTCAGGGAGGCATGGCTTGGGTGGCTGATGCATCGCTTGCCGCAGGTGTTTCAAACGCAGGCGGTCTCGGCATTATTGCAGCTATGAATCCAACGGCGAACAGCTCCGTGAGGAAATCAGAAAGTGCAAAACAATGACCGATAAAATTTTCGGCGTAAACATCATGCTTATGAGTCCGTTTGCAGAGGAAGTAAGCGATGTTGTAGTTGAAGAGGGCATCAAGGTCATCACAACAGGTGCAGGCAACCCCGGCAAGTACATGGCAAAGTGGCTTGAGGCAGGCATCAAGGTTATTCCTGTTGTTCCGAGCGTTGCACTTGCAAGGAAAATGGAAAAAGACGGTGCTTTTGCCGTTATCGCAGAGGGCGGCGAGTCAGGCGGTCATGTCGGTGATCTCACAACAATGGCTCTTGTTCCTCAGGTTGTTGATGCAGTAAATATACCTGTAATTGCCGCAGGCGGTATTGCAGACGGCAGACAGATTGCCGCAGCATTTATGCTCGGCGCTCAGGCGTTCAGGTCGGCACAAGATTTCTCGTTGCAAAGGAATGTACTATCTCTCAGGAATATAAGAACAAAATTCTCAAAGCAAGAGATATTGACACGGTTGTAACAGGTAAAAGACTCGGTCATCCTGTTCGTTCAATCCGTAACTCGTTTACCCGTGAATATACAAAGGCTGAGTACGATTCGGCTAATGTTTCCGATGAGGAGCTTGAAAATATGGGACTCGGCAGACTCAGAAGAGCCGTGAGAGAGGGCGATGTTTCTCAGGGTACCGTTCTTGCAGGACAGGTTGCAAGTATGGTTAAAAAGGAACAGCCGGCAAGAGAAATGATTGAAGAGATGTTCTCACAGGCAGAAGAAGTATTGAACGGAGCAACAAAATGGGTAAAATAGCATTTATTTTTTCAGGTCAGGGCGCACAGTACAGCGGTATGGGCAAGGATCTTTACGATAATTCGCCTGCCGCAAAGGCTGTTTACGAAATGGCTGATTCTATAAGAGAAAACACTTCAAAGCAGTGCTTTGAGGGTACAATGGAGGAGCTTTCAAAGACAGTAAATACACAGCCGTGTATTTTTACTGCCGACCTTGCGGCCGCAAGAGCTCTTGTTGAAAAGGGTATCACTCCCGATTGCGTAGCAGGCTTTTCACTCGGTGAGATTTCTGCACTTGCTTTTTCGGGAATCCTTTCAGATGAAGAGGCTTTCAGACTCGTTTGCAAAAGAGGCGAGCTTATGGACAAAGCCGCAACGGAAAATCCCGGTGCAATGGCTGCCGTGTTAAAGCTTACTCCCGAAAAGGTTGAAGAAATCTGCTCAAGGTTTGACAAAACATATCCCGTAAACTACAACTCACCGGCTCAGACTGTTGTTGCAACAACAAGTGAAAATGCCGACGCTTTCTGCGAGGCAGTTAAAGCAGAGGGCGGAAGGGCAAAACTTCTTGCAGTAAGCGGTGCGTTCCATTCTCCCTTTATGCTGATGCCGCAGAGGGACTCGGAAAGTATATGGAAAATGTTGACTTTGCTCAGCCAAAGGTTCAGATTTATTCCGATTACACGGCTCAGCCGTATTCGGGCGATTTCAAAACGCTTGTAAAGGCACAGGTTGAGAATCCCGTAAAATGGCAGACTATTGTTGAAAATATGATTAATGACGGCGTTGACACCTTTATTGAGGTTGGTGTGGGCAAAACTCTCACAGGTCTTGTAAAGAGAATCAACGGAGATGTAAAGGCATTCAAGGTTGAAACTGCGGCTGATATTGACGCACTTGAACTTTGATACTGTTCGGAGGTATAATATAATGAGATTTGAAAATAAAACAGCCGTAGTAACAGGCGGCTCAAGAGGTATCGGCCTTGCAATCGCAACAAAGCTTGCAAAAGAGGGTGCTAACATCGCAATTCTCTATGTTGGTGACGAAAACGAGGGCATTAAGGCTAAGGAAGAGCTTTCACAGTACGGCACAAAGGTTGAGCAGTATTTCTGTGATGTTTCAAACTTTGAAGAGTCAAAGAAGGTTGTCGATAAGGTTATCGAGGAGTTCGGCAGTATCGAAATTCTTGTAAACAACGCAGGCATCACAAGAGATAAGCTCGTTTTAAATATGGACGAAAAAGATTTTGATGCTGTAATCAATGTAAACCTCAAGGGTACATTCAACATGATTAAGCATACATACAAGCACTTTATGAAAAAGCGTTACGGCAGAATCTGCAGCACAGCGTCAATTGTCGGTCTTACCGGCAACGCAGGTCAGGCTAACTATTCTGCGTCAAAGGCCGGTATTATCGGTCTTACAAAGTCGGTTGCAAAGGAACTTGCAGGCAGAGGCGTTACGGCTAATGCAGTTGCTCCGGGTTACATTGCAACAGATATGACAAGTGTACTTCCCGATAAGGTAAAGGACGCAATGAAAGCACAGATTCCTGCAAAGCGTATCGGTACTCCCGATGATGTTGCAGATGTAGTAGCTTTCCTCTGCTCTGACGATGCCGCTTATGTAACAGGCGAGGTTATCAGAGTTGACGGCGGACTTGCAATGTAATTGATTTGGAGGATATAATGAGCAGAAGAGTAGTTGTAACAGGTATGGGCGCAATTTCACCGATCGGTAACGATGTGCTACAATGTGGAAAAATATGGTTGACGGCGTTTGCGGTATCGAAACAATCACAGCTTTCGATACAAGTGACCTCAAGGTTCACATCGCAGGTACAGTCAAGAATTTTGACCCCACACAGTATATTGAGAAAAAAGAAGTAAGAAAGCTTGATCCATATACTCAGTACGCAATTGCAGCGGCACAGCAGGCAGTTGACGACAGCGGTATCATAGGCAAGATTGATGAGAACCGTTTCGGTGTTTATATCGGTGCAGGTATCGGCGGTTTGCAGACCTTTGTTAAGAATACAGTGGGCATGGAAAACGGAGGCCCGAGAAAGGTTTCTCCTTTCTTCATTCCGATGATGATCGGTAATATCGCAACAGGCAATGTTGCAATCCGTTTTAATGCAAAAGGTGTGTCTCTTTCGGTTATGAGTGCCTGTGCAACAGGTACAAACTCAATCGGTGAGGCTTTCCACTGCATCAAGGACGGCTACGCTGACGCTATCATCGCAGGCGGTGCAGAGGCAGTTGTTGCTCCTCTCACAATTGCAGGTTTCCAGAATATGAAAGCTCTTTCAACAAACGATGATCCAAAGCACGCATCCCGTCCGTTCGACAAGAATCGTGACGGTTTCATCATGGGCGAGGGCGCAGGTATGCTCGTTCTTGAAGAGTATGAGCACGCAGTTGCAAGAGGTGCTAAGATTTATGCAGAGCTTTCAGGCTACGGCAATACTTGTGATGCACATCATGTTACAGCTCCCGATCCTAACGGTGCAGGTCTTGCAAGAGCAATTAAGATTGCTTTTGAGGAGGCAAATGTTGCCGATGACGCACAGCTTTACATCAATGCTCACGGCACAAGCACACATCTTAACGACCTTACCGAAACAATGGCTATCAAAACGGCTCTCGGTGAAAAGGCTTATGATGCAAATATCAGCTCAACAAAATCAATGACAGGTCATCTTCTCGGTGCAACAGGCGCAATTGAGGCTATCGCTTCTGTTATGGCTCTCAATGACGGTATTATTCCGCCGACAATCAACCTTGACGAACCCGATGAAGGTCTTGACCTTAACTATACACCTAACAAAGCAGTTAAGCGTGATGTAAATGTTGCCGCTTCAACCAACCTCGGCTTTGGCGGACATGACGCTTGTCTTGTATTTAAAAAATATTAAGCGAGGGAATTACTATGAATAAAATTGAAGAAATCAAGGAATATATTTCCCTTCTTGAAAATTCTTCTTTGAGCGTTCTTGAAATTGAAAAAGAGGATGGTACAAAGATTCATCTTGAAAAAGAACATCCGGCACAGCAGATTTTTAATGCATCTCCAATCGGTGCATATCAGCCGACTGCAACAGATGTTCCTGCTCCTGCACCTGTTCAGCCACAGCTCCTGCGCTCAGTCTGCCGCTCCCGAGGAAGACGCCAAGACTGTAAACGCTCCGATTGTCGGCGTATTCTATGCCGCATCGGCACCGGGCAAGGCTCCTTTTGCTCCTGTCGGAAAGAAAGTAAGCAAGGGCTCAACCGTTTGCATTATCGAGGCTATGAAGTGCATGAACGAAATTCAGGCTGAGGACGACTATGAAATCGTTGAAGTTCTTGTTAAGGACGGAGATCTTGTTGAATACGGTCAGCCGTTATTCAAGGTTAAATAATCGGAGGACAGTATGAATCAGGAAGAAATTAAAAAGATTTTGCCGCATCGTGACAATATGCTTCTTGTTGAAGAGGCTGAAAGTGTTGACGAAAACACGGCAAAGGCAGGTATACAATCAAAGGTGATGAGTTCTTTTTACAGGGACATTTCCCCGGTAACCCCGTTGTTCCGGGTGTTATTCTCTGCGAAATGATGGGACAGGCAAGCTGTTGCCTTCTTGCAGACAAGGTTAAGAACTGCACACCTTACTTTACAAAGATGAACAATGTTAAGTTCAGAAATCCCGTGAAACCGGGCGACACTCTTGAAAGTGTCTGCACACTCACAAAGAGCAGAGGTGCATTCTACTTTATTGACGCAAAGGGTTATGTTGACGGCAAGCTCTGTGTAAGTGCCGAGCTTTCGTTTGCACTTGTTGAAAATAAGTGATTTTAAAGGCTGTCTGTGCCGTTTTGGGTGCAGACAGCCGTAATGCGATAAATAACTGGAAGTGAAAAAATGTTCTCAAAAATTCTGATTGCCAACCGAGGCGAAATTGCAGTAAGAATTATCCGTGCCTGCCGTGAAATGGGCATTAGCACAGTAGCAATTTATTCTGAGGCAGACAAGGACTCCCTGCATGTTCAGCTTGCCGATGAAAGCTACTGCGTAGGCGGTAACCGTGTTGCCGACAGCTACCTCAATATGCCTGCAATTCTCACCGTTGCCGTTGAAAGCGGTGCTCAGGCTATTCATCCCGGCTACGGACTCTTGTCCGAAAATGCCAAGTTTGTTTCGCTCTGTGAACAGTGCAACATCAACTTTATCGGTCCTTCATCCGAAATGATAAAGCTTTTGGGCGACAAGGACAACGCAAGAAAGACTATGCGTGCCGCAGGTGTTCCCGTAACCCCCGGCTGCGATATTGTTGAAAACGTTGAACAGGCAAAAGAGGAAGCTGAAAAAATCGGTTTTCCGCTTCTCATCAAGGCTCGTTCGGGCGGCGGCGGAAAGGGTATTCGCCGTGTTGATTCAATAGAGCAGTTTGAAGAGGCATTTTTGTCAGCTTCAAGCGAGGCGCAGTCAGCATTCGGTGACGGTGCCTGCTACATAGAAAAATTCATTCACCCTGTAAAACACATTGAAATGCAGCTCTTGTGCGATAAATACGGCAATATTGTTTGTCTGGGTGAGCGTGAATGCTCTGTTCAGAGAAAGAACCAGAAGATGATTGAAGAAAGTCCAAGCCCCGCTCTTGACGAGAAAACCCGTAAAGAGATGATGATTGCGGCTGTTAAAGCGGCAAAGGAAGTCAACTATGTCAATGCAGGCACAGTTGAATTTTTGCTTGATATGGACAACAACTTCTACTTTATGGAAATGAACACCCGTCTGCAGGTTGAACACGGCGTTACCGAAATGGTAACAGGTCTTGATATTGTTCAGTGGCAGATAAGAATTGCCGCAGGTGCAAAGCTTTCCCGCACTCAGGACAGCATCTTCACACACGGCAATGTAATTGAATGCCGAATCAATGCCGAAAATCCGGAAAAGGGATTCAGACCGAGCTGCGGAAGAATTACAAGACTTCATACCCCGGGCGGTGCATTTGTAAGATTTGATACGGCGATTTATCAGGACTATTTTGTTCCTCCGTACTATGATTCGATGATCGGCAAGCTGATTGTTCAGGCAAGAAGCCGTGCGAGGCGATCAGAAAGATGAAAATGGCTCTTTCCGAGCTTACCATTGACGGAATTGACATTAACCGTGACCTTCTTGCCGAGATTCTCTCGGACGAACAGTTTGTGAGCGGTGAATATACAACAGATTTTATGGCAGAGTTTGAAGAGAAACACGCGACAGGAAGAAGTAAAAGATATGGATTTGTTTGCTTTCAGAAAACCGAAGAATGAGCTTGAGTCCGATGAGGGCGAGAGCAAAAATGTTCCCTTCGTTCCCGAAGAAATGTGGATAAAATGCCCCAAATGCAACACTATGCTCCTTACGACGGATATGGAGGAAAATCTTCATGTCTGCACAAAGTGCAACCATCATTTCAGAATGAACGGACGAGACAGAGTTGAAATGCTTGCCGACAAGGATACCTTTGTTGAGTTTGACGCTGACCTTTCAAGCCATAATATTCTTGATTTTCCGGGATATGACGAAAAGCTTGAAAAGGCGAGAAAAACAGGTGCTAAGGAGTCTGTTATCTGCGGAGAATGTAAGATGAACGGCATTGATACCGTTCTCTGCGTTATGGATCCGACCTTTATGATGGGAAGTATGGGCGTAATCACGGGCGAAAAAATCACCCGTGCGTTTGAATATGCAACCGAAAATGCAATGCCGATTGTTGTTTGTACTGCCGCAGGCGGTGCAAGAATGCAGGAGGGCATCCTCTCACTTATGCAAATGGCAAAAACTTCCGGTGCGGTAAAAAGACACAGCGACGCAGGTAATCTCTACATCACCGTGCTTACAGACCCGACAACCGGCGGTGTTACGGCATCGTTTGCAATGGAGGGCGACATTATTCTTGCTGAGCCCGATTGCCTTGTTGCCTTTGCAGGTCCGAGAGTAATCGAGCAGACAATTCGTCAAAAGCTCCCCAAGGACTTCCAAACCTCGGAATTTGTTCTTCAGAAGGGCTTTATCGATTCGGTTGTCAGCAGAAATGATTTGAAATCTACACTTGTAAAACTGCTTAAATTGCACGGTTACAGCGGTGAGGAGGCTTAAAAATGACAGCTTACGAAAAGGTTATGGCGGCGAGAGATGCTAACAAGCTGACCTCGGTTGACTATATTGCCCATATGTTCGGTGACAGCTTCATTGAGCTTCACGGTGACCGCAGATATGCCGACGATAAAGCAGTTGTTGCAGGACTTGCAATGCTATTTGACACTCCTGTTACTGTAATCGGAATTGAAAAGGGCAGAAATACAAAAGAGCGTGTTGAACGCAACTTCGGTCAGGCTCATCCCGAGGGCTACCGCAAGGCTTTAAGACTTATGAAACAGGCTGAAAAGTTCAGAAGACCTGTTCTTTGCCTTGTTGATACAAGCGGTGCATACCCCGGAATCGGTGCGGAGGAAAGAGGTCAGGGACAGGCTATTGCCGAAAACCTCATGGAAATGATGACTCTCAAAACTCCCGTACTTACCGTTCTTATTGGTGAGGGCGGCAGCGGCGGTGCGCTTGCACTTGCAGTTTCCGACGAAGTATGGATGCTTGAAAATTCCGTTTATTCGGTAATTTCTCCCGAGGGTTGTGCGTCAATTCTCTGGAAAGACAGCTCAAAGGCGGCTGATGCGGCAGAGGCTCTCAGGCTTACCGCACAGGATTTGTTTGACCTCGGTGTAATCGAGAGAATCATCCGTCAGCCAAAGGCAGGCGATCAGGCTATGTTTGAGAGCCTTAAAATGCTCATCAAAAGAACATTTGAAAAGAATCTTGCCCTTGATGACGAAGAGCTTTTGAATGCACGCTATGAGCGTTTCCGCAAAATCGGCAAACCCTAATAATTTCCTAATAATTTATTTTAAATCTAAACATAAAAACGGTAGGAAAGACAATTTGCAAAACTGCAATGCCTTTCCTACCGTTTTATTTTTATGAAATTTTAATTACTGATTATATCAGTAAGCCGAACCGTTAAGATATACTTTTACGGAATCAAATTTTTTATTACATGAAGATTCTGCTTTTTCTGTTTGACCTGCTTTTATTTCGTTGTCACTGTCCACAACATAATCGTTGTCGGCATAAACTAATTCATCACCTTGGAAGAACAAGGCTGTGTATTGAACATATTTTGCAACAAGGTTGCCTGTGTTTGTTACAGAAATGGTAGCTTTATCTGTGTCAGTCGATACTTTACAATCAAGATCCTGTGTTACACACTGATAGTCGGTAAGTTCTTTGGGTAAAAGTGTATATTCGTACCTGGCAAACTCTTCATCATCTTTATCATGATTAAACTTTACTGCAACCTCTGTTCCGGGTGCGAAAGCGTTAATTGTTTCAGTTTCGGTATCTATGACATCATCGTCTTTGTCAATTAACTCTAAATGTATAGTGAGTGTACAAGCTTGATTTGAATTGTTTTTCAACACAGCAACAAAGTAATGTGTTGAGACATCATCATATACATATGGCGTGATTTTAATATTTTTCTCTACTTCTTCAGAATCAAAATCAGCTTTATCCGCAACAGCAGACGATTGAACATCCGATGATTTGCTTGTTGTTTGTGAACTGCCGTTAGATGTGTCATTTTCCGAACAACCTGTAAACGCAGTCAAAACAACCATTGCAGAAACAAGCACTACAGAAAAGAATTTTTTCATTTTTTATTCACCTCAAAAGTTTATTAGTGAAATTATACCATAAATCAAGTGAGGTGTCAAAAAATGACTAAGTTAGCACATTATTTTACTTTACTGTATTATAAAATGTTGATAAAAGGCAATTATTGTGCAATTGTGCAATTGAAATTAATAATCCCCGCTGTACATTTCAGGACGATTCACCCAGTCACTAATGGAGTTGTTGCCGAAAATTGACTTGCTGTTGCCCGATACCGCCGCAGTTACATTGATTGCAATGCCTGCAATAATGACCGCACCAATCACACAGGCGGCAACAATTTTCACGATTTTAAAAGCTTTCTTTTTATCAATCGGCTGTTCTGCCGGCGGAATGTAGGGAATGGGTGGTTGATTTATTTCAAGTTCGGGCATTTCATTTTGAATCTGCGGTGCAAAGCCCTCCGCCTGTTCAAAGCCTGTCTGCGGCAAAGGCGAGGTGTACTCACTTTCGGTTGTTTCATTATTCGGTGTATGTAAAGCTTCGGAAATTTTCGTTCCGCACATCTGACAAAACGCAGACTCGGTTTCAAAACCGCAATTAGGACATTTCATAGGTTTGTACCTCGTAATTTTTATAGTATGACACCATTTTATAACAATATTCACTTAAAGTCAATAAATGTGACAAAATCGCTCGGGATTAAGTTTGATATTATGTAAATAATATCGCAAAATTTTTGCAAAATAAGCCTGTATCTGTTGAAAACAAGGGTAGTGTAGTGTATAATCTAAGTACGAATTGCAACATTATGTTGCAATTCAGAGATTCAATGTTCAATTGAACCTCTGAGGAGCTAACGCTCCTATGTACAAGATTGCAAGCAAGGCAGAGCGTTGCTGCGATTTAAATTTAAGTGAATGATTGAATAGAAAATAAAATACACACAGTGAAAGGATGAGTGCTTGAGAGGACTGTATTCGTCAAAGACAAAAATCCGTAATCAGATTTTTACCGAGGTTGCAAGGTTTGCGTATGAGGGCGGAGATTATTCAAAATTTGAAAATCTTCCGTATGAAATTATCCCGGGTGAAATTTCAACATACCGTGAAAGTATATTTCTCGAAAGAGCCATTGTCGGCGAAAGACTTCGCCTTGCAATGGGACTTCCGCTTTTGCCCGTTTCAAAACAAGCGCCTATCTCAACAGGTGTTGAAGAAAGTATGATTGACGAAAAGGTTTACGATCCGCCGTTAATCAATATAATAAAATTCGCCTGTCATAAGTGTGCCGAAAAAAGAGTGGTTGTGACAGACGGCTGTCAGGGCTGTCTTGAACACCCGTGTACAGAGGTTTGCCCGAAGAGCAATCTCGATTGTACACGGAAAATCGCATATTGACGATGAAAAATGCATCAAATGCGGAAAATGTCAGGGTGCGTGTCCGTACAATGCAATTATAAAGCAGGAGCGTCCGTGTGCCGCCGCATGCGGTATGAAAGCTATCCACAGCGATGAACACGGAAGAGCAGATATTGACTATAACAAGTGCGTTTCATGCGGAATGTGCCTTGTAAGCTGTCCGTTCAGCGCAATTGTTGACAAAAGTCAGATTTTTCAGACTATTATGGCAATCAACAGCGGCACACCTGTTTATGCCGCCGTTGCACCTGCAATTGCAGGTCAGTTCAAGGGACTTCCGTCAAATAAAATCAGAAATGCCTTTAAGGCTCTCGGCTTTACCGATGTTGTTGAAGTTGCGGTTGGTGCCGACCTTTGCACGGTTGAAGAAGCAAAGGATTTTATGGAAGAGGTTCCAGAAAAACAGCCGTTCATGGCGACTTCCTGTTGCCCGGCATGGAGCGTTATGGCAAAGAAAACTTTCCCCGATATCGCTCCGTACATTTCAATGGCACTCACTCCGATGGTTCTCACGGGCAGACTTACAAAACAGCATTATCCCGATTGCAGAGTTGTGTTTATCGGACCATGTGCCGCTAAAAAGCTTGAGGCAAGCCGCAGAAGTATCCGAAGTGATATCGACTTTGTGCTGACCTTTGAAGAAGTTGCAGGAATGTTTGCCGCAAAAGAGGTTGATTTTAACGCTGTTGAGGTTGACGAAAAACCGCTTTCATTCTCAAGCGCAGACGGCAGAGGCTTTGCCGTAAGCGGGGGTGTTGCAAAGGCTGTTGTCAATGCAATCCACAAGCTTGATCCCGAAAGAGAGGTCAAGGTTGCCAATGCACAGGGACTTGACGAGTGCGTAAAGCTTTTGCGTATGGCAAAGGCCGGCAAGTACAACGGCTATCTGCTTGAGGGTATGGCTTGCCCCGGCGGTTGTGTTGCAGGTGCCGGAACAATCAACAATCCCGACAAATCTGCAATGGAGGTTCTCAAAAGCAAGAAAGAATCGTGCTTTGAGGGCGCTGTTGACACTCCGTTTATTGACCGCTTGTCAACACTTGAAAATATGTATAATGAGTTTGACAAGATGAAAGAAATTTAACAGGTCGGGTGATATTTTGAAAATGTTGATGCTAATTTTACGCATAATCGGCATTGCCGTGGCAGTTGTGTTTCTCGGATTTTTCGTAATCCCTATGACTCACGGAATTATCAACCCGGGCAATATTGCAGGAACTATTTTGTGTCTGTGGCTGTTGTGCGTGTTAATTCCGCCCGTTCACGGCGCAATAAAGGCATTTTGCTTTAAGCATTTGTTTACTAAAATAGTTTTTCGTGTAGTGAATATCGGCTTTATCGCTTTTGCCGTTTACGGTGCGATTGTCACCTCTGCAATGGTGTGGGCAACCTGTCAGGCTCCGCCAGAAAACTCAACTGCAATTGTCCTCGGTGCTCAGGTTAAGCCGTGGGGACCGTCGGTAATTTTGCGTGGCAGAATTGACGCCGCAAAATCATATCTTGACGATTCTCCGAACGCAAATGCCGTTCTCAGCGGAGGACAGGGAAGTGACGAGATTATGAGTGAGGCGCAATGTATGTACAATGTGCTGACGGAGTCGGGCATTGATTCTTCAAGACTTTATATGGAGGATAAGTCAACCAACACAACCGAGAATATAAGAAATTCAATGAAAATTATTGAGGACAACGACCTTAATACCGATATTACGATTGTGACGGACGGCTTTCATCAGCTCAGAGCGAGGATAATCTGTTCGCAACTCGGCATAAAAGGAAATGTCGGAGCGGTAAGCTCCGACACAAGGCTTTTGTATGTCCCTACTTATGCTGTTCGTGAGTGGTTTGCTCTTCCGTTTCAGCTTCTGTTTCGGTAGTCACAATCTCGGTGATGTCACCGTTTGTGTCAAAATGAGGCTTTGTCCTGTGACAGTTTGCAAACTCAAGCGGATAAACCTCGTGTTCCGTAACATCAACAATAGGGGAAATCTCCTTTTTGCTGTTCCGTGAGGGCAACTCAATCGGATATTTTTCGTGCTGTCCCTCGTTATGATTAACATCGTAAAAACTCATAATAAAAACCACCTTTCCGTGAGGTGGTTTTATTTTTTGCAGAATTTTAAATTATATGCAGAGGGGAAATTTTGTTTTATGGTAAAAGTTTACAAAAAATGTATGAATTGTCTTAAATTATATTGACAAAATATTGTATTAGTTGTATTATATGTATGAGGTTAGAAGTGCATTGCAGTGCAATTTTGCAATTCACAATACATATACTGAATATTTTTTAAACCGTAATCAGAAAGGGGATTTTAAAATGACGAAAAAAATTATGAGTATGATTCTGTCAATCGCAATGGTGCTTTCTGTTGCCGTAGTCGGCATTTCAGGAGTATCTGCGGCAGTTGACAGCGACGGTCGTTATGTCCCAAGTGAGGGCGTAGAAACACACAGAATTTATTTTGCAATGCCTAATTCTTGGAAGAACGCAAAATACGGTGCAGATTCTGCGGGAATTTTTTGGTGGAATGGATCTGATACTGATGGATTTGTCGAGGGAACAGAGCGTCTTGCGTGGCCGGGTTACAAAATGCAGGTTGCTGATGCTGAATCGAATCTTTATTATGTTGATCTCCCGACAGATGTAATTGCTGTTATTTTCAACAATGCTCTTAACGGCGGTGAAAGAATAGTTGATGATTACGGAAATGTAACATATGAGTTTAGTGAGGGTCAGTTTATGGCTGCAAACCAAACCGCCGACATCATAAGTGGATCTTATTCAGAGGGCGACGATGACTACTATGACAATATGCTTGACGGCGAATTTTGGTCAAAGGCAAAAGCTGCTTTAAATGGTGATGATAAATCATTCTTAGGTAACTTTGCCGACAATTTTTATGAAGATCCCGATTGGGGCATCGCAATGAATTTTGACAATATGGTATATATTGTTGACCTTAACAATGCTGCTGAAAATCTTGTTTCAGGTAAGAAATTTTACTATGGAGAATATTATTTCTTCTACGGCAAGAACGAGAAAACAGGCAAGTATGAATACGGCGGACTTCCTAATTATGAAATGGCAAAGGAAAACGGAGTGCTTTATGAGCTTAATGATACATCAACTCCCGATGAGCCTTCGTCAGAACCTACAATAACTCCTGAACCGACAACACCCAAGCCTGCTGTAAAGGAAATCAAATTTGATGTTAAAAAATCAGGTTGGGAAAATGTAAAAAATATTTATTGCCATGTATGGGCTGCTGACAGTACAGGTGTATGGCCTATGTGGCAGACAAGATCAGAAAAATGTGTCTATGATCCCGATACAGGAATTGCCGCATATGACCTTTCAAAAACAGGCAACACAATTTCTGCTTCAGACGGAAAGCGTTATTGCGTAATTTTCAGTGCAAACACGGGTGTGCAGACATATAATGTAGTTATGGACGGCAAGTGCATTGGTGATACACTATATTGTACAGGCAATAAGCTTGAAAATCCTGATGATTCTGAAAAAGTCGCACTTGAGGCAGTTTGGACTGAGAACAAGGATTGTGGTCCGGAAAAGAGAATAACTACAACAGGCAATGTAATCGGAACTACACTTACCGAGGGTGTGACTGATGAAACACTCCTTGCACAGTACCTTATTGATTACTATGATTTTCCTGAAAAAAGTGCCTACACACAGAATCTTCTTAATGCATTGCTTGTAAGTCCAAAAGATGTGAAGACTGCCGCAGAAAGTATTCTTGATAACAGTGATTATCTTGATAAGGATACAATTTTGTCCAAGGTTGAAGAAATTCTTGCTGAATGTTCTGATCCTTTGGAAAGTATGATTTACGGCGATGTGAATAATGACGGCATAATTACTATTGTTGACGCAACAATAGTGCAAAAATACATAGTAAATATGGCACATCTCGATAATGTAAATCAGAAGTTAGCAGATGTTGATGTTGACGCTGTGATTACAATTAAGGATGCAACAGCTGTTCAAAAGTATATCGTAAATATTGACGGATACGGCAAAACAGGCGAAAAGTTTGCAGCTGCATAAGTGTTAGTTGAATAGCCGAATGAAAATAACAACCCCGAAGTTTTTACAGACTTCGGGGTTTTACTTTTGAGCGTGTTTAATTTGTATCGTGTTTCAACTCAAGGATGTAGTCGGTTGAAACTTTGTACAATTTTGCAAGAGAAATAAGCACCTCAGTCGGCACGTCACGGTTTCCGTTTTCATACCTAAAGTACTGCGGCTGTTTCATGCCGAGATATTCTGCAACATCATTCTGCGTCATATCGTGATCCTCACG
>ENA-OQEX01000104-OQEX01000104.1-human-gut-metagenome-genome-assembly--contig:-NODE-104-length-50579-cov-6.903849_pt1 | contig 50579 bp, 81 predicted proteins | sample MGYA00242802_ERZ504649 | MGnify/ENA primary metagenome ERZ504649 (study PRJEB26092, sample SAMD00036194) | human gut metagenome | host: Homo sapiens | study: EMG produced TPA metagenomics assembly of...
AGAAAGCCAAGGCCAGCTGCACCGCCTGAAAACGGCGATTGCAGAGGGGCGTTACCTGGCGGCAGATCACGCCACCGAGGAACTAACCGAGTTCATGGCCAGCTTTAAGAAATTCGCCATGAATATACCCCCGCGCATGGCGGGAACCATGTCCGGCTATGCGGACGCGGTGGCGATCCGCGCCATGGAAAAGGCCATGCGGAAAGAGTTGGAAAGCCTGCTGGCCGCGTTCTCTGATGGTGCGATCATGGAGGAGCGGGAGGACGCGGCGCCATGAGGAAGTACAAGCAGGAACCCTATACCGTGCCGCCGTGGATCTATAACGCCATTCAAGTGCTGCGCCCTGTGGAACGCCTGACGGTTTCGGAGTGGGCGGCTAAATACCGCGTATTGCCGGACGGAAACGCGATCCCAGGCCCATGGAGCAACAGCGTGACCCCGTACCTGGTGGAGATCATGGACGCCTTTTCCGACGACATGGTGGAGGAAATCGTGTTCGTGAAGCCCACCCAGGTGGGCGGCACGTCTGCCATGGAGAATATGCTGGGAAGCCTGATCGCGCAGGATCCGGCCCCGGCATGGTGGTTTACCCGTCGGACGACTGGCGGAGCGCACCACGGAAAGCAAACTGGAGCCAATGGTGAAAAGCTGCAAGGTTCTGGCTGACAAGTGGCGGAAGAACGACAGCAAGAAACTGGCGCTAAAGTTTTCCGACATGACCGTGTACCTGACGGGAGCGAACAGCCCGGCGGATCTGGCCAGTACGAATATACGTTACCTGTTTCTGGACGAAGTGGACAAGTTTCCGGGCGCGTCCAAGAAAGAGGCCGACCCCGTTTCCCTGGCGCGAGAGCGCACAAAAACCTTTTTCAACCGCAAAATCTTTATGGCCTCCACCCCCACCCTGAAAACGGGCCATATCTGGAAAGCCAAAGAGGCGGCGGAGGCTGAAAAGCATTACTTTGTCCCGTGCCCGCATTGTGGGCAGTACATAGAACTGAAATTCGGGTGCCTGAAATGGCCCAGCAAGGACGACGTACCGGAGAACACCGACCGGGCAGAAATGGCCGTGTATGTGTGCCAAGCCTGCGGGGCCGTGATTACGGATCAGGACAAGGGGAAAATGCTACGGGCTGGCCGCTGGCAGGCTGTGAAGCAACGGACGAAGAACCCCAAAAGCGTGGCCTTTTGGCTGAACACCCTGTATTCCCCGTTCACCCGTTTTTCCGATATTGCGCGGGAGTTCATGCGGAGCAAAGACGACCCGGAACTGCTGCACAACTTCACCAACAGCTGGCTGGCAGAACCCTGGGAGGACACGAAGCTGAAAACCAATGCGGAGTTGGTCATGGAGCGGCAGACGGAAACGCCGGAGTGGACGCTGCCGCCATGGACGAAGCTAATTACCGGCGGGATCGACGTACAGGAAAATTGTCTGTACTGGACGATCCGCGCATGGGGCGACTACATGACCAGCCAGAACGTGGCCCACGGGCAGGCGCTTTCCATGGCAGAGGTGGAAAAGGCCATGAACGTGGAGTTTTCCCTGCCGAACGGCGACACGGCCATGGTCAACCTGGCCCTGATGGACAGCGGCGACCAGACCGACGAAGTTTACGAGTTCTGCGCCATCAATTCGGACTGGGTGCTGCCATGCAAGGGCACCAGCACCATGCTGTCCCATTACCGCCTTTCCGTGGTCAATAAGGCCGGCAGCAAGGCCCACGGCATGACCCTGGTACTGGTGGACGGCGGCAAGTATAAAGACCAGATCGCAGCCCGTATGCGGAAGCCGAACGGGACAGGTTCCTGGCAGGTTTACAAGGACTGCGACATGGAATACGCCGAACAGGTAACGGCGGAACACAAGGTAACCGAGCGATCCGGCGGGAAAGAGGTCCAGAAATGGGTGCTGAAATCCTCCCACGCTGACAACCATTACCTGGATTGCGAGGTGTACGCAGCCGCGGCGGCGGACGTTATGGGCGTCCGTTCCCTGTACCTGAAAAGCGTGGAGGGGCAGGCGGCAACGCCGGAGCCACGGAAGCCGGCCAAGCAGGAACCGCGACAAACCCAGGAAGAAAACTGGATCAATCAAAATGACACATGGATCTGACAGGAGGCCACCAAATGAGTACAAACACAAAAGCGGCTGAAATGCTGGAGCAGGTAAACAGCGCCATTTCCGCCGTTCTGGCCGGCGGCCAGTCATACAAGATCGGCAGCCGATCCCTGACGCGGGCGGACCTGGCCCAGCTGAAAGCCATTCGTGACGACCTGGAGGCGCAGATCGACAGCGGGACGGACAACTGCCTGCTGGATCGCACCTTTGTGGCGTTCTTTGACGGGAGGTAACCATGGGAGCCTTTGACAAATTGTGGCCGCTGTTTCCCCGCGCCGCGCCTGTGAGCGCGAGGCATGGCGGCAGCAGCTGGAGATCCTGCGCGGATATGACGCCGCAGGGTATGGACGCCTAAATGCCGGGTGGCGGGTACACAACGAAAGCGCGGAGGTTACGGACCGTTTCAGCCGCGACGTGGTACGCGCCCGCGCCCGTGACCTGGAGCGCAACAGTGATATTGCCCAGTCTATCCTCCACGCATACAAGCGCAACGTGGTGGGCAAGGGCTACACCCTCCAGGCTAAAACCGGCAACGACGAACTGGACGAAAAGCTGGAAAAGGCATGGCGCCAATGGTGCAAGGCCAGAAACTGCGACGTGACCGGCGAACAGAGTTTCAACCAAATGCTGCGTATGGCGGTAGACCGTAAAAAGGTGGACGGTGGCCTGCTGTTCCTATACCGCTACACCAAACAGGGGCTGGTCCCGTTCCAGCTGCAGGCCATTGAGGTGGACGAACTGGACGTGACCGCCAGCAAGCCGAAGCACCAGGGAAACCGTGTTGTGGGCGGGATCGAATACAACCAATGGCGCAGGCCGGTGGGCTACTGGATCAATCAATACGACATTGAGGCTGGAGCCTAAACGACCCCGTTTACGTCGAGGCCAAGGACGTATATTTTTACAAATCCAAGAAGCGGCCCAGCCAGCTGCGCGAAATGTCCGACATGGCCCCCACGATCACCAGAGTGCGCGACACGAACGAGTTTATAACCGCCGTTTCCGTCAAGGAGCGGATCGCGGCCTGCCTGGCTGTGTTCATCAAGCGGGCAATCCCGGCGGGCGGTTTTGGCCGCGGCGGCACCAGAACGCCGGACGGCGGAATGGACTATGAGGGCAAGAAACTGGCCCCCGGCATGATCCAGAGCCTGGGCGCCGGTGACGAAATCCAGGTGGTGGATCCGAAAGGTTCCGGCAGCGACGCAGCCGGGTTCCTGAAAACCAGCAGGGGCTAATTGCCGCAGGCCAGGGCTTGAGTTATGAGGCCGTCAGCCGCGACATGAGCGGGGCCACCTATTCCTCCGCACGGCAAAATGCTATTGAGGACGAAAACACATACACCGAGGACGTGGAACTGCTAACAGATTTCATGTCGGAGGTGTACGAAACCTTTGTTATCTCCTGTTATCTCTCCGGGCTGGTTGATATGCCCGGCTTTTGGGATAAAAAGGCGGAATACCTTTCCCACACCTGGACGAAAGCCCCAAAGAAGTGGATCGACCCGGCAAAGGAAAGCACCGCCGGAAAAACCGCCCTGCAATCCGGGCAAAAGACGTTTCAGGACGTTTGCGCGGAACAGGGCAAGGACTGGAAAGAGGCCGTCAATGAAATGGCCGAGGTCCTGGAATATGGCCGATCCGTCGGCGTCGAGTTAGGAGGTGTAATTTTTGGAAATGGAACGACAGCAGCACAGCAGAACACCGCAGGCAAATGACCCAAAGAGGGACAGAAACAGCGGGCAGCGAAGCATGGGCCACATTGAGGCCAACAGCCGCGCAGAGGGCCAGGAGGACAGCCGCAGGCGCACGATCAGCTTTTCCAGCGAGGAGCCATACCGCCGTTGGTTTGGTATGGAAATCCTGGATCACGCGGAGAACGCGCTGGATCTCTCCCGCCTGAACGACGTGGGCGTTTTGCTTTTCAACCACGACACCGACAAGGTGGTGGGGAAAGTGATCCGCGCATGGGTGGAGAACCACCGCGGCATGGCCGAAGTGGAGTTCGACACGGACGACGACGCCGAAAAGATTTTCGGCAAAGTCAAATCCGGCACCCTGAAAACCACGTCCGTGCGTTACAGCGTGGACAGCTGGGAGGAAGTGGTGGCCGGTAAGACCTCCGCGGACGGACGTTTTACAGGCCCCTGCCAGATCGCCCGCAAATGGACGCCGCTGGAGGTGTCCATTGTTTCCGTGCCGGCGGACGCCACCGTGGGCGTGGGCAGAGCCGACGACCCGGAGCAGGCGACGGCCAAGGACCTTTCTGTTTATGAAAAGCAGATCCAGATCAACAAAAATCTTTATCATTGAGGAGGCAAAACAACCATGACCATTCAGGAACTGATCGCCCGTCAGCAGGCTATTGTGAGCGGCGCCCGCGCCGCTGGCCGTGACCTGACGGCAGAGGAAAGAGCAGAGTTTGACGGCCTGCAGCGCCAGATAGACGCGGCGGGCAACAATCCCCCCGCCCAGGGCAACGAGGGCCAGGGCGGTGAGGATCCCACCGGCGGCGCCCGCGGTATGGGCAACGATAACGGCCAGCAGGGCACAGACCCCACCGAGGCAGCCCGCCAGGCCGTCGCAACGGAGCGCCAGCGCGTGAGCGACATTACCGCGCTGTGCCGTCAGGCGGGCATGGATCCCGCGGAGTATATCAGCAACGGCGCCACCATGGACACCGTAAGACAGGCGGCGGTGGACTACCTGCTGGCACACGGCGCCCCTGTTTCCAGCCGCATGAACGGCGACGAGGGCGACAACTTCCGCCAGGCAGCTGTGGACGCCATGCTGCTGCGGGCCGGTGTGAATGTCCAGAACCCCGCCCAGGGTGCGGAGGAAATGCGCGGCTACTCCCTGCGCGATCTGGCCATTGAGTGCATGGCCCGCGACGGCGTGGGCACCACCACCTCCCTGCTGCGTATGAGCAAGGACGACCTGTGGAACGAGGCTTGCCGCCAGTTCTTCAACCCCACCGCGGCGTTTCCCGCGATCCTGGACAACGCGATCCGCAAGAACATTGTCCAGATGTACCAGGAGATCCCCACCACGTTCCAGCTGTGGACCACCAAGGGCAGCGTGAGCGACTTTAAGCCCACCAAGGATCACAGCTATCTGGCCGGCGGCGCCGGTGAGTTCCTGCGCGTGGGTGAAAACGGCGAACTGAAAGCCGACACCCCCAAGACGGAACTGCTTCCCCAGCGCCAGATCGACACCTTTGGCCGCCAGTTCAGCATGACCCGCCAGGCGTTTATCAACGACGACGTGGGTTTCATCACCGAAATGCCCGGCCTTTACGCATGAGTGCCAAGCGCACGATCAACAAGCAGGTTTACAAGATCCTGATCGACAACCCCGCCATTTTCGACGGTGTTTCCCTGTTCGACAATGCCCACAACAACCTGATTGCCAGCGGCGCCGCCCCATCCATTGACACCCTGCAGGCCGCCATGCTGAAACTGCTGCACCAGAAAGACCCGTTTGGTGACTCCATCATGGTGGAACCCAAGTATGTGATCGTCCCCGTGGGCTATGGCTTTAAGCTGGCGCAGATCCTGGAAACCGCGCAGATCGACGTGACCGGGATCGGCAGCCACACCGCAAACGCCCTGTACCAGTACCGCAACAAGCTGCAGGTTATTGAGGAGGGCGCCCTGAACGTCCTGGCTGGTGACGGCAACGCGATCCCCTGGTTTGTCGCCGGCGATCAGCGTTACGCCAAGAGCCTGCAGGTTGATTACCTGAACGGCCAGGAAACCCCCACCATTCGCCGCAGCGAGGTTCCGGGCCGCCTGGGCTTTGTGTGGGACATTTGGCTGGACTGGGGCATTACTGCGGTTGACTTCCGCGGTATCGCCAAGAACCCCGGCACGACTATTTAACAGGAGGTAAGAGAACATGACCGCAAAATACTGGCAGAAAGGCGAAGGTGCTGGACTACAAGGCCAGCGCCGCAGTCAAAAACGGCGAAGTGGTGAGCCTGGGAACCAGGATCGGCGTGGCCGGTGAAGATATTGCCGCCGGCGAAACCGGCCACCTCCATGTGGTGGGTGTCTTTGAGATGGAAAAGGCCACCGGCGACGTTACCATGGGCGCCGCGCTTTATTACAGCGCAACGGACAAGAAGATCACCACCACGGCCTCCGGGAATGTGCCGGCGGGTTACGCTGCCGCCCCTGCGGCCAGCGCGGACGAAACCGTACTGGTGAAGCTGCTGGGCTAAGAGCCGGGAGGAAAGGAACATGAAGCGACTGACAGCACAGCGCCCGATCCTGTACGGCGGGCGTATGTATCAGGCGGGCGACACCCTCCCCGCCTATGACAAGCGCATGGTTCAGGCGTGGCTTTCCGCTGAAAGCGCCAAAATGACCGACGACGCGGCGGAGGAGGCCACAATGCCCCCGCAGGACGCTGACGGCGGCCAGGACGGCACAGAGAACGCCGACACCACCCAGGCACCCAGGAGGTAACAGACGCCACAGAGGCACCCAGGAGAGCCAGGAGAACCACGACGGCAACCATAGCGGTGAAAGCACCGACATGGTGGAGGGCCACCTGGATCCCGCACAGCTGGAAGAAATGAACAAGGACGACCTGAAAAAGCTGGCCAAGGACATGGGCGTGGATCTCCCGCGCGGCGCTGCAAAGGCGCTGATCGTGGAACGCCTGGCGGCGGCTATCGTCCAGACCCCTGCGGCGGCCATTGTGCCGCCTGCTGCGGATAACGGCGGGGGTGCCCAGTAATGGGCGCCCCTACGTTCAAGGAACAGATCGCGGCGGACATTTCCACCACATTCCTGAACTGCCTGGAGTTCGCGGACACCCACACGGTCAACGGTAAGGAAATGGCCGCGGTGGTGGACGACAACGAACTGCTGGAGCGGGACAAGGCCAAGATCATGGCCGCACAGACGGAGGCACATACAAGGCCCGGCGCCTGGTTTATGTGGCAAAGGCTGATTTTGGCCCCCGCCCCGCCCAAGGGGCCATGCTGACGCTGGACGGAAAGGCGTACAAGGTGAAATCCTGCACCGAGGAGGCCGGAGTGCTGGCCATTGAACTGGAGGCGGTGAGATCGTGAGCGATCAAAGCATTTTGCAGATCGACACCGACGAAGAACTGGCCAGGGTCATGCGGCAGCTGAAAACGCTGCCCCAGCAGCTGGGGGCGCCCAACGTGCTGAAAAATGCCCTGAACAGCACCGCCAGAAAGGTCCGCCGGCAAATCATAAAGGACAGCAAAGGCCGGTATGCGCTGAAAGAGAAAAAGGCGCTGCAATCAGAAAGCAAAATCCTTTCCGCCAGCGCCTCCACCCTGGAGCCGCCGTGCTGGCCAAAGGTCCATGCGGGACATTATGGACTTTATGACGCAGCCGAACACGGACACAGCCGCGGCGGCGGCCAAGGTCCTGAACAGCGGCACCATGAAACCGCTGGAGGCGGGCGGCCTGAAAGCGTTTATTACCACGTTCCGATCCGGGCACACCGCCATTGTGCAGCGGCGCGGCGCGGAACGCCTCCCCGTCAAAAAGCTGCTTTCACCTGCCGTTCCCCACATGATGGGAAACGAGGAAGTGAGAGCAGAGGCGGAGGCCCTGGCATACGAAACCCTGCAGCGTGAAATCGGAAAGCGGATCGAGCAGCTGACAGGTGCCAAGGCATGAAAAAAGCGGCCCCATATAGGAGCCGCTGCGGAAAATTAGTTGGTTCCAACAATCTGCATATCATGGACGGCAATTATTTGAACGTCCGAAATGTTCAGATTGTCCAGCTTCAAAATGTCCGCCTCCATGCCGCTGATAATATCGGCGGCGTCCTCCGTGTCAACGTCGATCTGCAAAGAAACGATGAAGCCGGAGCCGTCGGAAGCGGTGAGAATGTCGCAAGAATAGCTTTGCCCGCGGTATTCGTCAGGCACAAGAGCCTCTACTGCGGATTGCACGTCCTCCGCGGTAACAACAACGTCGGAACTGGGCTGCGGTTCTTCCTCTGTAACGTCATTGTCAGGCGCGGCGGAGTTGGAGGCGCTGGGCGCTGGCCCGTCGGTGATTGTGACCCAGCCGCAGGCGGTTAAGGACGTTACAAGGAACAATGTGCAGAGCAAGACAGCAAACGGTTTCATATTCGGTTATCCCCTTTCTGTGGACGCATTACGCGGCAAAATGCTGATTATTACCACATTATGCTGATTATTACCACACCGCAATTATAAGTGACAAACAGAAACAAGTCAAGGAGGCTCTACCGCGTGACACAAGAGTTTTTGCAGGACGCCATTGTGGAGGACCTGAAACAGCTTTTTTCCCACTATACCCTGACCAATTCCCTGGGCGTCGAGCGGGCGGTGAAAATCGTTCCGCAGGGCTCCCCATTCGTGAGGGCGACGACGAAGAAACCGACGCGGAAGCGCCGCCGGAGCCTTATGTGGCCGTGAAACTTTCGGACGGAGAGGTGACGGCGCAGGACACACGGCAGACCGTAAACGTGGTCATGGTCATTTGCGTGTGCGACCCGGACCCGAACCGCCAGGCTACCGCGACGCCTCCACATTGTCAACGAGATCGTGAGGCATTACGAACGTGACGGGATCGTGGCAAACCGCTATGAAGCACAGCACCCGATCCGGTGGGCGACCCAGGAGGAGGACACACACCCGTATTATTTCGCCGCCGTGGGGCTGCCGTTCTACGCGCCGGCGATTTTCAAGGAGGTGCCAGAAACATAATGGCGAAACCCAAAAAGGCCGAACAGGCCACCACCGTGGTTTACTGCGGCCCGTCCATTCCGGGCGTGGCGAAGCAGTACACCGCATACACCAACGGGATCCCCACCGCGCTGGCGGAGGCTATCGTGAAGCAGCCGGCCATGGAGGGCCTGGTGGTGCCCCTGGAGCAGTTACCGGAGGCCATGAAGAACCTGCGGAGCGGCACGGGGCATATTTCCCGCCTGTATCGTCTGGTACAGGTCAAACACTAAACAGGAGGTAGAAGAACATGGCATACAAACACGGTGTATATAACACCGAGCAGGCCACCAGCTGACCGTACCCGTTCAGGCAGCGCCGGCCTGCAGGTCATTTTCGGCACGGCGCCCATTCACCTGGCGAAAGACCCCGCGGCGGCGGTCAACACCCCCAAGCTGGTTTACAGCTACAAGGAGGCTGTGGAGGCCGTCGGCTATTCGGACGATTTCGAGAACTTCACCCTTTGTCAGAGCATTAGCGCCTGTTTCCAGGTTTTCAACGTTGCGCCCATTATCCTGGTGAACGTGCTGGATCCCAATAAGGCGGCCCACGTCACGCAGAACCAGGCGGAAAGCTGCGACGTTGTGGACGGCGTGGTGCTGTATGACAAGAAATATGTGCTGCTGAACACCCTGACCGTGAAGAACGGCAGCGCCACCCTGGTGGCCGGCAGCGACTACGAGGCGGCACATGAGGACGACGGCAGCGTGGCCATTACGCTGCTTTCCACGGCGGCCAAGGAGGCCAGCAGTCTGACCGTGAACAGCACCAGCCTGAAACCCTCCGGCGTGACCGCTGCCGACATTGTGGGCGGCGTGGACGCCTCCACCGGCAAGGAAACCGGCCTGGAACTGATCCGCCAGATTTACCCCACCCTGGGCATGGTGCCCGGCCTGATCCTGGCCCCCGGCTGGAGCCACAACCCCACCGTGGCGGCAGCCCTCCAGGCCAAGACCGAGAACATCAACGGAAATTTTAATTGCAGCTGCCTTTTGGACATTTCCGCGGACAGCGACGGCGCGGTGGTTTACACCAGCGTAAAGGGCGCCAAGGAGGCCCTGGGCGCCAGTTCCGCCCATGCGGTGGCCCTGTGGCCCATGGTGGCCGTGGGCGAGAAGAAATATTATTTCTCCGCCATGTTCGCCGCCCTGACGGCCTACACGGACGCCAACAACGCAGACGTGCCCTACGAAAGCCCGTCCAATAAGGACCTGCGGATCACCGCCACGGTTCTGAAAGACGGCACCACGGTGGCGCTGGATCAGCAGCAGGCCAACGACGTGCTGAACGCCAACGGCGTCATTACCGCGATCAACGCCAACGGGTTCAAATCCTGGGGCAACAACACCGCGGCCTATCCCTCCACCACGGATCCGAAAGATCGCTGGTGGGCCGTGCGCCGGTTCTTTGACTGGGACGGAAATAATTTCATTCAGACTTATTTCCAGAAAGTTGACAAGCCGGGCAATAAGCGCCTGATCCAGTCTATTGTGGACAGCCAGAACATTATCGGCAACGGCTACGTTGCCCGTGACTACTGCGCCGGTTACCGTGTGGAGTTCCGCAGCGACGAAAACCCCGTCACCAACCTGCTGGCCGGCCACCTGACCGTACACACCTACCTGGCCCCGTACATTCCCGCAGAGTATCTTGAAAATATCCGCGAGTATGACGTGGACGCCCTGGAAAGCGCAATCGGAGGTGAATAAAGATGAACACGATCCCCACTAAGATCAACCGTTACAACGTCTACAACAAGGGAAACCGCCTGCTGGGTGTCGGTGAGGAAATGACGCTGCCGGACTTTGAGCCGTCCAGCGAAACCGTGACCGGCGCCGGGATCCTGGGTGAGATCGACGACCCCACCGTGGGATATTTCGGCAATCAGGAACTGGAAATCCCGTTCCGCCTGCTGGACAAGGAAACCGCTGACATGATGGACATGACCAAGGCCGTGCAGCTGGAGATCCGCGCGCCCAGCAGACCACCAACACCGAGGGCGATATTGAGTTCAGACCCATGCGCGTGGTGGTTCGTGGCCGCGGCGGCAAGCTGACCACCGGCAAGGTCAAGGCAGGCAGCCCCATGGACACCGCGATCACGCTGACCATTCTTTACATTCTCATTGAGGTGGACGGCAAGACCGTGGTGGAACTGGACAAGCTGAACGAGGTTTACAAGGTCAACGGCGTGGACGTTCTGGCCAAGATCAAGGAGATGTGCTGACATGAGCGACGAAAAGAGAATGGACACCGCCCTGCTGGCGGAGAACGACGAAAAGAGAATGGACACCGCCCTGCTGGCGGAGAACGACGAAAACACCGCGGCGGAGGAAAACGCCCTGGTTATGAAGCTGGACAAGCCTTTCACCTTTGAGGGGCAGACGTACACCGAGGTGGACCTGTCCGGCCTGGAGGACACCACGGCGGCAGACCTGCAGGCCGTGGGCCGTTTCGTGACGAAGAAGAACCCGGCGGCGAACCCCGCAACCGTGGAAATGACGCTGGAATACGCCCAGTTCATGGCGGCCCGCGTCGCCCACCTGCCGCTGGAGTTTTTCGAGCGCCTCCCCGCAAAGGAGGCAATCAAGCTGAAAGGCATTGTCGTGGGTTTTCTTTACGGCGGGGCTGGGGACAACTAACGCCCGCCGTCATAAACAGGGCCTGCGTCGGGTTGTCCATACAACTGCGGACAGGGCTGGATTATCTTCTGGCCCTGTCCGTTTCGGACTTGAACGAACTGGCGGACACGGTGACGCAGTACGCGGAGGAGGTGGCAAAACATGGCCGGAAAAAATAAGCTGTACGAACTGATGATTAGCATAGGCGCCAAGAAAGACAGTTCGCTGAATAAAGCGTGTTTAGGTGCAAGCAACGATCTGGCGTCGTTGGGGCAGACAGCAAAAGCAGCGGGAAAGATCGCCGCCGGCGCCATGGTAGCAGCCGCCACCGCTGCGGCGACCCCGGGAACCGCTGCGGTGAAATCCGCGGCGGAGTATGAGCCCAGCTGGCCAACGTTTCCACGCTGCTGACCGGCACGGAGGCAGAGGTGGCCGCACGAACGGCGGAAATCGGGGATCAGGTTCTGGAAATCTCCAACCGCACGGGCGTGGCCACGGCTGACCTGACGGACGGAATGTATCAGGTGGTTTCTGCTTTCGGTGACAGCGCAGACGCCGCGGCCATTCTGGAAACCGCGGCAAAATCCGCGGCGGCAGGAAACGCGACCACGACGGACAGTATCAACCTACTTTCTGCCGTAACCAAGGGTTACGGCGACACCTCCGCGGAGGCGGTGCAGCAGGCGGCGGATCTGGCATTTGCCACCGTAAGACTGGGCCAGACCTCTTTCCCGGAACTGGCCGCAGGCATGGGCAAGGTCATTCCCCTGGCCAGCACCTTGGGACTGGAGCAGGAACAGCTATGGGGCGCCATGGCAACGCTGACCGGCGTTACAGGTTCCACGGCGGAAGTGGTTACGCAGATGAAAGCCACAATGCAGGCGTTCCTCTCCCCGTCCAAGAATATGCAGGCCGCCCTTAAAAATATGGGCTACGAAAGCGGCCAGGCGCTGCTTGAAAGCAAGGGGCTGCAGGGTTCTCTGGAAGCCCTAAAGGACGCCGTGGGCGGTGACGAACTGGCCTTTGCCGGCCTGTTCTCCTCTGTGGAGGCACAAACTGCGTGCTGGCTATGGCAGGCAACCAGGCCGATAACCTGACCAGCAAGACGGCGGAAATGTACGAAGCTACCGGCGCGGCAAATACCGCCTTTGAGCGGCAAACCAACAGCCTGAAATATGACATTCAGATGATTAAAAACCTGGGCGCCAATTTCTTGACGCAGCTGGGCACCAACATTCTGCCGTATGTGCGGGAGTTCGCGGAGGCGGCCCTGCCGGTGGTTTCGGAGGCGCTGGAGAAGATCGGCGGTTACATGACCGGGACCATCATTCCGGCGGCGAAAGCTGCAGCGAAATGGATTTCAGAACACCGCACCCTGATCCTGGCGCTGACGGCGGGTATCGCAAGCGCAACCGTGGCATTTAAGGCTATGAAAACAGCCGCGACAGCCATAAAGGCAGTTAAGGAGTTGAAAACCGTATGGGAGGCCGCAAGCAAAGGCGGCGCAACTCTGGCAAATGCTTCAAAACTGTTAACAGTCAAGTTTCTGGCGATTGCAGCGGCTATTGCTGTTGCTGTTGCCATTGGTGTCCTGATTTATAAGAACTGGGACAAGATCAAGGCCAAGGCCGTGGAACTGGGCGCGAAGATCTCCGAGGTATGGGGAAACATCAAGACCGGCGTTTCCGAGGCCGTGGCGAACCTGGTTTCTGCGTTCCAGTCTAATTTCCCCCTGCTGTCCGCTTATTTGAGCGGGTGGTGGGAAAGTGTTTCGGCGGCCTGGGAAAACGTCAAGGCCATTTTTGCCAATATCATTGACTTTGTGCAGAACGTATTTGCAGGCAACTGGAGCGCCGCCTGGGACAATATCGTGGCCATTTTCGGAAACGTGTTTGGCATGATCGTGAACCTGGCGAAAGCCCCCATAAACGGGGTTATTTCCGCAATCAACTGGGTGCTGGAGAAGATCAACAGCATTTCCGTGACGATCCCGGACTGGGTTCCGGGCGTCGGCGGGAAAACCCTGGGCTTTAACATTCCGACGATCCCCGCCCTGGCTGCCGGTGGTATTGCCACGGAGCCGACGCTGGCGCAGATCGGTGAGGGCGGAGAGCCGGAGGCGGTGCTGCCGCTGTCCAAGCTGGCGGCCCTCCTGGACGAATGGACGAAGCCGAAGCCGACACCGGGCGGCGGAACGGGCGGCGGCGGTGAAACCGTCGTTTTCTCCCCGGTATTCAATTTCTACGGCGGGACGCGAGCCGCGAGGAGGCCGAGGAGGCCGGGCGGATCAGTTTCGCGGAGTTCAAGAAACTGTATAGGCAGATGAAAGCCGAGGAGAAGCGCAAGCAATTCAGCCCGGCATAAGAGGAGGACCACACCATGGAAAGCACCTACACCACCAAGCAGGGGGACGTATGGGACAAAATCGCCTATGAGGTGTACGGCGACGAAGAATACACCGGCTGGCTGATGGAAAACAATTTCCCGCTGCTGGACACGTTCGTGTTTGACGCCGGGGTGGTCCTCCAGACCCCGGCCCCGCCGGAGCAGACCGCGGCCAATGACCTGCCGATCTGGAGGAGCAAGGTATGAATACACGGCGGGCGTATGTAGACCTGATTTACAACGGAACCGCAGCCACGGCGGAAATCTCCGGTTTCGTGACGGATATTTCATACACGGATCCGGCCAGCGGAGAGGCGGACAGCCTGGACATTACGCTGCAAGACCGGGATCGCCGGTGGACGGGGGCGTGGATCCCCGTCGCCGGTGACACCCTGGCCGCGACGATCCGAGCGCTGAACTGCCAGTATTCCGGGGACAACCGGATCCTGCCGTGCGGTTTCTTTATCGTGGACAGTTTCAGCTTTTCCGGCTGGCCGGTTTCCGGGAGCATTTCCGCGATCTCCACGCCGCTGGACAGCAGTTTCACCACCACCCAGCGGACAAAGACCTGGGAAAACGTGACCATAAAAGAGATCGGAACCGAGATCGCAGGCCGCGCCGGGATCGCGCTGGCCTGGGACGTGGAGGGCGACCCGTTCACGATCAAGAGCGTGGAGCAATCGGAACAAACCGACTGTGAATTTTACATGAACCTGTGCAACACCTACGGGCTGGCCATGAAAGTCTACGCCCAAAAGATCGTGGTGTATGACCGGGAGGCATACAAGAAAAAGGGCGCGGCGGCGGTGCTGTCCCCGTCCAATATGAAATCCTGGTCATGGCAGCAGGATCAGGCCGGCACCTACACCGGCGGAGAGTTCACATACACCAGCCCGGCCACGGAAAAGGAAATCAAGGTGACCGTGGGCAAGGCAGCCGGATCCTAAAGCAGAGCGGCAAGGCCGACAGCAAGGCCGACGCGGAGCGGAAGATCAAGGCGGCGGTGGCCAAGGCAACCACGGAAAGACCAAACTTTCCGCCACCATTGTGGGAAACGCCTCTCTGGTGGCCTCCCAATGCGTCCAGGTGGTGGGCCTGGGGAAGCTGTCCGGCAAGTATTACATTGACACCATTACACACAACGTCAGCGGATCCGGCGGCTACACCATGGACCTGGAAATGTCGCTGGTGGAGGAATGACGCGAGGAGGAACGCATGGAAAACAATATCCGGCTGGGAAAGATTTCAGCCGTTGATTACGCCGCGGGCACGGTCCGCGTGGTGTACCACGAAAAGGACGACGCCGTGACTGCCCCCATTCCCCTGATTTCATCGGAGTATTTCATGCCGGAGGTGGACGACATGGTTATGGTGCTTCACCTCTCCAACGGCACGGAGGCGGGCGTGGTCCTGGGACGACCGTGGAGCGAAAAGAACAAGCCCCGGAGGTTCCAAAGGGCTTTACCGCAAAGACCTGGCCCGTTCGCCGGGTGAGGCCATGATCCGCTATAAGGACGGCACCATGACCATCAAGGCCGCCAAGCTGGTGATTGACGGAACCGTGACCGTCAGCGGCGACGTGACCGCCGGCGGGGTTTCCCTGGACAACCACACCCACACGGACAGCATGGGCGGCGGAACCTCCGGGCCATCGTAAGGAGGCGATTTACACATGATCGGAACGCTGGGGCGCAAAATCATTTTTGAGGTGAGCGACAACAGGGTTTTGACCTTTGAGAGCATGAGCCGCGAGGTTTCCGGGCGCTGGACCGAACACGAAGTTTTAGGCGTGAAGCCAAAAGCGGAGTTTTTAGGGCCTGGCCTCCAGACCATAAGCCTGACCATTCACCTGTCCGCTGCCCTGGGCGTGAAGCCGCGGCGGATCCTGGACATGGTGGAGCGCATGGTGGAAAGAGGTTCGGCGGAGTACCTGGTGATCGGCGGCAGACTGGTGGGCCGCCGTCCGTTCCGCGTTACAGGATCGAGTGAAGCCTGGGACAAGGTTTACAGCCGCGGAGAATTGGCCAAGGCTACCCTGACCATTTCACTGGAGGAATACGCATGAACGAAAACGACCTTTTCAATTTCCAACTGGAATATACGTTCACGGCGGACTGGCTGGCAGAACTGGATCGGCAGCTGGCCCTCCTGCTGTCCACACGGAGGGCACCATGCCGCTGGATCGGGCTTTCGGCCTGAACATGGATTTTGTGGATATGCCGCCAGAGGCCGCAAAGAGCCTTTACACGGCGGAGGTCACCGAAAAGGTGTCCAAATTCATACCGGAGGTGCGGGTGCAGGAAGTGACCTGGACCGGCGGCAACACCGGAAAACTTTTTCCCAAGGTGGTGATAACAAGTGCCTGATATTTCCGCAATTCAGAACACCCCGGACGTGTCTTTCATCGACAACAAGACCATTGACGACGTGCGCGGGGATATGGTGGCAGACTTTGAGGCGTTCATGCTCCAAGCGACGGGCAGCAAGGTGTCCCTGGGCCGCGCCTCTGTCCACCGCATGATCCTGTATTCGGCGGCGGCGCAGATTTACCAAGCCATGCAGTACGTTGACCGAGCGGGCAAGCAAAGCCTTTTGAAATACTCCTATTCGGAGTTCCTGGACAATCTGGCGCTGCTGAAAGGCGTTACCAGAGAACCGGCCAAGGCGGCCACGACCACGATCCGCTTTACCGCGTCGGCCACCAGGACGCTGGCCACACCGATCCCGGCGGGCACCAGGGTTTCCTCCAGCGGTTCCATTTATTTCAGCACGATGGAGTACGCAGAGATCCCGGCGGGCAGCCTGACGGTGGACGTGCTGGCGGAGTGTACCGCAACAGGCAACGCGGGCAACGGACTGGCGCCTGGCGAGGTGTCCACCATCGTGGATCCCGTTCCCTACATTACCAGCGCCGTGAACCAGAACACCACGGAGGGCGGCGCAGACGTGGAGAACGACGAAAGCCTGGCGGAGCGGGTTTACCTGGCCCCTGGCGCCTATTCTACGGCAGGCCCGGAGGACGGATACCTGTACCACGCCAAGAAGTACAACGCCGCCATTGGTGACGTGGTGGCCACCAGCGACCACGAAGCGGGCCAGGTGGATATTGTTTTCATCATGGCCGACGGTTCCAAGCCGGGCGCGGCCATGATCTCCGGCCTGCAGGCGTACCTCTCCGGCAAGACGATCCGCCCCATGACGGACAAGCTAACCGTGAAAGCCCCGGAGGAGGTCACATACAGCATTAACCTGACGTATTACATCAACCGCAGCGACAGCGCCAGAGCGGTGGCAATCCAGGCGGCGGTGGCCCAGGCCGTGGAGGAATATAAAACCTGGCAGCGCACCATAGGCCGCGACGTGAACCCGTCGCAACTGGCCGCCATGGTCATGGAGCAGGCGCCAAGCGTGTCACCGTGACCGCGCCGACGTTCGCGGCGGTGGCCGCCACCAAGGTGGCAGCATTGACCGGATCGGCCACCGTGACGTATGGAGGGCTGGAAGATGATTAAACTTTCCGGCAGCCGCTTCACGGACATTATGCCGGAGAACCTGGCAGAGCAGCCGGAGATCCAGGCGCTTGCCTACGCCGTGGGCAGGCAGGTGGAGAAGCTGCTGGCCTATGCCGACGCGCCCGCACCTATGCGGCGATCTATGCTGTGCCGGAAAAGGTGCTGGATCTGCTGGCCGTGGAACTGCGTACCCCGTCCTATGACGAAAACTTTTCCATTAAGGTCAAGCGAACCCTGATCGCGGAAAGCCTGCTGTTTTACGCACAGATGGGCACCCCGGCAGCGGTGAACCGGATCATTGAAACCATTTTCCAGGCCGGTCATATCAGCGAGTGGTGGGAATACGGCGGGAAACCCTATCACTTTAAGGCATACACCACGAACCCGGCCATTACGTCGGACGACGTGGAGGAGTTCAAGCGGGTGCTGGGCACCGTAAAGCGCCTTTCCGCCTGGCTGGACGAAATCGTGTTGGATCTGTCCACACCTCCGGCGGAGGTATTCGTGGGCCATTGGATCCACACGGGCGATTTTATCACCCTGCAAAGGGCGACTATGTAACAGGAGGTTATCAGCCATGTTTCAGGCCCCGAAACTGACAGACGCCGGCAAAAACCTGTATTACAGGAATATGGCCGGTGAGGGGATCAAATTCACAACCATTCAGCTGGGCAACGGCACAATCAGCGGCCCGATCTCCGCTATGACGGCCCTTGTCAGCGCCGTGGTGACTATTGACGCCGCGGTGAAGAACAACGCGGAGCAGTACGCCGACGTGTCCGGCCATTTCTCCAACGCAGAACTGGAGGAGGGTTTTTACTGGCGCGAGATCGGCGTGTTTGCGGCGGATCCCGATTACCCCAATGACCGCAGCCACGACATTCTTTACTGCTACCAAAACGCCTATGACACGGCGGACTTTATCCCCGTGCGTCGGTGGAAACGGTGGAAAAAAACATTACCGTGCCCATTATCGTGGGCGACGCCTCCACAGTGTCCTGCACCCTGTCCAGTTCGCAGGTGCTGGTGTCGGAGGCGGACCTGGAGGCGCACGACAAGGACGCGAACGCCCATAATGCCCTGTTTGAGAAGATCAACAAAGAACTGGAAAAGAAACAGGACACGATCACCGCCAAGGGCATTTTGAAAGGCGACCAGGACGCAAAGGGAAACCCCACCGTGACCAAGGCCACGCCGGGCGTGGACTACCAGCAGCCCACCCAGGTGCTGACGGAAAGCAACGCCATGGCCCTGACGGACACGGTTCCGTTTTTCTCCGGTGCTGACGGGCAAAACCGTAAGGTCACGCTGAAAAAGCTAAAGGAGGCCCTGGGCGTCCAGTCTGCCAGTATCAACGTGACGACCTGCGCCGGCGCGGCGGTGGTTTGCACGGACGGAGAAACCACCCTGAACGGCGTGGGTTCCACCAAGTTCTCCCTGCCGGAGAACACCGGCACCTGGGAGGTAACCGCCACCCTGAACGGCCACACGGCCAGCGCCGTGGTGGAGGTCACCGGCGCCATGCAGTACAACGTGGATCTGGTGATTACCTCCAGCGTGGCAGTTACCCACGCACCCACGAAAACCACCTACAACGTGGGGGAAACATTCGACCCCACCGGCCTGGTGGTCACCGCCACCTATGCCGACGGCACCACGGAGGACGTAACCGACGGCTGCACGTTCAGCCCCACCGTTATGGCAGCCAGCACCACGGCGGTGACGATCAAATACCAGCGGGCGGGCGTGACGGTCACGACCACCCAGGCGGTCACGGTCCTGGAAATGTCCAGCATTTCCGTGAAAACCGCACCCAACAAAACCGCGTATTACATCGGTGAGAGTTTCGACGCCACCGGAATGGTGATTGAGGCCACCATGTCCAACGGCACCAAAAAGACCGTGACGGGCTGGACGTACACCCCCAGCGGCGCCCTTTCCAAGACGGACACGGCGGTGACGATCTCCTACACGGAAAACGGCGTCACAAAGACCTGCACCCAGGCGATCACGATCCGCACCCTGTCCAGCATTTCCGTGACGACGGCACCCGCGAAAACCGCCTACAAGTACGGGGAGAAGTTCAGCAGCGCCGGAATGGTGATTACCGCTAAATATTCGGACAACGCCACCCGCGTGGTGACCGGCTGGACCTATTCACCCACCGGCGCCCTGGGACTGTCTAATACCACGATCACGATTACCTACGCAGAGGGCGGCGTGAGTAAGACCTGCACCCAGGCCATTACCGTGAGCAACTACCTTTCCAGTATCGCGGTGACCCACGCACCCACGAAAACCTCCTATTTCACCGGCGAAACGTTCAACAGCGCGGGAATGGTGGTCACCGCTACCATGGCAGACGGCAGTAAAAAGACCGTCACCGGCTACACCTGCAGCCCCACCACCATGGCAGCCAACACCACGGCGGTCACTGTCAGCTATTCCGAGGGCGGCGTGACCAAGACGACCACCACCCCGGTGACGGTCACCAGCATTTCCAACACGCTGGCCTCCAACAGCTGGGCAACGATCCGCGCCGTGTCCGACGCCGGAAAGGGGTCCAATTACTGGAGCGTGGGCGACGCCAAGGGGATCACGATCAACGGCAAGGTGGGCGCCACGACGTTCTCCAATCTGGCCATTTCCGTGTTTATCCTGGGTTTCAACCACAACGCCAGCCGTGAGGGCAGCAACCGGATCCATTTCCAGATCGGCAAGATCAACGGCACCCTGGTGGGCCTGGTAGACGGCAATTACAGCAACTACACCAGCACCACCGGCGCCTTTACCATGAACACGTCGAACACGAACAGCGGCGGGTGGAATAACAGCCACATGAGAAAGACCGTGCTGGGCAGCAACAGCGCCAGCGCCACCAGCCCCACGGCCAACACCCTGCTGGCAGCCCTGCCGGCGGATCTCCGGGCTGTTATGAAGCCGGCCACCAAGTACAGCGACAACACCGGCGGCGGAAGTGACACCGCCAGCTATGTCACCAGCACCACGGATCTGCTGCCGCTGCTTTCGGAGTTTGAATACCACGGGGCCAGGTATTACGCCAACAGCGCGGAGAAGAATTACCAGGCCCAATATGACTATTACCGGGCCGGAAACAGCAAGGTGCATTATAGGCACAACGCCACCGGCACGGCGGCCTATGTGTGGTGCCGTTCCGTCCGTTCGGGCGCCAGCGGCATTTTCTGCCTTGTCAGCACCGACGGCGGCGCCGGCAGTGCCAACGCCGCCAGTTCCTGGGCGCTGGCCCCCTGCTTTTTTGTCTAATCGCCGCAGCATATCCGGCAAAATCCCGCCCACGGAAGTGGGCGGGAAACCCGGACAGAGAAAGAAAACCCGTGAGGTGAAAGAATGTCAGTTCTGAAAGAAAAGCGGACCGTGAGCAAAGCGGAGTATGTGAACACCGCAAACCAGATTTATGTGGAAACGGTGGGCTTTTTGACGCGGCTTTCCGCCCGTTATTCCCGGCTGATTGCAGAGGGCACCGCGCAGCTGGCCGGTGAGGTCATGGACCACACCGAAAAGGCCAACAAAATATACCCGTCGGACGAACAGCGCAAAGCCCAGCGCAAGGCGCATTTGCTGGAGGCGCTGGCCTCCCTCTCTGCGCTGGACGTGCGCCTGACCCATGCCTATCTGGTTATGTACCAGAACCCGCAAGGTGCTTTACGGCGCCCAGCGGAAAGACGGTCCCACCCAAGGAGGCCATGGACAAGCTGGACCGCATGGCGCAGAGCCTGGGCGAACTGATAGACCGGGAGGACACCCTACTGCGGAATATCCTGGAGAGCGACAGGAAGCGGAAATAAGTCATTTTTATGGGTGTATCTTTGAAAACGCGCCGGGAGGCAGGGCGGCTTTCCCCTCTGACGGCGGCCAATGTGTGGTGCCGTTCCGTCAATTCGAGCAACAACAACAATTTCTGCCTTGTCAACACCGACGGCAGCGCCAACAATAACAACGCCAACAATTCCTGGGCGCTGGCCCCCTGATTTTGCATAACTGGGTCAAATGCAGTAACGAACGTGAACCGGACCCATGTAAAAGGAAAGATACTTCCCTGGCGAAAGCTGAAACTGCCCGCTGATGATCCCGCGCGGACGCTGCTTGCATGGCGGGGGTATTGTGCTAACCCCGTTTCATGCGCTGGATCGAAGCAGTTTAGACGCACACCAACACCACAACTGTACGGAGGGCGAATACTTTTCTATGACAAGCGAACAGCGCCGCGAGGCGCGTTACAGACGCCGCCAGACAAGGCGGCAGGCAAAGCGAAAGGCCCACAGCGACGCCTGGGGCCGATTGAGGAAGTTTTCAGTTACCGCGCCATGTTTTTCTATGGCCGGAAATGCTGCAACGGCGTGAGGTGGAAAGCCAGCACACAGCGGTTTGAAATGCACCTGTTTTCCGGCACCGCCAAGCGCCGGCGCAAGATCCTGAATGGAACATGGAAGCCGGGCAAAACCGCCCATTTCACCCTGAAAGAACGGGGCAAGGTTCGACCAATAGACGCGCCGCACATTGAGGATCGGCAGGTTTATAAGGTTCTGACCAAAAAGGTGCTGGTGCCGCTGTATGTGCCCAGTATGATCTACGACAACAAAGCCAGCCAGAAAGGCGGCGGCCTGCATTTCCATTACAGACGCCTGGCCAAGCACCTGCGGGACCATTACCGCAAGCATGGCCTGGAGGGTGCCCTGTTCCTGATGGATTTTCACCACTTTTTCCCGGACGCGCCCCACGCGCTGCTGTATGAGCGGCACCGGGGCATGATCCTAAACCCGGACCTGCGGCAGTTGGCCGATCTGGTGGTGGCAGCTGTGCCGGGCGGCGTGGGTATGCCGCTGGGCGTGGAGCCAAGCCAGCAGGAAATGGTGGCGCTGCCGTCCTCCCTGGACAACCGGATCAAAGCCCAGCTTTCGATCCATGGCGCTGCCCATTACATGGACGACTATTACACCATTCTGCCGTCGAAGCAGGCGGCGGAGGTGACCGCGGCGGACGTGATCGGCCACGCGGAGGCCATGGGCCTGCAGGTCAACGCCGGAAGTCAAAAGTGGTTCCGTTCTCCAGACCGTTCCGGTTCTGCAAAGCAAAGTTTCAGGTGACGGACACCGGCGCGTGAAGATCCACGGCTGCCGGGACGGCATGAAGCGGGCACGGCGGAAACTGCGGCTTTTCCAGGCGCGTGTGGCCAGCGGTGAAATGACGGTGGAGAAGGTGGCCCAATGGCTGCAAACACCGATTTCCTACTATGAGAACTTCAACGATCACGGCAGGGTGCTGAAACTGCGGCGGCTATTTTATGCGATTTTCAAAACGGAGGTGTAAACCATGTTCAAGATCACAAAAGACGGGGCGACCGTGGCCATGACCGAGGCCCCCAACTACATCAAGCAGGCGGAAAACGGCTGTTTCGTGCTGTGCCCGGAGGCGGAGGCCACGGGGATCGCGCACAACGGCACCGTTTACCACCTCCTGGGACGCCCTGACATGGCGGGGGCAGAAATCACGGTCATGCTGGAAGAAACGGACGCGGGAGCGGAGATCGCCAAGGCGGCAGACGCTACGGGGATCGTGTTCGTCACAATGGCGGAGGCCGGAAGCGTGGACGCCACAACGGCGGCGGAACACGCGGACCTTTTCGCGCCGTGGGCGGTGCCGGTGGCCTATACCGTGGGCCAGATCCGCAGATATACGGACGGGAAGCTGTATAAATGCGTTCAGGCCCATACGTCACAAGCGGACTGGACGCCGGACAAAACCGCAAGCCTTTGGACGCCGGTTTCCGATCCGGCGGAGGAATGGCCGGAATGGTCCCAGCCGGTTGGCGCACATGACGCATACAGCAAGGACGCCAAGGTGTCGCACAATGGCAAGCATTGGACCAGCACCGTGGACAGCAACGTGTGGGAGCCTGGCGTGTACGGGTGGACGGAGGTGTAAGCCGTGGGCGCTGCCTACATCGTAAGAAAAAGAGCGCGGTTTGTGAGTATCAACGGCCCCGTAAACCTCCGGTATGGTACGCCTGTGGACGCTGTGGACGGGTTTCTGGTACATAATGGCCGCCCATTGTGCGCGGTCACCAGCGAGAGCGCACACCGCTATTTTGCACGAAATGACGACGGAAACGGGAAAGCCCGCGGCGCCCTGATCGGCGCCATCACGGCCAAGCTGGAGCGGAAAGACGCCGGCCATCAAATGCGCTGGGATCTCCTGTGGAGCGACCCGGAGGCGCAGAAATTACGCCACCCGGATCATGCGGATTATTGGCTGTGGGGACACGCCTTTTTTGAGGCGGACATGGCAGACCTGGAACACGTCGCCGGCTGATCGGTGCGAGGAGGTGACGCTGCCATGGATTATATGAAACTGGTGGCGGACCTCTGCCAGATCATTGACCGCCAGAATGAAATCACCAAGGCCATGGTGGTGCAGCTGGGCCAGCGCGACGCCCTCCGGTATGAGGAGGAAATGGCGGCAGTTCGGCGGGACTACGATACCGCCATGGGGGAGGTGGATCCGTGCAAAAACTAATTGAAACGCTGTCCACCGTAAGCATGGGCCAGGCGCTGACTGGCGGCGTCACCGTGGTGGCGCTGGTGTCCGTGTTTATCGAAATTACACCGGTGAAGATCAACCCGGTTTCCAAGTTTCTGGCCTGGCTGGGGCGGAAGATCAACAGCGAAGTGATCGCCAAGGTGGACAGGCTGGAAACCGAGGTGCAGGCCATGAGGAAAGCGGACGGAGAGCAGGAGGCCGTAAACTGCCGTTACCGGATCCTGCGGTTCGGGGACGAAGTAAAACACGGCACCCGGCACAGTCAGGAACATTTTGAGCAGATCCTGGCCGATATTGACGCCTACGAAATCTATTGCAAGGATCACAAGGATTTCAAGAACAACAAAACCAAAGTGACCACGGAGCGGATCCTGGACGTTTACCGCAAGTGCGTGGAAACGGACGATTTTTTGTAATGGGAGGAAGCCGTGAAAATCTTTATTGTGGCCGCGGCGGCGTGGGCTGCCGGTGCCCTCCTGGGCTATTTCGTGGCCCGGCTGGCGTATAAGCACCTGCGGAAGCGTCTGCGGACGCTGCGGCAGGAACGGAAGCCGCCTAAAAAGAAAATGGGCACCATGGACAGGATCCTGGTTCTGGAAGCGGTTTTCCTGGTGGCGTACACGGTGGCCGATCTGGTGGTTTTCTGGCACACCGGATCAGAGCCTGCCACGCTGACCGGCTGCGTGTTCGGCGTGTGCGCCTGGAAAACGGCGTCATGGGCTGGATCAAGACCAACAAGGACAAGGCGGCGGAGGCCGTCGGAACGAGCGGGAGCGGCACCCAGCCGCCCCCGGAGGAACCGCCCGCGGGCACCGGCGAACCACCGGACGCGGGCCTGTGAGGAGGTATAAACAAACATGACTGGAAACGAACTGCGCCGAAAGGTGGCGGACATTATCAACGCATGGGACGGAGCAACCAGAGGCAGCGCCAAGCACCTGGAGATCCTGAACATCTACAACAACCACAAGCCGCTGGCAAGAGGTTACCGCGTACAGGTGGGTGACGCCCATTGTGCCACCACGGCCTCCGCGGCGTACATCAAGGCAGGGATCGCGGAGTACACCGGGACGGAGTGCGGCGTGGGAAAGTACGTCGAGATCGCCAAGAAAAAAGGGATCTGGACGGAGAACGCCGCATACACCCCAAGGTGGGCGACGCCTGCGTGTACGACTGGCAGGACGGGGCCAACTACGCCACCACCGACAACACCGGCGCACCGGATCACATTGGCATTGTTACCAAGGTGGGCGGCGGCACATTTGTGGTCACAGAGGGAAACATGAACGGCGGCAAGGTGGGCAAGCGCACCATGAAAGTGAACGGGCGGTATATCCGCGGTTTCATTACCCCGGACTTTGACATGATCGCCCGGAAACTGGGCGGTACGTCCGGCGGGACGGCGGACAAGCCAACGAAACCGACGACCCAGGCGGCGGTACATACACCGTAAAGAGCGGCGACACCCTTTCCCGTATCGCCGCGAAGTACGGCACCACCGTGGCCGAACTGGTGGAGATCAACGGCATTAAAAACCCGAACCTGATCCGTGTGGGCCAGGTCCTCCGCCTGCCCGGCGGAGCCGTCAAGTACACCGTTGTGGCCGGGGACACCCTTTCCCGTATCGCCGCGAAGTACGGCACCACCGTGGCCAAGCTGGCAGCAGACAACGGGATCAAAAATCCGAACCTGATCCATGTGGGCCAGGTTATCACCATCAACAAATAATTTTGCCGGAGGTGCTGGAATGGTTATTATCAAGGCGCTGGCCTGGGCGCTTTCCCTGGCCGCTGTGGTCACCTGGCTGGTGGCCTGGTACGCTGGGACGGTTCGATCCCCTGTGATCGGAGCCAATGCGAAAGCTGCCCATTTCCGCGGTGCCACGAAAATGGCCAGGACAGCACCGGGCAGGAATGAGAGGTAAAAATGGAACAGACTATTATCCGCCTGGCCATTGGCCTGGTTCTTTTGGTGGCTGTCAACGTCGTGCTGGGCAGCCTGAACGCCCTTTTTGACGGGACTTTCGACCGTATCAAATGCCGGAACGGCGTCATTAAGGGGATCATTATTGCCGCCTGTTTCGTCGCTTTCTATGTAGCGGGACGCCTGAACCCCGATATTGTGGCAATCGACATTGACGGCGAAACGGTCAACGTGGCAACAGCCGCCAACCTGGCCATGGTGACGGCCTATGTGCTGTATGCGAAAGACGTTTTTTCCAAGCTGTCCAAGCTGGTTTTGAGCAAAACGAGCGGGACGCCGGAGCAGACCGGCGGAACCACGCCGCCCGCATTGGAGGAACCGGCGGACGCAGCGGAGGCCACCGCAGCAGAATAAAAAAGGAACCCCGGCGCCGCCCTGGCGTCGGGGTTCTTCTGCGGGTCACCTGCTGGCAGGCATGGCCCGCATGACTGTTTTTCTGCTGTATTCATCGGTGAGGACTAACACCACACCGCGCCGCCCGTCAGCCAGCGGGACCGTGACCGCCTCCAGCGTAACCGCCGGGGAAACTTTCGCTTGCTTTTCCATTCTCATTTCCTCCCGTTGAATAGTTTACGGAACAGCCGTCGGAGCGGGACAAAAACCGCCACAAACACGGCCAGCAGGATCAAGTATTTCATGGTAAACCCTCCCTATTGACATTTTGATGGATTTCTTTTATATTTGGGGTGCGGAGGTTCGGGCCTCCGCACCCCTGGCCTTTACCAGTTCAGCAGTTTTTGAACCGCCAGAACGATAAGGCCGGAGATTGTGGCCGCCAGAATGTCAGCTGCGAACTGTTCCATTCTTTTGGCCCGCGCCGTCGGCTTATGCCGTCGGCGTTTTTTCTTGCTCATTTTAACCACCCCTTTCCTCTTGAACTGTCTATATTATAATCTAACGTGAGATAAAAAGCAATCCGCAATATGCACAAATCTAACGTGAGATATTTATATAATCTAACAGTAGATAAAAACGGGCGGCGGTGGTATTATAATGGCGAGGTGATAAGCATGGGCAGACCGAAGAAAGAGGGCGGCATGAGCGCCACCGACTACAAGCGAGATTTCAACGAAAAGAACTATGATCGACTTTCCCCGTATGTAAAGAGAGGAAAAAAAGACAGATACAAGGAAGCTGCGAAAGCTGCCGGGTACAGCCTTAACGAGTTCATGGAAAAAGCCATGGACAAACTGGCAGCGGAGATCCTGGGAGAATAAAAAGCATAAGCCCCGACGCACACAGCGCCGGGGGCGTTTCGGCGTTTGCCCTCCAGAGTGTTCAATATTTTTCGGTGCTGATTATTAACACGGGTTCGTGGAAACCTATGTGTTAATATCAAGAAAACTGCTGAACATTACCACGCGCCTGGAGGGCTGCCCATGAAAGCGTATGATTTCCACGGGAAAAGAAATATATGCGGTGACCGGATCCGGGAGGCCCGCCTGCGGGCGCGGCTGTCACAGTCTGATCTCTGCCGGCGTCTGCAACTGGCTGGTGTCATTGTGGAGCGGGACGTGATAAGCAGGATCGAAAACGGCGGCAGGTTTGTGGCTGACTTTGAGGTGGTGGTGATCGCGGACGTTCTGGAGGTTTCCGTGGACTGGCTGCTGGGCAAAGAATAGGACGGCGTGGAGTGCTGTATGCACCGCGCCGTCCATATTTTTTGAAAGTGAGGGCACGGGCATGAAAGGATATAAGCACCTGACGGAGTTTGACCGGAACAAGATCGCCAGAATGAGAAAAGAGGGCGCCACCATGCGCGAGATCGGCGCGGCCCTGCACGTCAGCGCCGCCACCGTCTGCCGCGAGATCAAACGCGGGACATACACCTACATGAACGCGGATTATATCGAAGTGACCGAGTACATACCAGAGCGGTCACAAGCCCGCTACCGGGCCAACATGGCGGCCAAGGGCGGCCCCCTGAAAATTGGAAGTGATCGCCGGTACGCCGAAACCCTGGAGGCGCTGATTGCTGACGACAATTACAGCCCGGAGGCAGCCCTGCATGAGATTGAGAACCACCCGGAAAAGTACGGCAGCTTTGAAACGCGGATCTGCCGCCAAACCCTTTATGCCTATATTGACAAGGGAGTTTTTCTCCGCCTGACCAATAAGGCGCTGCCGTTCAAGGGTTCCCGGCGGAAGAAGAAAACCAAGCACGTCCAGCGGGCGAAACAGCAGCCCAAGGGTGAGAGCATAGAAAAGCGCCCGCCGGAGATCGACGGGCGCCAGGAGTTCGGCCACTGGGAAATGGATCTGGTGGTTTCCTGCAGGGGCGGGCATAAGTGCCTCCTGGTGCTGACCGAGCGCGTCACCCGCATGGAGGTGATCCGCCTGATCCGCGATAAATCCGCGGCCAGCGTCGTCCGTGCGCTGGACACCATGGAACGGAAATGGGGCACCCGCTTCCCGCAGGTATTCCAATCTATTACCATGGACAACGGAAGCGAGTTTGCGGACTATATCGGGATCGAACGGTCCGTATATAAACGCTGTGAGAGCAAGCGCACCCGGACATATTACTGTCACCCATACTGCAGTAGTGAGCGAGGAAGCAACGAAAAACAAAACCAGATGATCCGGCGGAAGTTCCCCAAGGGAACAAACTTTGATAAGGTCACCCAAAAAGACGTGGAGGCGGTGGAAAGCTGGCTGAACAGATACCCCCGCCAACTGCTGGGCTGGGCCTCTGCCGGACAGCTGTTTGAGGGCTATTTGCAGACCGTCTAAAAATATTTTTTCGTTTTGTTACACTTTCCTATTGACATTTGCCAAAATATCCACAAATATTTTGTTTCTCTACTTATAATACGTTTTTTCGCGGCCCAAAATTGCAGCCTCTTCTCTCCTGATTTCCGCTCCTTGTATCCCAAATCGACAAAATTTTATCAAAGATTTGTTTTTGGCATAAAATCTTTAATTTGTGCAGGCAAACGGACCAGGATTTTTACGAAACTGTCTCAAATACCACGGATTCTTAATAAGATTTGTTGCTTTTACCCGAAGAAAACCGCTCCGCCGGTTGATTTCAGCCCTGATTTATGTATAATGATATACAGGAGAATACGCATCTGTATTTCTTTTCGTCGTCCTTTTGCGGTGTCCTTTTGGCTGAGGGCAGCTTACCGCTGGTGTCTGGGCGATGGATCTGAACGAAAGAAGAGGTATAAGTATCATGGCAAAGTTGGATCTGAGCAAGTATGGTATCACCGGCACGACCGAGATCGTGTACAACCCCTCTTACGAGCAGCTGTTCGACGAGGAGACCAAGCCCGAACTGGAAGGCTACGAGAAGGGCCAGGTCAGCGAGCTGGGCGCTGTCAACGTCATGACCGGCATCTACACCGGCCGCTCCCCCAAGGATAAGTTCATCGTCATGGACGAGAACTCCAAGGACACCGTGTGGTGGACCAGCGACGAGTACAAGAACGACAACCACCCCGCTTCTCAGAAAGCCTGGGAAGCTGTGAAGGAGATCGCCAAGAAGGAGCTCTCCAACAAGCGCCTGTACGTCGTGGATGCTTTCTGCGGCGCCAACAAGGACACCCGCATGGCCGTCCGCTTCATCATGGAAGTGGCCTGGCAGGCACATTTCGTCACCAATATGTTCATCAAGCCCACCGCTGAGGAGCTGGCAAACTTCGAGCCTGATTTCATTGTCTACAACGCTTCCAAGGCTAAGGTCGAGAACTACAAGGAGCTGGGCCTGAACTCCGAGACTGCTGTGCTGTTCAACATCACCAGCAAGGAGCAGGTCATCGTCAACACCTGGTACGGCGGCGAGATGAAGAAGGGTATGTTCTCCATGATGAACTACTTCCTGCCGCTGAAGGGCATGGCTTCCATGCACTGCTCTGCCAACACCGATATGGAGGGCAAGAACACCGCCATCTTCTTCGGTCTGTCCGGCACCGGCAAGACCACCCTGTCCACCGACCGAAGCGTCTGCTCATCGGCGATGACGAGCACGGCTGGGACGACAACGGCGTCTTCAACTTCGAGGGCGGCTGCTACGCTAAGGTCATCAACCTGGACAAGGACTCTGAGCCCGACATCTACAACGCCATCAAGCGCAACGCTCTGCTGGAGAACGTCACTCTGGACGCTGAGGGCCACATCGATTTCGCCGACAAGAGCGTGACCGAGAACACCCGCGTCTCCTACCCCATCGACCACATCCAGAACATCGTCCGCCCCATCTCTTCTGCACCCGCAGCCAAGAATGTCATCTTCCTGTCTGCCGATGCATTCGGCGTCCTGCCCCCGGTCTCCATCCTGACTCCGGAGCAGACCCAGTACTACTTCCTGTCCGGCTTCACCGCAAAGCTGGCCGGCACCGAGCGCGGCATCACCGAGCCCACCCCCACCTTCTCCGCCTGCTTCGGTCAGGCCTTCCTGGAGCTGCACCCCACCAAGTACGCTGAGGAACTGGTCAAGAAGATGCAGAAGAGCGGCGCAAAGGCTTATCTGGTCAACACCGGCTGGAACGGCACCGGCAAGCGCATCTCCATCAAGGATACCCGCGGCATCATCGATGCTATCCTGAGCGGCGCCATCAACGAGGCTCCCACCAAGAAGATCCCCTACTTCGATTTCGAGGTCCCCACCGCTCTGCCCGGCGTTGACCCCGCCATCCTCGACCCGCGACACCTACGCAGATGCCGCTCAGTGGGAAGAGAAGGCCAAGGATCTGGCTGGCCGCTTCATCAAGAACTTCGCAAAGTACGAGGCAACGAGCACGGCAAGGCTCTGGTCTCCGCCGGCCCCCAGCTGTAAGCTGACGGCACCTCTTACATAAGGCTATAAGTCAAAACCCGCCCGGGTTCCCTGTTAAAAGGAAGCCGGGCGGGTTTTTCTTGTATTATCTCGCGTTTTATGATACTCTATGAGTGAAAAGGCGCTGTATTGCAAATACAGGTGGTCAAACTCCTCCCGGCATCTGATGTCCGGAGGTGTTCAATTTTTTGTCTTCCTCCGGACGGTCTGAATGTTTACACAGGATAACCCAAAGGAGGATTCCATTATGGAAGTTTTGAATATTGTTTTTAGCGCACTGAACCTTCTGGCTACAGTCATCATCGGCGTCATCAATGTGACATGGATGATTTCACGGGATGTCTTTCGGGGCAGACCTCGAGCGAAACATTATTCCAAAAGCAAAAAAGATTGACCGCCTCTGTTCCCCAACGGATCGGTCAATCTTTTTTAACTAGATGCCGGTAAGGAGCTGACCATTTTGCAGGCAGTGCCTTTTCCTTGTTTTTAGTATAGTAGCAATTTCCTCTTTTGTCAAGCATCTCTCCACTCGCAAAAAATGGCGAGGCCTGTTTTTTTTTGCGGAATCATGTTATACTTAGTCCAAATTCTGCACGGCGGCAGGAGGCCTTTCGGGATATATAAGGGGTATTGCTTATGAAAAATCAGACGGTCAACGACTACTTCCGACACCACTGGGTGAAGCTCATGCTCTTCGCGCTCTTTACGGCGGCGGTATCCTTTTTCGCGCCGCTGAAAAACTTCCAGCTCAAGTGGCTCATCGACTCCAAGAGCAAGCAGGAGGCGCTGGGCTATATGGGGCTGGTGTTCCTCATCACCTTCACCAGCTGGTTTTTCGAACGGCTGAGCCGCCGCTCCTTTACAAAACTCGCCTGCGGTGCCGTGGAGCAGGTACGGGGACAGGTCATGGAGCGGGTGCTGCGCCGCCCGGTGTCCCAATATCAGCGGGAGGGCGACGCAGCCTATCTCTCCCTGCTGACCACCGACCTGCGCACCCTCTACGACGACTATTATATGTCCCTCTTCAACATTGCATTCTGGGGCGGCATCATGCTCTGTGCGCTGGGGATGTACCTTTACATCAGCCCGGTGATGCTGGCGGCCATCCTGCTTGTGACCGTGCCGCCGCTGGTCCTGCCCCGGAAGATGAATGAGCGGCTCAAAGCTCCCGAGACGCTTTTTCGCTCCAGATGGCGGGCTACACCCAGCAGCTCAAGGAGCTTCTGGGCGGGTTCGAGGTCATCCGGGGCTTTCTGCGGGAGGACGCCTATGCCGCCCGCCACCGGGACGCTGCCCGGCAGGCCCGCGACAGCGAGCAGGCCTACCAGCAGAGCCTCAACGCCATGGTGGTCAACACCTCTCTCATCAGCAACCTCATCTTCCCCATCGTCATGCTGGTGGGTCTTTTTCTCGCTTTCGACGGGCGGCTGACGATGGGCACCGTCTCCACCGCCGCCAGCATGGCGAACTTCGTCATCACGCCCTGTAATCAGATCGCCCAGTGCTGGGCCAAGGTCAGATCTTCGAAGGGCATTCGTCAGCGGCTGGAAGCAGCCATGTCCGGCCCGGAAAAAGTCTCTGCGGGCCGGGCCATCGATAAACTCGAGCACATCGAGTGCAAGGACACCGGCTTTGCCTACCCCGGAGCCGCTGCACCGGTGCTGCGCGGCGTCCGGCTGACGGTCTCCGGGCAGGAAAAAGCCGTCCTCGTAGGAGAAAGCGGCTGCGGCAAGTCTACACTGGCAAAGCTGCTGTTCCAGTACTACCCAGACTATACCGGCAGCATCCTCTTCAACGGCCAGCAGCTGCGGGACATCGACCGTCAGAGCCTCTACCAGCGGGTAGGCTACATTGCCCAGACAACCTATCTCTTCAATGACACCCTCCGCAGCAACATCTGCCTCGGCGCAGACTTCCCCGAGGCTCAGCTTTCCCACGCCATCGGGACGGCGGGCCTCACCGACTGGGTGAGCACCCTGCCCGACGGCCTCGACACCCTCATCAGCGAGAACGGCAAGAATCTCTCGGGCGGGCAGCGCCAGCGCATCGGCATCGCGCGGCTGGCACTTCGCCGGTACGACCTCATCATCGCCGACGAGATCACCGCCAGCCTCGACCCCGACACCAGCGGACAGGTCATGGAAAATCTGCTCGCTCTCCCCTGCATGGTGGTGGCCATCACCCACGACGTCTCGGGGGCGTTCATGAAACAGTTTGACAAGGTATACCGGGTGGAGCACGGAAGCGTCACACAAGCATAAAAGGAGAGCCTGTGCCGGGTTTCAGCACAGGCCCTCCTCTTGTTTTTACCGGTTATTTTGCCGCGTCGAATTCGGCCAGAATATCTTCCGTGGGAGCCGGGGTCACGAGGCTGACCACCACGCAGACGGCCAGCATCTGGCTGTCTGCCGTGGACATCGTAGCCGCCAGGATGCCTGCAAGGATGAGTCCGGCCAGGCAATGCCTGCCAGTTCGGATGAAGAAAATGATGAAAATAAAGAAGATGACAGATTATTTTGCGGCTTCGCCTTCGGGGAAGATGATCTTGTTCACGAAGAAGAAGATGACCATCGAGATGCCGCCGTTGAGCACCGTGGTGCCGATGTTGTAGATGAAATCAGGCACCAGCAGACCGGCCGCAGCCACCCAGATGCAGTTGATGGAGTTGACGATGCAGGTGATGAGGCAGAAAGCCAGCAGATACCAGCCGATCTGCTGGGCGAGGCTGCCCTTGCTGCGGAAGACAAAGTTGCGCTGGATGGGGAAATTGATGCACTCGCCGATGACCATGGCCACCATGTAGGCGCAGAAGTAGGGCAGGCCGCCGTGGGCGGCGTCGTAGCCGAGGATATTCCACTTGAAGGTCTCGCCGAACAGGGTGATGTCGATGCCCGGCCAGCCGAAGTCCACCACCGGCAGGCTTGCAAACGCCTTGGGAAGGAACTGCAGAAGCAGATATTTGAACACGGTGATGAGGTTGGACACGATGACGAACAGTCCACCTTCCCGCACCCATTTGGCTGCGGCCGGATGCTTTGCGGCAAAGTTATTCCAGAAATTCATGACCTTATTCCTTTCAGCTGTTTTTGAGCCGGTTTTCCATCTGGCTGTTCAGGATGAGATTCTTGACGAACTCATAGATGACCCGGAGGATGCCCACGAGCCAGAAGCCTTTCAGCTCCCAGACGAGGCCGTCCACCATGCCCATGCTCACCATGCCGTTGGTCATCTTGGCCAGCGCGCGCAGCGGCATATTATACTGGAACACGGTGTTCAGGTCGGGGGTGCCTTTTGCAAAGCTGCTGTCCAGACGGCAGCGCAGCACCTTCTGTGCCACCCAGCCCAGCGGGCTGCGGCCATGGTCCATCTCGCCCAGCGTCATGTTCCGGTCGATGCGGACGACATCCTCCGGCACAGGGCGGCCCAGCAGAGCCTCGAACTCGGCGTCGGTCACATAGGTGATCTGACCGGAGACGTAGTGGAGCAGGTCGAGACCCTCGTAGGGGTCGGGAGCATCGGTCCCCTTGACGGAGACTTCCGCTGTCAGGCGGATGTCTGCGCTGGATGCACCCACGCGGAGCTGATAGCTTCCGCCTTCGACTTCCCAGCGGTCAGTCTTGACGTTCCAGTAGCGGAACGCCTTGTCGTCCAGAGCGATGCTCACCGTCCTGCTCTCGCCGGGGGCGAGGAAGACCTTTGCAAAGCCCTTCAGCTCCTGCGCCGGACGGAAGATCTTTGCGTCCGGCTTTGCGACGTAGAGCTGAACGATCTCGGCACCGGCACAGCTGCCGGTGTTGGTGACAGTGAGGGTCACGCCCTTCTCGTCTGCCTTCAAATCACTGTACTCGAAGGTGGTGTAGCTCAGGCCGTAGCCGAAGGGGAACGCCACCGGCACACCAGCGGTCTGATAGTACCGGTAGCCCACATACAGGCCCTCGCGGTACTCCACGTTCCGGCCCTCGCCGCCGAAGTTCGCCTTGGCGGGGGTATCGTCGTGAGCCTGCGCCCAGGTCTGGGACAGCTTGCCGCAGGGGCAGAGCTTGCCGGTGAGGATGTCTGCGGCTGCGCCGGCACCTGCCTGTCCGCCCAGTGCGCCGTAGACCAGCGCCCTGCACTGGCCGACCCACGGCGTCTCTACCGGCGCACCGGCGCTCAGCAGAACGACGACGTTCGGGTTGACGGCAGCCACAGCGGCCAGAAGCCGCTGCTGGTTCTCGGCCAGCTTCATGTCGGCGCGGTCAAGGCCTTCGCTCTCCCGCAGCTCATCGAGGCCGAGGCAGAGCAGAACGGTGTCAGCCTTCTTTGCGAGGGCCACAGCCTCTTCCAGCTTCTCGGCGCCAGCCGCACCCTGACGCTCGAAACCGGAGGCATAGCCCACGAAGGTGATGCCGCTGTCGTCGGCCTTGATGCAGTCCAGCAGGGTTTCCACCTGCAGGGCGTTGACGGCGCTGGAGCCTGCGCCTGATAGCGGGGCGTCTCGGCAAAGTCGCCGATGACGGCCAGCTTCTCATTGGGCTTGAGCGGCAGGATGCCGCCCTCGTTCCTGAGCAGGACGATGCTCTCTGCGGCCGCGCGGCGGGCAAGCTTATGGTGCGCGGCCGCGTCGAAGGTGCGGGGCGCTTTTTCCACCGCAGCGTGGGTGGAGAGCACCAGCTCCAGCATCTCCTCGAGGCGGGCGTCCACGTCGGCCTCGGAAATTTTGCCGTCCTGTACGGCCTTCATCAGCTCCCGGATGGAGTCGCCGCCGGGACAGGGCATTTCGAGGGTGGAGCCGTTCTTCACGCCGAGGGCGTGGTCATTGGAGCCGCCCCAGTCGGTGACGACGGCCCCGTCGAAGCCCCAGTCCTTCCGCAGAATGTCCTGCAGCAGGTGGGCATTCTCGTTGGCGTAGGTGCCGTTGATGAGGTTGTAGGAGGTCATGATGGTCTTGGGCTTTGCCTCTTTCACCACGATCTCGAAACCGGTCAGATACAGCTCCCTCAGGGTGCGCTCATCGAGCACCGAGTCGCTGGCCATGCGGCGCAGCTCCTGACTGTTGACCGCAAAGTGCTTGGGGCAGGCAGAGATGCCGTTTTTCTGGATGCCCCGCACATAGGCAGCGGCCATCCTGCCCGCGAGGATGGGGTCCTCCGAGAAATACTCGAAGTCGCGGCCGCAGAGGGGGCTGCGCTGGATGTTCAGGCCGGGGCCGAGCAGGACAGCCACTTCCTGTGCGGCGGCTTCCTCGCCCAGTGCCTCGCCCACGGCTTCGCCCAGCTTCTCATCCCAGCTGCACGCAGTGGCGGAAGAGGTCGGAAAGCAGGTTGCCGGAACGCTGGGGTTGAGGCCCAGATGGTCGGCGGCACCGGCCTGCTTGCGGACACCGTTGGGGCCGTCCGAAAGGGTGATGGCCGGGATGCCCTTGCCCGGCAGAGCGCGGGTGGTAAAGACGGTCTCGCCTGAGAGCAGGGCGCATTTTTGCTCTAAGTTCAGGGTTTGGATGATGTCGGTATGCTTCATCGCATTTTCCTCATTTTATCCTGAGCAGGGCAAAGGCCCGCTGTCTGGTGCAGCGGGCCTTTGCCGTTGGTTCAGTTCAGGTGCTGCATGGAGAGAGGGTCCGGTTTAGACTTCTTCCTCTTCTTCCTTGCGCTTCTTGTAGTTCTTGATGGCGGTGTACTCCAGGCCAACGATGAGCAGCGCGGCCACGACGTCAGCACCGATCAGGACGATCTTCCACTTTGCCATGCCGGGGTTCAGGTTCTCAGCCTCATAAGCGCGGCTGTTGACCACGGTGTAGAGGATGTTCTTGGCAGAGGTGCGCATTGCCTGCTTGCTGCTGTTGGTCAGAACGGTCACTTTGTTGTAATCGTTGCCGGTGGTGCAGAGCATCAGGTCGCCGCCGTTGCGGACAGCCTGATCAGCGGTCATGTAGCCGTAGACACCGAAGTAGTCGGTCTCGACGAAGCCGAGGAAGCCCCACTCACCGCGCAGGACGTTCTGCAGCAGCTCCTTGCAGCCGCCAGCCCAGCGGCTGCCGATGTAGTTGAAGGAAGACATGACAGCGTGGCAGTCAGCATCCTTGACAGACATCTCGAAGGGCTTGAGGTAGATCTCGCGGATAGCCTGCTCGTTGGACCAGGTAGCCAGCATAGAAGTACGGTTGCCTTCCTGATCGTTCAGGCGAAGTGCTTCATGTAAGCGTAGACGCCGTGCTCCTGTGCGCCTGCGATGGCGTTTGCGGCCATAGCACCGGACAGGACACCGTCCTCCGAGTAGTACTCGAAGTTACGGCCTGCAAAAGCGGTGCGGTGGATGTTCATTGCCGGGCCATACCAGCCGGACGTGTTCATCTCGTTGGCCATCTTGCCGATGCTGTCGCCGAAGTCGTGTGCCAGATCTTTGCTCCAAGTCATGCCGATGAGGGTAGCAGCCGGGAAACCGACAGAGCCGACGCCGGTGAAGTTGTTGTTGATGGACGCAGGGCCGTCACAGTCGTTGGTGCGCACCTTGCCGATGCTGTCCACAGCTGCAGTCTGATAGCCGCCGAAGCCGATGGTCTGCTGCAGGTCGTCGATGCTCATCTCATCCAGCAGGTCATCCCACTTGGAATCGTTGTAATCCACGCCGCGCAGGTCAGCCAGCTTGAGGCCGTTCTTTGCGCCGGTGGTGATGTCCTCTGCGTTGGGGTCATCGTCCTTCTCGTAGTTGACCTCAGTGTAGGTGTGTGCGTTGTCGAAGACAGCCTTGACCTCATCGCTCATGTTGTAATCAGCAGGAGCGGCAGTGGCCTCAGCATAGTTTGCAAAACCGTCCGCACGGGACAGATAGGTGATCTCGCCCTCTGCGAAATCGAACTGATTGGTCGCTGCAACAGCGTCGCTCTCGCGCTTGTTGGACTCGTTGTAAACGATGTCGGAAGCAACAGTGTAGGTCTTGGAATCCAGAACATTGTGGGAGTCAGAGTTGGTGCTGATGATGTAATCGCCAGCCTCCAGCACATAGCAGCCGTTGTTCTTGTAATCGTAGGAAGCCAGATCCTCGACCGGGATGGTGAAGTCGATGGTCTCGCTCTCGCCGGGGGCAAGCTCGCCGGTCTTGGCGAAGTCCAGCAGGTTTGCGGAAGCCTTCTCAATGCCGCCGTTGGTGTACGGAGGATCATTATAGATCTCCACAACATCCTTGCCGGCAGCAGAGCCGGTATTGGTGACGGTGACAGAGAACTTCAGGCTGCTGCCGTCGCTGGTGATGTCGCTCATCTTCTGGGTGAAGGTGGTGTAGCTCAGGCCGTAGCCAAAGGGATAGACAACTTCCTTGTCATAGTCGATGAGGCCCTCATCGGCGGCAGTCTCATAGAACTTGTAGCCGACGTAGATGCCTCAACGTAGTTGACGAAGGAGGGAGTGGTACCCTCGGGGTCAAAGCCACTGGCGTTGGAATTGAACTCGGAAGTGTTGGTGTACTTGAAGTCGCCGAAGTTGTTCCACCACGGAGAAGCGGTCAGGTCAGCAGCATAGGTGTCAGCGGTACGGCCGGAGGGATTGACCTCACCGGCGACCACGCGGCCAAAGCCCTCAAAGCCGGACTGACCGGTGCCGGGGCAGAGCAGGACGCCCTTGATCTGGGGGTAATCCTTGACCCAGTCCATCTCGAAAGCGTTTGCGCCGTTGTAAACGACGACGACGTTGTCGAAGTTGGAAGTGACGAGGTCGATGAGCTCTTCCTCGCGGTTGGACAGCTGCAGGAAGTGGTCGCCCTTATCCCAGTCATTGCCCTCGTTCAGGGTGTCATCATAAGTGCCGTTGTAGTAGCCGGCACCCTTTTCACTGCCGCGATACTCAGCCACACGGCGGATCCAGCTGCCGTCCACGACAGCAGACATGTCGGTGGGAAGGTCTGCGCCCTCACCGCCGACGCGGGTGATGACGACCATGGCGGTGTCAGAATATGCCTTGGCGTTTGCCATCATCTCGTCGGTGTACAGGCTGACATTCGGCTCGGGCAGGGTCCAGTCCTGCTGTGCCATGCCGACGCTGGGGCGGGTGGAGCAGTAATCGGTGTAGAACTTGCTCAGCTCGTCGTTGGTCTCGATGCCTGCATCGTGCAGACCGGTGAGCAGATCGGTGACAGGGTAAGCGTCGTTCAGAGCGCCGGAACCGGTGCCGCCGTAGCAGGGGCTGGTGGAGGCCCAGCCGAAGACGTTCAGCTTGGAGCCGGAAGCCACAGGCAGGATGTTGTCATCGTTCTGAGCCAGAACGATGCCCTCCTGGGTGATCTCATTGACCAGCTCGGTGGCCTCTGCGGAAATCTCCTCGCTGATGGAGCCTTCACCGGAGACCAGATCCAGCATGGTGGACATGGGGCCGGTGCAGATGAGGTTGACGACAATCGCCAGCGCCAGCAGAATGGCGAGGCCGGACTGCGCACGGATCATCTTCTTTTTCGCTTTGGGCATCTTCCGCACCGCGAACATCACGAGGAGCGCGAGTACGAGGACGACGCCGAATGCAATCAGATAGTTCTGAATGTTCGAAACTACCTGCATTACATCATCCAGATTGATGGACAACATAATTTTCTTCCTCCTTATTCTGAATCCATATTTCCCGGGCACAGCTCCCGGAGCGTTGCTCTATTATAAATGGATTCAAAGAAAATTCACAAACATCTTCACAATCTGTCATTTTGGAGGCATATTTTGCAGAAGTTTCAATTTGATTTCAAATTTTATTGTGCTAATCCACAATTTCGAGCGCGGTTTTATTGTGCAGAATAACAAAACGTCTCTGTCATCGCTGTGCGATGACAGAGACGTTTCTCACGATGGGACCGGCAGCAGGATCCGCAGGGTGAACCAGCCGTCGGCCCAATGAAGGGTCATGGTGCGTCGTGGCGCTGGGCGGCCGCCTGCACGCCCTGCAGGTCGTAGCCGCCGTGGGCGTTGTGGACGGGCAGACCGTCCGCGCAGCTCCACGGGCTGGGCGCAGTAGTTCTCGAAGCGGAGCATCACGCAGCCGCTCTGGTTGTAGATGGCCACCCGCAGCAGACGCTTTTCGGGGTCGGGCTCGGCCAGCACGCTCTCGATGGCGTTGTCCAGCGGCGCACCCACGAGGGTACACAGCTCCCGCGTGCTCAGAAAGCCCAGCTGGCTGCCGTCGGCCACGCTGGTCATGTTGATGCCGCGCTGCTGGCAGTCCATGCTTTTGGCGGTCAATAGGGTATCCAATACCGGGTTGCCGGTCTTGTTCTCGGCCTCATACTGCCGGAGGCGCTCTCCATCCGAGCCAGAGCCGCGTCCTGCTTGGCCCGGTCGCGCTCGGCGCGGATGTCCGCGATTTGAATTTTCAGCGCGTGATAGCGGCTGTTGATGAGCCGGATGCCTCCTTGCTCCGCTTGTACTGCTCGTACTGGCGGTGGAGCACCTCGTCCATGGCGGCAAGCTCGCTGTGGAGCGCCGCTCCCGCAGCTGCTCGTGCTGGACCGTCAGGATGAGCACGCCACAGATGTCCACCAGCGTGCGGATGTAGTAGACGCTCATGTCCACCTCGCGGTCGCCCAAGAACAGCAGGTTGCTCACCGCGAAGACCATCGCCGCCATGACGACGACCACGAGGGCCGCTTTTCCGCTGATGACGATATGCCCCTTGGGACTGGTGTGCTTATGCTCCAGCACCCAGATGCAGCCGAAAACGCCGCCATAGACCACCACCAGAAGCAGCAGTGACAGGCCGTCGGCCCCGTTGCGCTGAGGCCAGAGGAAGCAGTGCAGCTGCCACTCGGCGCTGGCGGCCAGCTCTGCCAGAACGAAGGCCCGGGCGCAGACATAGCCCGCTTCCAGCAGGGAGATGGTGCGGGTGACCCAGAGGTATAAATACTGTATCCCCACAGCTGCCGCCATGCAGGGGATCCACCACGCCAGCGGGACGCTGCCCGTGGCCTGCAAAAAGCACTCAGGGCCAGCGCCCATGCCGCACTGGCAGCGAGGGTGGCCGTTTTGCCGAAGCGGATGCCCAGCGGCAGGCGTAGATGCCCACGGCCAGACACTCGGCCAGCGCCGTATACAGGCGCGGGATGTTGGGCAGTACCGTCATGCGCCCTCACCCCCGATGTGGTCGGCCAGCGCCGCGAGGAAGGCTTTCCGCCGGGGGCGGCTGACCTGCAATTCGTAGGGCCCCACCTGCACCATCCCCTGCTGCACGCTCTTCACCTGTGCCAGATTGACAAGTAGCCGCTGTTGCAGCGGGCAAAGGGCCGCTCGGCCAGCTTTTCCTCAAAGGCTTTCAGGGTGCCTGCCGCCACGAAATCGCCCTCTTCGGTATAAAAATGGACGCGGTGTCCCTCGCTTTCCAGATAATAGATGAGGGACGAATCCAGCCGCCGCATCCCGCCCTCCACCGGCAGGGCCAGATAATGCCGTGCGCGGCGGCGCAGCTGTTCTTCGGCCTTGCGCAGCTGCTGCGAAAATGCAAAATAAGGCACCGGCTTGAGCACATAGTCCAGCGCGCCCACGGCGTACCCGCCGATGGCGTACTGCGCCATATTCGTGATAAAAACGATGATGACGTCCTTGTCCAGCTCCCGCACCCGCCGGGCCGTCTCCATGCCGTTCAGATGCTTCATCTCCACGTCCAGAAACAGGATGTCGTACACCGGGCGGTAATCATCCAGCAGCTCCATGCCGTCGGCGAACTCCGTCACCGCGAACTCGGTGCCGTACTGCCGGGTGTGCCGCTGCACATAGCCCTGAAGCTGCGCCCGCACCTCTGCCTCGTCCTCCACCAGAGCAATGCGTATCATTGCCGCACCTCCTTTTTCCGCAATTTTTCCAGTTTTTATTGTAACACGAAATAGGGCGTGTGGCAAATAGGAGAACGAAAGGAGGCCCCGCAAAGCGGGGCCTCCCGACAGCTTATTCGGTTTCCTCTTTGATGCTGTCTCCAAACAGCACCCGCAGATAGTCTCTGCGCCCGTAAAGCACACGGTCGATGAACACATCACTGCCATTCACATGGTAAAAGATCAGATAGCTTCCGCTGACCAGAAACCTCTCGTCACTGTTTGCGTCGGAGACGGAGGCTAATGGCGCTCCCATCAATGCATGTTCCTGCAATATCCGAATTTTCTTTGTAATTTTAGCCACTGCCTTTTTAGCCGCAGCTGTATTTTGCAACTCATCCGAAATATAATCCCGAATCTCTAAAAAATCACCTTGTGCTTTCGGTGCTACTATCACTTTATTCATCGGCAATTCCGAGATTTTTCTCTACGGCCTCCAGCGTCAGCCAACCTTCCGTCTCCCCTGAACGGCGGCCCTTGGCAATTTCGTTCATGAGCCGATGGTAGCCTGTGCCTTTTCATAATCGTGCATATCCACGATAGCGTACCGGCCGCGGCCATTCTTGGTCAGAAAGACCGGTGCCCCTTCCTCGACATCCCGCAGCACCTCGGTATAGTTTCTCAAATCGGAAATAGGTTTGATGTTCGGCATAAGATCAGCTCCTTTCAAGTCTAGTATAACAGATGCGCTGTAAAATTCAACAGCAAATTTGCAGCGTAATAAAACAGCAGCCCCGCTTCATCTGCCGCGAGGCTGCTGTTCTGTGATTGGAAAATTTCAGGCTCAGTTCGTCTTGACGGCCACAAGGATACGGATCTTCCTGCCGCCGGAGCAGCCGAAGTTGTCGTACCAGCCGATGAGCTTATAATCCTCGGTGTTGATCTTGGGCAGCGAGGTGGCGAAATACTGGCCGTTCGACCACAGATACACCTGCATATCGTCGGCGGTCTCATAGCGCTTGTCGCCGCTCATGACCGAAGCTGCGCCCAGCTTATCGATGACTACCGGCGAGAGCTGGAGCATCCGGTTGATGGCCTTGCCGTCGGCAGAACGGCCGATGGCGATGCCGCCTGCGATAATGGGGTACTTGGTGGCGGTGCTGTAGGCCACCTGTTTTCCGCCGGAGTAGCAGACATAGGTCGCGCCCTCGCCCAGATAGTTGAGGAAGTCGCCCAGCGTACCGCCCACGCTGTCGCCGGTGCGGCGGAGCACATAGCTGAACAGCTGGTCCGTCTTGCCGGTAAGGGTGTTCCAGGTAGAGCTGACGACGCTGCCGTCGATGAGGCCGTAGAGCACATCGCTGGTGCTGGGAACAAGGATGTTCTTCACATCCTGGAAGGTCTCCTCATCGGTCTTGGCTGCCTTGGTGGTGGTCGCAGCGGGGAGGCCTGCGGCCTCTCTTGCGGCGTCCTGTGCCTTGTCGCTGATCTTTTTGTCGATCTTCTTGGCGGCTTCGTCCGTCAGGCGGCGGACAGAATCCAGCGCAGCGTACTCCCACAGGTCACCGGTCACATCGTCGAGGATGACCCGGTCGATCTGGCCCGCAGAATTGGTGGTGTAGTAGCGGACGTCGCTTTCACTCAGAGTTACCCCCGATAGGCGCTGGGGCGAACTGCCCCAGCCACACCCTCCGACGTCGTATCAATGATCTGCACGTTGTCTGCAAACGGGGTGTCGCCCAGCGCGGTGCCGTCGGCGCTGACGGTGCCGCTGGTCGAGCGGGGCGAGATGGACTGGACGCGTTCGCCGTCACCGTCCACGCTGATCTCCACCAGCTTGCCGGCCGGGAAATTGAGCTTATTGTTCACATTGACGGTGCGGGCGGTGCCGTCGGTACACATGACCGAGACAGCTGCTGCACCTCAGCGCTGTTCGTCTCCACAAGGGTGCGGGATGAGGACTGGACCACGCCGTAGAACACAGCGTCTGCCGCGTCGCCGGTGAGGACGGAAACAGCTGCATCGTTCATGCCCAGCAGCAGAGTGACCACCTGGCCCACGCCGCCGCCGGACAGGGAGGACAGCTGGTAGGCCACAGAGGGCGAGGCGATGGTGTAGGTGACACCGGCCACGGTCACAGAGGTCGGAGCGCTGGCCGAGGGCGAGACAGCCGTCACGCGGCCTGCGGCGCGCTTGTTGTAGAGCCAGACGGTGCGGGCGCTCTCGTTATAATAGTAGACATCATAGGGAGAGAGGGCCGCAGAGGTGGTGACTTCGTCGTTGCGGTAGATGGCCGCCGGGGCGAAGGGCAGGACGGTGGAGGCATCTGCCACGAAGGGACCCTTGACGTTGTCCAGCAGGACCGAAGAGATGTCCACCTGACCGTTGCTCACCGCAAAGCCAGGGTGGAAGCGTAGACCTGACCGCTGCCGTTCATGGCGGTGAGGGCGTTGTAGAAGAGCATGGTACCCTGCTCGAGGGTCAAAGTCTCGCCCTGACGGGCATTGATCTCATTGCGCAGGCCCAGCGCACTGGCCTTGCTGAGCTGAGCTGTGGGGAAGGCACCGCCCAGCTTTGCCACATCATAGCCCAGCAGGCGCAGCGCCATGGTGCAGGCTTCTTCCAGCGTGACGGTGTTGTCCGGGCGGAAGCTGCCGTCGGAGTAGCCGGTCATCCAGCCGTTCTGGACAGCGGTGCGGATGTAGACCGCATAGGGAGAGTCACTGTCTACATCGCTGTAGAGGCGGCCGGTGCGGCCCTGTGCCGTGGTGGTATCGCGGTAAGCAGAGAATGCGGTGAGGAGGCGGGCTGCTGCCCACGAGTGAGGGGCGCACCCAGAGAACCGGCCTGCTCGGCGGTCAGACCGCCCAGTGCCGTCGCCGTCTGGACTGCCGCGTTGGAGCCGACCGCAGAGGCGGGCAGCACCAGCATGGAAACAGCCACGCAGACAGCCAGCAGGAATGCAGGAATCGTTTTTCATGGTAAACTCCTTAATCATATCTGAGTGCTTCGATGGGGTTCAGGCTGGCGGCACGGCGGGCCGGCAGGAAGCCGAACAGGACACCGATGCCGCAGGAGATGCCCACGGCGATGGCTGCTGCGCCCGCCGAGGGGGTGACGTTCAGGGTAATATCCGTCAGGATATACGGAAGGATCTGGTTGATAATGGCCGACACGACGTAGCCCAGCACGATGCCGAGGCAGCCGCCCAGCGCCGACGTGACGCCGGCCTCCACGACGAACTGGGTCAGGATGGTGCTCTCCTGTGCGCCCAGTGCCTTGCGGATACCGATCTCACGGGTGCGTTCGGTGACGGACACCAGCATGATGTTCATGATGCCGATGCCGCCGACCAGCAGCGAGATGCCCGCAATGGCCGTCAGGACGCCCACCATGACGTTGATCATGGAGGACATCTGCGCCATTGCCGCACTCAGGCTCTGGACGTAGACATAGTCGTCCTTGCTGACCAGCTTCTTGATGCTTTTTTGCATATACTCCTGTGCCTCATCCGAGTGGTCCGCGTCCTGCAGGACCACATAGTACTGGCTGACACTGCTGGTGTTGTTGACGCTCATCAGGGTGGTATAGGGGATAAGAACAATGTCGTCGTTGCCGCCCTCGTACTGGGCGGCGGGTCTGGAGCGGCCCTCCAGCACTCCCACGATGCGGTACTCGCTGGCGCCTACCTTGAGGGTGCTGCCGAGGCCGTTGCCGCCGAAGATCCTGCGGTCCACATAGTCGCCGATGACACAGATATTCTTGTTGTCTATCAAATCGGTGTACTGGATGCCCCGGCCCTTGGCCACCTTGTAGTTGTTGATGGTCGTGTAATCTTCGTTGACGCCGCTGATGTAGGTGCGGCGGTACTTCTCGCCCGCCACCCGCAGCGTGTCGCTGCCGGCGCTGGCAATCGGCGAAAGACCCTTATAATACTCGGGCTTTTCATTGATGATCCTGTACACATCGTTCACTTCCACCGAGCGGGTGCTGGCGGTCATGATGTTGACGGCCAGAATATCGCTGCCCATGTCGGAGTAGAAGTCCTGCATCATGTGGGTCATGCCGTTGCCGAGACCGACGATGACGATGACGGCCATGACGCCGATGATGATGCCCAGCATGGTGAGGAAGGTGCGGACTTTGTTGCTCAAGACGTTCTGGACGGCCTGTTTGAAGGTCTCCTTTATCATGCCTGTGTCCCCTCCTCTCCGGCTTTCGGCTCTTCCATCATGAAGTTCGGCTGAACGACTGCCTCGGGTGCGTGGGCGTCGCCGTCGTAGACGACGCGGCCATCTTCGAGGCGGATGATGCGCTCGGCCTGCACAGCAATGGAGTTGTCGTGGGTGATGAGGACGACGGTATTGCCCTGCTTGTGCAGTTCCTGGAGCATTCCCAGAACTTCGCGGCTGGTGTGGGAGTCCAATGCACCGGTCGGCTCGTCGGCCAGGATGACCGCCGGGCCGCGGGCCAGCGCACGGGCAATGGACACACGCTGCTGCTGACCGCCGGAAAGCTGGTTGGGCAGGTTTTTGAGCTTATTGCCCAGACCCACCCGCTCAAGGGCAGCCTTTGCCGTCGCGTGGCGCTGTGCGGCGGGGATGCCCGCATACACAAGGGGAACTTCCACGTTCTCCAAAAGGGTCAGCTTCGGCAGCAGGTTGTACTGCTGGAAGATGAAGCCCAGCTTCTCGTTCCGGATGCTTGCCAGCTCGCGGCGGCTCATCTTGCCGACATCCCTGCCGTCCAGCAGATAAGTGCCTTCGGTAGGCACGTCCAGACAGCCGATGATGTTCATACAAGTGGATTTACCAGAACCGGACTGGCCGACGATGGCCACGAACTCGCCTTTGTTGATTTTGAAAGAGACGTGGTCGGCGGCCTTTACGAGGGTGTCGCCCATCTGGTAATACTTGCAGACCTCATCAAATTCTATCAGCGTGCTCATTCGTCATCTCCTTCGGCGGAGGCCATCGTGTTGCTGTAGAAGTCGGTCGCGCTGACGCTGGAGTTGTCGTAAGCGATGGTATCGCCCTCCTGCAGGCCGCTCTTCACTTCGATGTAATCGTCATCGCTGATGCCGGTGGTCACCTTGACGTAGACGTAGCCGTCGGGAGCGGTCATGGAAGTCTCCGCATTGGCAGCGCTGGGCGAATCCTTGGTCACCAGCACATAGCTGCCCCGGACGAGGGCGGCGTTGGGCAGGGCCAGAACATTCTTGACGCTGGCGGTGGTGATCTTCGCAGTGGCGTTCATTCCGGGCAGCAGCTCGCCCATGTCGTCGATGCGGACGGTGACGGGGTAGCTGGTGGAGCCGTTGGCGGTAGTGCCTGCCACGAGGATGCTGCTGATGACGCCCTTGTAAGTCTCACCCGGGACGCGTCGGCGGTGATGTCCACCTCCTGGCCGACCTTGAGGGAGCGAATCTTCAGCTCGTCCACGTTGAGCTTCATTTCCAGATGGCTCATATCGTAGATGGTGCAGAGGTTTTGCATGGCGGTGTCGTTGGCGCTGAGCTTGTCGCCGGCCTTGACCTTCTTATCCACGATAGTGCCGCTGATCGGGCGTCGATGGTATAGTGGCTGATGGTCTTCTCGGCAGAAGACATCTGCAGCTCGGCAGCGCGCAGGCTGTCAGCGGCGTTTTTGGTCTGCTTGTCCAGATCTTTGCCGGTAATGCGGAGGATGACGTCATCCTGACGGACGGTGCTGCCCTCCTTGACGCAGAGTTCAGACACGGTACCAGAGGCAGCTGCCACGACAGTCTCCTCACGCTGGTAAGTAAAGTGTGCGGAGTTGAGGGAGCTGACGCCGTTCACCTGTGCCACAGCGGCCTGTGCGGTGGTCAGGCTGCCCGCGTTGGGAACAGCGATGGTGACGGTGCAGGTCATCAGGCTGGCGTCGCCGGCAGGGTCTGCACCGGAAACGGAGCGGATGGTGCCGTTCAGCGTCTCAAAAGTGGTATCCGGCATGACCTGTGCGGCCTGACCGGCGACAAAGTTCTGGGCCTCTGCGGCAGGGAAATCCACGGCCAGCAGCATCACGGAGGTGTCGCGGATGGTGGCCACAGTCTGACCAGCCTGCACGGCGTCGCCTGCGGCGACTGCGAAGGAGCTGACCTCGCCGCTGATCCTGGTGCGGACGTTCTGCATATCCGCAATGTCATCGTAATTGCGCTGTGCCTGCTCCACCGAGAGCTGTGCGCTCGCGAGGTTGTTTTCCACATCCGAAATGTCGATGGTGTAAAGAATATCGCCCTTCTCGATGCTGTCGCCCAGCTCAAAATCGGCGGTGAGCACCGTGCCGGTGACGAGGGACTTGACGGTGTAGGAATCGGCGGCGTTGATGGTGCCGCTGCGTCGTAGACGTTCACGATGTCACGGCGTCCCAGCTTCTCCTGCGTGTAGGCAAGGTCTGCCGACGCACTGCGCTCCTGCGCGGCACGATGACCGCCACCAGCACCGCTGCGGCTGCGACCACCGCGATGCAGCGCTTTTTGTGGGTCTTGATAAAGTGGAACACCTTATTTTCTCCGCCGGTATTCTCCTGCGAGAAGCGTCCTGTGTCTTCTTGTTGAAACCTAGCATGAAAAGCCTGACCTCCTGTGTTTCATGAAAAAGAAAAGTTCTTTCTGCCTGTTTTCATTCGTTCTGCGCTTTCCCCCACAGCATCCGCCAAAAACGTCCTGTCTGCGAGATGCTGCCCCGGGTTAGCGGCGCAAACCGTTATAATGATACCACCTAACAAAACGGACTACAAGAAATTTTTCCTGCAAAATCTGCAACTTTTTTGAAAATTTTTCCATCATCTCTGTGTCTGGAAGCCGGAACATCAGACAGAGCTTTCGGATGAAGCGTTCATCCACTCGCTCCAGCCCTTCGTGCAGCGGCTTTTGGGATACCGTCAGAAATAACCTGACGATCCGTGAGATGACGGCTCTGATAGGCGGTGACGGCACGATGGAGCAACAAGCAGAAAAAGACTTCCGCTTTGAGAATGACCCTCAGGCGGAAGTCTTTTTACTTTCTGAAAAAACAAAAGAAAAAGCACCAAGCATTTCTGCCTGGTGCTCTTTGTGGTGCACCTCCAGGGACTCGAACCCTGAGCCTACTGATCAAGAGAGCAAGCCGCGGTTCGTCTCAATTCATGGAAGTTTCGAGTCATCGTATTTTTTAATCAAAACAACGTGATTCTTCATCCAGTAATTTCTGCATCCTTTGTCGGATTTTGCACCGAGAAGTACCCTCTGCACGGTTTGAAACCGTGCAAAATCTGTGCAGAAACCGTGCACTTACTCTCCGACAAATAAAATCACCCTCTTCCCCACCGGCTTGACGGCACTGGTTTGAGTGGCCGCACCCCGCTTTGTACCCGAACAAACAAAAATACAGAAGCCGCACGTCCTGTCAACGCGCGGCTTCTGTATTAAAAAGGGGGATTGATATGGTTCTAGCGGTGGTTCTCAAGCTCCGGCATCTGATACTCGTGGGTCTGCATATACTCTTCTACCTGATCCAAGGTGGGCATGGCATCGGAGCAGCTATGGCCGGTAATGGTGATTGAAGCAGCTGCTGCAGCATACTTCAGTGCTTCTTCCAGACTCTTCCCACGTATCAACGCATTGTTGAAAGAGCCGGAGTAGGAGTCTCCCGCACCAAAACTCTTGAGCACCTTTGTTGGATAGATACCGCCCATGGTGCGGCCCTCGGCGGTATAGAGATGAGAGCCTTTTTTGCCCTGCTTGATGGAGACAAGGCTTACGCCCTTCTCCAGCAACCAGTGAGCACTCCGGTCGTCATCATGGCTACCCGGGTGGAAAAGTTCTTCCATCTTATCAAACTCTTCCCGGGTTCCCAGCACCATATCAGCCTGCTGGGCGGCGAGGGTAAAATAGATACTGGTCTCGTCGTCATTGTCCCAGGTTCCGTCACGGTAGTCGAGGTCAAAGGCAACAACCACACCGTTCCGCTTTGCCATGGCGATGGCGAGGAACACAGCCTCCCGCGCCGGAGAATGGGAGAGAGATGTACCCGAGATGAGCAGCAGCTTGTGGCTGGCGATATAGCTCTCGTCCAGCTGAGCACAGTCGATGTGAAGGTCGGCGCAGTCGGTGCGGTACATGAAACAGTTGCATGAACCCTCTTTGATCTCACCCATGGTTACACCGGAACGGATGCCGGAGGCAGCTGTCTCGATGTGGGAGGTATCCACCCCCTGGTCATCCAGATATCTGACGATGAAGCGTCCGAACTGGTCATCGGACACCTTGCCAATGTAGCCAACTTTCAGACCCAGACGTGCCATGGCGACAGCGGTGTTGGCGGGAGAGCCGCCCACATATTTTGAGAAGGTCTTTGCTGCCTCCATGGGGCCGATCTCATTGGCATAGAGATCGATGGTGGCGCGGCCAAAGGCTACCACATCATTGGGCTTCTGAAGATCAAATTTCAGCATAGCGGCCCTCCCTTATGCATCCTCATGCTCCAGCGTGTCCAGCAGCTCCATGCTTCCTTCACGGACAGACCATTGTGTACCACCTGTCCCAGAGTCTTGACCAGCGGGGTCACATGGGGGTATTGGAACACGAAGCGTCCGTAAGTCACGCCTGCAGCACCGGCATCCATGACATCACGGGTCATCTGAATGAAATCCTGTGCGGTCTTGCAGCCGTTGCCTCCGGCAATGGCCACCCGGGTGGGGGCAGCCTGCACCACCCGGGCAAAGCTCTCGGAGTCGCCGGTGTAGGTTGTCTTTACCAGATCCACCCCCAGCTCTGCAGCAGTGCGGGCAGCGTACATCACGTTCTCCACGCTGCGCTGGTCGTCCCCGGTGATATGGTTGCCGCGGGGATAGATATGGCTGATGAGGGCATCCCGTTGCGGTGAGCTTCCTCGCTGATGCGGCCCAGCATGGCGATCTGCTGCTCCTGATTGTCACCGCCCAGGATGCAGCCCACCGACACGGCATCGGCACCCATGGCAATGGCTTCTTCACACTGGCCACCTGCACATCGCTCTCGTAATGGTAGACGCCAAAGGTGGTCAACTTGAGCACAAGACAGGTCTTGCCTGCGTAGGGAGCAAAGCAGTGTTCTGCAATGCCCTTATG